>Ga0310811_10007252_pt1 | contig 14190 bp, 22 predicted proteins | sample YCmetagenome_FD_207642 | JGI IMG/M metagenome (GOLD analysis project Ga0310811, IMG submission 207642) | Soil microbial communities from experimental microcosm in Duke University, North Carolina, United States - YC | ecosystem: Engineered > Artificial ecosystem > Soil microcosm > Unclassified ...
GGCATTCCCGAGGTCTGTCCACAATAGAACGCCTGCTGTATAAGGGATTGCGGACGGGTCGCCCCCGCGTCTGTCTACTGTGGATGTGCAAACGTTGCCAGGCCGCCGGCGGCCCGTGCCCGAAAGTGCAACGCCGTTCACATCGTGTCGCGGGGGTAGCACTTCGCGAGGTACCGTAATGGGTATGACGCCCAGTACACAGACGACGCTGCCGGTGGACGCGGTAGCGAGCCTGCGACGTGCCGCCGCTGCCTGGCACCGCGCCGACCAGACCCAACACGCCAAGTGGATACAGATGCGCCACTTGATCAGGGCCGCCCGCGCGCAGGGTGAGTCCATCGCCCGGATATCGGAACTGTCCGGGGTCTCTCGCGGGGCGGTTTACCGTGCCCTGCGCGGCGGCGACGAGTGACGCTCAAACGCCCCCAGGGCCGCACCGTGGACACATGCCCCCTCGTGCGGTTTATGCACCGCTGCGTGTCCCCTGGGACGTCGGAACGGTGCGCCCTGTGCACGATGGTGGACTGGAATTCCGAAGTGACGCGGGCGTGGACCGCCGCCTGGCGGGAGGACGACTCCGTCCCGGTGCCCCGGAAACCCCCGCGCCATGCCGCGTAGGGGAGTACCCCCAGGGTGGGTGTTGTAGATGCCCTACAAGTTGCGGGAGTACGACTGCGCCGACTGTGGCGCGCGGACGCGACGCAACCGCGCGTCCAATGACCCGTGGATATGCCTGCCTTGTGCACGTTTGCGCATGGTCGCAGGCGGGCGACGCTCCCGCCGTGGGAGCGGTGCTCACACTGGAGTGCGGGACCAGCTACAGTGAGCGGGTGTAGTTATCCACTATCCCCGTTGTAGGAGTCCCACAATGGCGAAGACCGCCGAGCAGGCCGCCGCGAAGTGGAAGGCCAACGCCTCCGCCGCGACGTCCGCGTACACCGACGGGGTCAACTCCGTCACGAGCGCCCCGGGCCAGAAGGCCGCCGCACAGAAGGCCGTCTACGTGGCCAACGTCCAGGCCAAGGCGGACGTGTGGGCGCGCAACGTCAACATCCCGCTGTCGGACTGGCAGGCCGCCGCCGCCGGCAAGGGCGCGACCAACTACCCGGTTGGCATCGCGGCGGGCGCGGACAAGCAGGCCGCGTTTATGAACGACTTTCTCCCCAAGGTGCAGGCGATTTCCAAGAGCCTGCCGCCGCGCGGCACCATTGAGCAGAACATTGCTCGCATGACCCAGCAGGTCCGGGAAACCGCCAAGTACTCCTACAAGAAGTAGGGCGGGCGTCATGGGTCTGGCTCTGGACACCGTCCTGGGCGTCGTGACCAATCAGGGCGCAACGCCCGGTGCGGTCACCTTCGCGACAGGCAATTCCGGCACTGTGCGGTCGTTCGCATCCCCCGCGACCGCCAAGCTGCAAAACGTGTTTCTCAAGGGGGCGGCGTCGGCGGCGGTGAATATCTCCTCGCCGTTGCTGTACAACGACACAAAGGCGCTGGGGTTCATTTCCGCGCAGGCCCCCGCCTCCTACACCCTGCCCCCGGACGTGGGGCAGATGCTCCAGTCGCAGGACACCCTGTCGGTCAAGGCCAGTTCCGGTACGGCCGACAGTACGGCTGTGGCGTATCAGAACTACTACACCGACCTGTCCGGTGCAGCGGCGAAGCTGTACCAGTGGGGCGACCTGTCGGGCGTCATCGAGCAGCTGCACACCGTGGAAATCGACGTCACCGCCAGCGCCACCAAGGGCCAGTGGAACGACACGGTTATCACGACCACTCAGGACGATTTGAAGGCGAACCGGTGGCACGCGGTGTTGGGGTTCATCGTGGACGTTGCGTGCCTGTGCGTGGCTTTCAGCGGCACTGACACGTCGTCTCTGCGTGTCTCCGGTCCCGGCACCACGGTCACGGAAGACACGTCGGACTGGTTTATCCGCCAGTCGCAGCACCACGGCACGCCTCAGATTCCGGTATTCAACAGTGCCAACAAGGACACTACGTACGTGTCCGTCGCTGACAATGCCGCGTCCACGGCGGTCAAGGTGCAGCTGATCACCGCACTGTTGTCGTCCTCGTTCTCCGGATAATCCCTGCCCCCGTGGGGGTTATCCGGTCTGTCTCCGCCCCGCCGCCGTCACCCGACCTGGCGGCGGGGCGGTTCATTTCCCCGCCTGGAGTGCGCCGTGACGCTGCCTGTGAATATCGACCTGGCCGACCTGACGGATATCTATCCGCTGTCCATTCCCGACGCCGCTGGTGAGCTTCTGATGCAGTCCGGGGCGGTGATGCTGCATGGGTGGTCGGTGCAGAATCCGTCCACTACGGCCAGCGGGCTTATCGAGATATTCAACGGTGACGCTAACTCGGGGCAGCTGGCCGCCGCGATCCGCGTCCCCGTGGACGGATCAGACCATGAGTGGATGGGAGTCCCCGGTGTGTTCCTGGACTCGGCGCTGACCATTAACCCGCACCTGGCAGGGCTCACAGGAGCGCTCTGGGTGTCGCGGCCGGCGCAGTAGCGCCAGGAGGTCGGGTAGCTATGGTTGCGGACCAGCCAGATTTCACGTCGTCGGTCAACGTCAATGGCGGCTCTATCGTCATCGAGCCTGGCGCGACGGTGCAGATTGACGGTGTCGTCACAGCCAATGTCCTGCCGAAAGTGGCGTTTATCGGCAACTATTCCGCCGATACGAACCTGATCGACGTCACCGGCTACAACGCACTGATCATCCTTATGACGGTGGAAAACACGACGTTCTCCGCCACCGACTACGGCTATTTTGGCGTGACCCCGTTCGACTCGTCGTCCGGAATGGTGCTCCCGACAAAGTATTACTTCGTCCAGGCGTCCACGTTCAATAACAACGTCGGGTCGGAAGGTAACACGTCGCAGACAGTGTTCCCGTTGCACGGTATGGACACTATCGACCTGGAGCTTGGACAGTCGGACTCGTCCGTGACAACGTCGGTGCAGATATTCGCCACAACAGAATCATTGCCGGAATATCACCGCACCCAGGACTATGACGCGGTGTCGCACATCCTGTCCGCGAACATGAGCCACGTCATGGCGGCCGGCGGGGCGACGTTCCCGATTCCCGTGTCGTCAAATCCGATCATCATCATCTCGCATCTGCACTCAGGCAACACAACCACGAGTCAGACGCAGCGGCTCACAGACTCCGTCACGGGCGTGCAACTGGGCTCGTGGGTGACGCCCAAAGGCCAGCAGGCGGGCGAGGGAGCCAGCCAGAATGAGGGCCAACAGTGGGTCCAGCTGCCGCACAGTATGAACCCCATGCAATGGGCGACCGGATCTGCCACAGCCGGAGACCTGGTCGATTTCCAAGTTATTGACGCCTTCGCGGTCGGGCGGTGAACCGTGTCCACTCAGGTACGCGGATTTGAGATCACTATCCCGGCAGGCACCGCCAAGGATGCCCCGGTCACGCGGGACATGTCGTTCCCGCCTATGACGGTGGCGGATATTACGGTGACGGTGCCGCCAGGACCGAACGGCAACCTGGGAATACAGATAGCGTCCGCCGGCTCCCAGGTGATCCCGTGGAATGACGGAGAATGGCTGGTCCCTAATGACGTCGTCATGACCTGGACCCCGGACGGCTACGCAGACTCCGGTTCCTGGCAACTGGTCGGCTACAACACCGGGGCGTTCGACCACACAGTGTGGGTACGTTTCAACCTGGCGCCGGTCGCGGCGGTCGGGACGCCGACCGCCGGCCAGCCGGTGGACCTGGCCGCCGTGTCCAACGCCCCAGCGGCGGGTGCGTGATGGCGGAAGACTGGCGGGTCGCTATCTGCGACATTCTCGGGGCACCGTCCACGGGTACCAACCTGGCCGCGCTGCACTACTGGGCGGTGTCGGAAGGAATGCCCGCGCAATACAACAATTGGCTCGCGACCACACAGGACGGATACGGCGGCACCGTCGTCAATTCTGTTGGCGTCAAGGCGTATCCGACCGTGGAGGACGGAGCCGCGGCGACCGTCAAGACACTGGAGAATGGCCACTACGCGGCGATTGTGGAGCAGCTGAATTACGGGAAATCCATTGTGCAGCTGTACGCGGCAATCAACGACTCACCGTGGTGCGGCGGTTGCCAGGGCGGGCATTACCCCATCGCCTTGTATAACTACGTGGAATCGGTGCTGCACGCGGTTGTCCCGCCGCCGACCACAAAGGCCGTACCGCAACCGACCGTGCCCAGTACGAACCGGGACAACGCGCGGGCCGGCTGGGGCAACTTTGTGTCGTATTGGAATGACCAGCTGCCCGCGCAGACCAACAGGCTCAACGGATTTGGTAAAGCAATATCCGCCGTGTAAATCGAGAGGACAGGCAGCATGACAGCACCCCAGGTGACCTGGCGGGTTACCTCGCAGAATGAAACGACCGCGCAGGATCAAACTGGCGCGTTCGTACCGTCATGGCAGGTCTACTACCAGACGCAGGACGGCACGGCGGGCAGCATCACAATTCCCAAATCGCTCTACACCGCCGACAATGTGCGGGACAAGATCGCCGCCGCCGTGGCGGAAAACATCGCCGTAAGCCAGCTGAGCGGCTGACATGCACAATCTGGCGTTCGTCCCGTCCCCCGTGATCCTGCCGCTGATCGCGGACCCGGAGGCGGATATCGGCGCGGTCCTCATCGCGGTGCTTCTGTTCGCCCTGCCGGTCGTGCTGACCATGATCGCGTACGCGCTCAAGGCCGTACCGATCGGAATCGTGCAGTCGGCGGGTGATCACATCTTGGCGGCGGAAAAGCGGGTCGCGTCGTCCCTGGCGCACAAAGTGGAGTCCGCCATCCGGCCGTTCACCATCCTGGTCACGTCACCCGTGCTCAGGCTGGACCGCCTGGTTGTGGTGATTGAGGACGCCTTCAATCGGACCAGAGCCAAGCTGGATGACATTAAACGCGGCACGATACCGCACTATTTCCACAGTGCACTGTCCTGGACGACGTCGCGACTGTCCGAACTCAAGGCCGATTATCTGCACCGGATCACGCTCAATACCAACCGGATCTATCACTACTACCAATTAGCCAGGGCGCACACTGACCACTATTTCAATGCCGCGATTTCCCACGCGGACGCGGTAGCGCATGACGCCGAGCATTACGCCCACGTCAATGACACCATTCTACGCAATGAGATAGGGCACTACTACAACCTGGCCATCCAGCACGCGGACGATGACCTGGCCCAGGCGATGCACCGCGCCGACGTGGTGAAAGTGGCGGCGGAAACGTTCACCACGGGCAGTGTCAGCGTGGCAGTGCATTACCTGGAGGACGTCATTTCACACCGCCTGGCGCCGGTCAAGGCTGAGGCGGATATCGCTAAGAAGACCATCACTACATTCCTGGACGACTGCGGCGATGACTTGTGCAACGGGCTGCATGGTCTGAGTAAGGAATTGCCGAAACTGTTCGACCTGGTCGAAGGCATCGCGTTCCTGGGTTTCGTAGAGGAAATGATCCGGGAACCGGAGCGCACCGCGCAGCTGACCGACGACGCTCTGTCTCCGTTGCTTGACGGAACAGTCTCCCTGTTCCGCGACCTGGTGGGGGTGTGACCGACTGTGGCGGGGTTGGGTGACATCTTTGGTAAGGGCGGCATAGCCGAACAGATATTCATCTGGGGTGTCCTCAACCAGGTCATCAGCGCGCTGGCTAACCCGTATTTCACGGAGCTAACGCAGCTGGTGAACGCCAAAAATCCTGACGTCGTCCTGGACCCCGCCAGCCTGGCCCAGTTGGTTGTCCGGGATTTCATGGGCGACGCGGACGCCAAGGCGGAGGCGGCTAAATCCGGTATCGACAATGAACGCTTCGCCAAGCTGGTGCAACTGGCGACCCCGCGCACGTCGCCCGCCGACCTGGCCCAGTTGGTCACTCGCAATTTCATTACCCAGGACCAGGGCGCGCGGCTGGCCGCCGACTCCGGGCTGACCGCCGACCAGTTCAACGACATGGTCACACTCTCAGGTCTGCCGCCGGACCCGACCGCACTGGCGGAGGCGTTGCGGCGGGGCATCATCCCGGAGGACGGACCGCCGGATGGTGTGTCCTTTACGCAGGGAATGAAGGAAGGCCCAACCTATAACAAATACATTCCCATGATTAAGGCTCTCGCGATGCAGGAGCCGACCCCCGCCGACGCCCTGGACGCACTCTTGGAAGGGCAGATATCGGAGGATCAGGGTAAAGCGCTGTATGAGCGGTTTGGGGGTGACCCCCAATATTTCACCATGCTGTTCGACACGCGGGGGTCCGCTCCGACGCCGTTGGAAGCTATCGAGATGGCCCAGCGCGGCGTTATCCCGTGGGACGGGGTCGGGCCGGACGTCACGAGCTATCAGCAGGCTTTTCTTGAGGGTCCCTGGCGGAATAAATGGTCCGGCCCGTATAAGGCGCTGGCCGACTATGTGCCGCCGCCGCGCACCGTCACCGCCATGCTCAAAACCGGATCGCTGACGACGGACCAGGCCGCCGCGTTGCTGGCTAAATCAGGTCTCACCCCAGAACTAGCCCAGGCGTATATCACGGACGCGCAGCAGCAATCCGCGACGTCGGAGTTAGACCTGACACTCACGGATATCCTGGACCTGTTTTCCGCTAACATTCTCCCGCACGATCAGACGCTCGCCATGGTCGCGGCGTTGGGGTACTCCCAGGAGAATGCCGAACGCCTCATTGAGTTACGGCAATTGCGGTTGGCCATCGCGCAGGTTAACTCGGCGGTCTCGCGTATCCGGACGCTCTACACGGGACGGAAAATAACCCGCGCCACCGCGCAGTCCGTACTGGATGCGTTGGACGTTCCCGCCGACCAGGTGACGGACATATTGCAGACGTGGGACCTGGAGGTAGCGGCGAACGTCGCCCAGCTGACGGAGTCCCAGATTGTCAACGCCTGGTCGCTCAACCTCATTACAGGGGATGAGGCGAGCAACGAATTGCAGGCGTTGGGGTACACCGCCCGCGACGCCTGGATTCTGCTATCCATCAAGAATGGCAAGGGTTTACCGGACCGCCCGCCCGCCGGCCCTAACCCTGTCGGCCCGATTCCGTAATGAATGGAGACCCTGTGACAGAGCCGAGAGTTACCCAGGTTGCGACGCGGATAGCCGCGTCCATCGTGGCGGCCAGGAAAGTGTCCGACGCGGCCAGAGCCGCCGCCGATCAGGCAACGGCGGACAAGGCGAAAGCCGCCGCACAGAATGGAAAGGTGACGCCCCGCCGTGGCTGACTATGTGTTCATCTGGGAGGACGCCCCGGGCGACACCCACGGTTTCGTCCCGGTGGTGCGGGCCGCCAACGGTGCGACCGTCAAGAATCCAGCCGGCTACGACTACCAGGCGAATTACGAACAGTGGACCAAGGCGATGGGCGAACCGCTGCCCGCCTGGGACTACCTGTATCCGGGAACGGACGGGGCCGCCGCCGGTAAGGTGCTGGCCGCCGCCGCCCCCGCCGCCCCGTTCTATGTGATCGACGTTGAGGACCAGGGCGTGACCGCCGCGCAGCTGGAGACGTTGATCGCGCAGCTTCCCGCCAGCCGGCCGGTGTACCTGTCCACGTACGGACTCATATCGCAGTGCGATAGTCGGGGCATCCCGTACCAGGCGCATGGCCTAACCGGAATATGGCCACAGGTCTACTTCCCGTCGCAACTGGCGGGGATCGCACAATGGCGGGGGCGTCATTTCACCACCTGGCCCACGTTCTCCCCCGCCGACGCTCCAAACTGGACCAGCGAGGTAGACGCCGGTCCCTGTTCCCTGTGGCGGTATGGCGTCCTGGACCTGGCCGCCGCCGCCGCCGCCCTGGTCACCGCACGAGCCGCACTCACCCCTGGAGACCCCATGACCGCACAGACCCCCGTTGATATTGATCACTACGTGGACCGCGTCAACATTTTGGCCAGAGACGGCCACCTGGACGAATTCTTCCGCCGGTTCCTGACCATTGCCCGCGACCAGTACGGCGGACAGTCCCTGGTCAACAATGTGGCCGCCATCAAGGCGTCCGCCGCCAAGATCGCGGCGGAGGAGACCGCGCCAGGTGCCGCCACATGATCGCGCGGGCCGTACACGCAATTCTCCCGCTGGCGGTCATCGCGGCCGCCACGGTGCTGACCGTGACCGGCCATTTATCCCAGGACCCCGCCGTAGTGATGATTTCAACGGCGGGAAGCCTGGGCGCAGGACTGGTAGCGACGCGCCCAACCACACCGACGAAGTAATGGACTGGCGAGACATGGCCGACTACGTAGAGGCGAGAATGGCACCGGTCGCGGCGGCCCTGGACCGTATGAGCAACCTGTGGGAAGCGCACCAGCAGGAGCACCGCCGCGAACGGGAACGGTTGATCGACGCGGCATCGCGGACCCGTTGGGCGGCGTGGGGTTTCGCGGCGGCGATGATGTCGGCCATCGCCGCGTGGGTCGCGGTCGCGGTCACCCTGCTACGTTAGGGCGGTCCGGTGGTCTCCGGACTCCGGCGGCACCGTTCCCCCATTCCCCCCGGCGGGAACGGTGCCGCCCCCAGTTGTGTCACCCCCGTGCTAGTGTTACGGGCGTATCAGTCCGTCGCAAAGGAGACCACCGTGACTGATCTACTGGCCCACTGGCGGGCGTTATCCCATACGCCCCGGGCGGAAATGATCCGTAAGGCCCTGGAGCCGCTGGTCAATCTGGAGTCCGCTCCAGACGTGGCCGCATGGTTCCGGGAGCACCACTACACGGGCGTGCCCGGTAGCTCCGCGTCCTGCGTGATCGCGGAATACCTGACCGCCCGCACCGGCATGGCGCACATCGTCGTGTCGGGTGCGACCGTCCGCGACTACGACGCGGCCGGCCGGACCCTGGCACGTATCGACTTGCCCGCCCCGTTGCGGTCGTTCGCCCGCCGGTTCGACCAGGGCGAATTCTCCGACCTGGTCAAGTCGGGGCGGGGGTAGCCCGTGCTGGTCATTCCCTACACCCCCGCGCTGTTGCGCCCCGAGACGGCCCGCTGGGGCGTCCTCAACGGTGCGGAATTCCACAACGTCGCAGGCGGGGACCTGACGTACTGGCGCATGTTCCGGACCCTGTGGCTTGGCCTGGATTTCTACGGGCCGCTGTGCATTGTGGAGCATGACATTGTCCCGTCAGACATGGGATTTACCGCCATGCAGACGTGCGATGCGCCCTGGTGTACGCAGCCGTACGTCATCCGGGCGGACGGGCATATGACAGGGGCGTCCCTGGGGTGCGTGAAATTCTCCCGGGAACTCATGGTTAAGAACCCTGACCTGGCCGACGACGTCGGGCCGGGCGGGCGTTACGCCCAGGCCGGCGGTATCTGGTCACGCCTGGACGGTGCTATTTCCGATTACCTGACGCGGCATCATTACGAGCCGCACGCGCACAGCAAGGCCACCCATTTGCACGACTACGTCAACATCCACACCCCGTGGACCGACCCATTTAAGGAGACCAACCGTGGCGCGTAAGGCAATTACTGAGGACGGCCAGCCGACACTGCCGACCGTCTACAAAGGCGGGTCCGCTATCGACCGCGTGGCGTTCGAAGAATCGGCCCTGGCCTTGCTGGAGGCTATCCCGGAGGCGGGCGAGAATGACGATATCGCCATTTACGCCCAACTGCTGGCGGCGGAATCCGTGGAGGACTTCGAAGTGGGCGGGCATCTGCCGGCCGGTCGTGACCTGGTCGGGCGGCGGCTCAAGGTTGAGGCGCTGTCGCGGCGTGTCTCCGATATCGAGGACCCCGACGCGGACGCCAAGTTCCGGCTCCCGTTCTACGTCATCCCCGAGTCGGTGGACGTCGATTCCGGTGAGGCGGTCCGCTGGCAGACGTCCTCCCCTGGCCTGGTCATCCCGCTGGCGAAGCTCCACATGTGGGGGCAGCTGCCGGCGGTCGTGCGCATCGTGGAGACCGGCAAAGAGAAGGCCGGCCGGTCGCGGGCGCTGGGGCTCGTGATCGAGATCGCTTCGCCCCGGGATGAGGGTTGAGCGCTCAGGCCGCGCAGGGACGCCACCGCCGGCACTCGGCGGTGGTTGTCCCGACCTGGCATTGGAGGCGCGGCCAGTGCTACCGGTGGCGCTGCAATTGCGGCCTACGCGGCAACGACGAAGACACCCGCGAAGCCGCCACCGCACAGGCGGAATCGCACATGAGCAACGCCAAGGCCGTATCAGTTGAGGAGGTCAAACGCGGTGCCTAGTCATCCCTGCTCCGCCGACGACGGAGAGATGGCGGCCTTCCTGGTCACAGACCTGGTCGAAGACACAACAATGGGACTGTGCCTGCCGCATATGGTCGGGTACGCCTCGTCGCTGGTCCAGGCGTATATGGAGGCGAACGCGGCGCCGGAACCGGACAGCCGCGGTGAGCTTGAGGCGGCCCCAGACGCCCCGGAATCCGCCCCCGTGGCGGATGAGCCGCCGGCCAGCCGGAAGCGCCGCCAGCGCCCTACTGGGACGCACGAGTGACCGCCGCCGCCGCCGCCCGTATCAACCTGAAGCCCTATCGGGAGGCGGACGTCCGCGCGCACGCTTTCACTGACGCGGTGGCCACCTGGCGGGAGGTCCGGGCGGCGGTGCGGGCCGGTGCGTACACCGACCAGGCCGACGCGATGGCGGAGCTACGGTCCGCCCGCCTGGTCGCCCGCCTGGCCGCGCTCCAGTGGCTCCGGGCGTCAACAGAGGTAGACGCGGCGATATTGGCGGAGGCGTTCGGCAATGGCTGACCGCTATCTGCCAGTCACGTCCTACCGCGTCTGCCGGCCGCTGCCCGCCTGGTATCGGGGCAGTCGGCTACGGCGGGCGCTCGTGTGGGTCGCCACCTGGTACGGGTGGCTCATCGTCGCGGTGATCCTGGCCGCGTCTGCCGTGGGTGTGGTCGCCGCCATCGTGGCGGCGGCCAGTTTCATCACATCTCACACGGGCCGTTGAGCATGCGCCCCGGAACCCTCAACCGCTTATGTGGTCGGGGTTTCCGGGGCGTCGTGCTGTCTGGCTGGGTGTGGCTCTCAAGGGGGTTATGGATGGCACTGTCGGATGCCGGTCGGGCGGCAATGGCTTACTCGGGCCCGATCGCGGCGGCGGTGCGGTTACGCGCCAGTACCTCGCAGATTTGGGATGCGATCAGGAACGCCGCCGACCAGGTGCCCGGCGGTGCGCCCTTACCCAGCGTCCAGGGGGTGAATGAAATACGCGGACTGTTCGCCCAGGCACGCAACGCCACAGAGGCACTGTCGGCGGCCCGGGACCTGGAGGAGCGCACCGGTCTGCCCCAGGGCGTGACCGGGGCGATGACGTCCACGGGTTTCCGGTCCAGGTCGGCGGACGTGCTCCAGACGGCCGCCGACTACCTGGTTCGCTTCGAGCGGCAGTACGTCACACCGCTGGGGCAGGCCGGCTCGCAATGGGTCACAGCCCGGTTTCCGGCGGGCCAGCTGCCGGCCACGGTGGGAGAATTGATCGACAGCCTGTCCACGTTCGCCCCCGGCACCGGTACCCCGACCCTGGGGAACTTCTCCGGTATCGGGTCGATCAACATCACGGCGGTGTGATGTGAAAGTTGACGCCCCGCATTGGATCACCCCCGGCACTGTGACCTGGACGCCCCCGGTGCTGTACGTCCTGGACACAGAGTCGTACCAGCAGGATGAGGCGGCGGTGCAGACGCACCGGCTGCGGTGCTGGGTCGCGGCGGTGATCGACCGTAAGGCCCACGGGTCCGACACCCACCATTGGCGGTGGACGGACGGGGTCACCGCCCAGGGCATGGCCGACAGTATCGACCGCGCCACCAAAGGCACCGACACTCTGTGGATTTACGCGCACAACCTGTCTTTCGACCTGGCCACGACCAGGATTCCTGAGCATCTGGCCCGGATAGGCTGGGAGGTAGGCGACTTCGCCTTATCCGGTGACACGCCGTGGCTACGGATGAGCAAAGGCCGTAAACGCCTGGTCCTGGTCGATTCCTACTCCTGGCTTCCGTTCTCCGTTGAGGACATGGGAAAGATGATCGGCCGCAAAAAGCCGCCGCTGCCGGCAGAGGACGATTCCCGGAAAGACTGGCGGGACCGGTGCCGCGCCGACGTCGCTATCCTCGCGACCGCGCTGTGCCAGCTGATGGACTGGCACGACAGCGACGGGCACGGGAAATGGTCACTATCGGGGACAGCGACCGCCTGGGGGCATTTACGGGCCAGACTGTCCGGGCCGGCGGTGCTGGTAGATCCGGCCCCGGAATTACAGGCACGGGACCGGGAAGCCCTGTACGGCGGGCGGCGGCAGGCATGGCGGGTCGGCGAATACTCGGGGCACCGCTATACGGAAATAGATTTCTCCGGTGCTTACCCCATGGCGGCGGGCGTCATGAAACTACCCCAGGCCAGGCTGGACACCTTCGATTCCCTGGACATTACGCATCCGGTGATGACGGACCAGCGTTACGGAATTCTCGCGGACGTCCTGGTCCACACCGACACCCCGCGTTATCCGGTGCGGATCGACGGGCAAGTGTTCTATCCGACCGGCCGGTTTTGGACGACACTAGCCGGCCCGGAAGTGGAGGACGCGGCCCGGACCGGCCGGCTGGAGGCTATCGGTCGCGGCCAGGTTCACCAGTTGGCGCGGTACCTGGACGACTGGGCGACCTGGCTGTTCGACGTCGCGGCGGATATCGGCTACACGGTGCCTATGGTGCTCGGGCCGGGGTTGAAAATGTGGTCGCGGTCGGTTATCGGCCGGTTCGCGGGGCACAAGTGGGAACGCACCGAGTTAGGGCCTGCCCCGGATGACCACTGGCGGTATGAGCCTGGCGTGGACGCGATTACCGGGATGCCTGGCGGCGTGATGGACCTGGGCGGGCGGTCATTCTGGAGCCATCAGGGCGAGGGCGCACCGAACGCCTACCCCGCTATTACGGCGTGGGTGGAATCCTTTGTACGGGTGGCTCTGGGGCGGGTGATCGACGCTATCGGTGGTGCCGCCATCGTCTCGTGCGATACGGACGGCATCATGGTGGCCGAACGTCTGCTAGGTACGAAACTGGCCGGCGGGACCCTCATCGCGCCCCGGGGTCTCAAGGGTCGGGCGCGGACCCGTTGGGTGCTGGACAGGGCGTCGGACATGGTCGCCCCGTTGACGCTGGAGCCGAAGCGGTCCAGTACCCAGGTGCGGATACTCGGCCCCCAGCATCGCCTGCTGGGTAATCAGCGGACCCTGCCTGGCATCCCCCAGGACGCGGCTGAGATTGACGTGCAGACGTTCACCTACAAGGCGTGGCCGTCGATCGCCTGGCAGCTGTCGCAGGGTGGTGTGGACGGTTACAGCCGCCCGGAAATGTTGCGGAAGCTAGAGGGTCCGTACGTGGCCGGCTGGGTGCTGGACGATGGGACGGTGTTCCCGCCCCACGCTTATGTCGGCGACGACGGAGCGACGCGGCTAAGTCAGTGGGCCAGGACACCGGGACGGCCCGCCAACCGTGAGGTTGACGGGCCGCAACACCCGACCCTAGACGCGCTCTACTGAGGTTGCGCCGCCGCCAGTCCGGGCGTGGCTGGCTTAGGCGTGTGGCATGAGCACAGGCACCGGCCGTCCGGCCCGTACCCCTGCCCCTCGCAGCACCAGACGGACTCCAGGGTCCGACCATGCCGGCCGATAGCCGCCAGGCCGCCACGGGCCGCCTCAGGGTGCGTCGCGGCGTAGATCCGGCGGGCGTAGCGGACCAGCTGGCGCACTACTGCTATCTCTTGGTCCGTCATCTCCCCGACGTGACCCACTAGCACCGGGACCTGGTCCACGTCCACGCGGCGGCAGTGCTCCATCACTGGTCCGCCTTCTGGTCATCAGCGCGGCCCAGGGCCGCGTCCAGGGCACCGGATACCCGGGCCGCCTGGTCAGTGGCGGGGGTGACGTCATCCAGTGAGTGCGATCCGAGAAACAGGCCGCGCACTCCCAGTAGGGCGGATTCAATCCAGCGCTCAGCGTTGGACTCGGAATCGGCAATGACGGTTACCCGATAGGTAAAGTCATACGCCATAAGGCGGGGCGGTTCATTGGTCACGCGGTGGTCTCCGTTCGGGCGATGGAAACACAGCCGCCCCGTCAGGACTGCCATCCTGACGGGGCGGTGCGCCGGAC
>Ga0310811_10007253_pt1 | contig 14190 bp, 13 predicted proteins | sample YCmetagenome_FD_207642 | JGI IMG/M metagenome (GOLD analysis project Ga0310811, IMG submission 207642) | Soil microbial communities from experimental microcosm in Duke University, North Carolina, United States - YC | ecosystem: Engineered > Artificial ecosystem > Soil microcosm > Unclassified ...
TGTCTCCGGCAACGGAGACCAAGACCGGTAGTCGCTCCCGAAACGACTCAGACCCCCTTCTGGATCAAGAAAAGGGGGCCCGAGCTGAATGTTCCTCAGTTCTACTGAAGCTCCCGCGATAGGACACGAATCAGACTCTCTCCGTGTCGATCAGTACACGCTGATCCGGATGCGAGGTCAGGGTGGTCAACTGGGTCCAGACCCGTTCACACTGGTTCACCGCGTGTCGCTCTCGACTTGGCTCCACCTCGGGCTCTCAGCCAATCACGCTTCACCTGGGTGCGTCTCGGTGAGTCGCTCCGGCTTCGATGGAGGCTCGGTCCTCGAGAACGCTTGGGACCTGACCAGCCGGACTACCCTTGACGCAGGTCAAGTTACGTCTTGGCCTGCGGGCCGGGCGTTCTCCTGGTACTCCGGCAAGGCGCACGAGCACGCCGGCAACGTCCAGGCCCTGTCCGCCCCGAACGGCCTGCCCACTCTGGCCGACAGCGGTTACGACGGCGCCGGAATCTGCGTCCTCAATCCGATCAAAACCCCCGCCGACGGACAGACTCTCAGTACCGACAACCGCACCTACAACCGGCTCCTGCGCGGCCTTCGCGCCCTCGGCGAACGAGGATTCGCCCTGTTCAAAGGGCGCTGGCGCATCCTCGCGACATCACCCGCGCCGCCCTCGTCCTCACCCATTTCGAACACGGCCACCTACCGGAAATTCAGTGAGATCACTTCATTGAACGAATTTCGTGCTTTCAGGTTGCCGGCGGGCCATCAGGCAGCATTTCTCTCTCGAAGGAATCGCGTCCCGACGTGTCGAACCGCGCGCAAAGTTCCTGTACCTCGTCCTTGAGAAGTACGATCTGGGACAAGCCGACAAATTCGCCTTCGATCCGGATCGGTGAGACCGTGACCAGGATTGTCGTCTTCCCATAGGGCCTGGCGACGTAGCGCACCGGCTCAACGCGGCCGTCTTCGAACAGCTTGAGCATGGCGTCGAAACGGGGATTGGTCACCGCTCGGCGATGCCGCTTCCGGACGTCGTCGTCGATGTATTCGGGCATCCGGTCGAGATGCTCCGATGCCCACTTGTTGTAATACATCACCGTTCCGTGGCGGTCCACGATGGTGACTCCGACTCCGGCCTGCTCGACAAGCCGGTCCGCCCACTCGTCCAGACCCCAGTCCGTGGCGATGCGTTTCTCGGCGACTTCGGCTAGCTCGGCCCGAGATGTCGTCATTGGTGCCTCCGGGAAGGATTGGCTGGATACCCGTCGTACTCGACAGACGGTGTCTGGTGTCCTGTATTCAGCTTGGACGTCTGACATCGAGTTCACAATGAGTCTTTTTGTGAGTAAGCCTTCGGCTGAGCCGAAGGCTTCTCGGATGGGCCGGTGCGGGTAGCGTCTTGACCCATGACGTACGACCTGACCGATCTTCAGCTGTTCCTGCAGGTGGTCGACCAGGGCAGCATCACCCAGGGGGCGGATCGGTCACACCTGTCGCTGGCCTCGGCCAGTGCGAGGATCAAGGCGATGGAGAAGGCCCTGGGGGCGCCGCTGTTGATCCGGCATCGCCGTGGCGTTGTGCCATCACCGGCAGGATGGCTGCTGGTGGCCCATGCCCGTGAAGTCGTTGGGCAGATCGCCCGGATGCGTTCAGATTTGGCCCGGTATTCCGACGGCCTGCGGTCCACTTTAGTGATCTTGGCCAACACTTCGGCAACCGAAACGCTCGTGCCGTCGATGATGGTCGACTTCATGGCCGGCAACCCCGACATCGACCTGGAGCTGGAGGAACGGCCAAGCCATGAGATCGTCGCCGCCGTCACCGACGGCCGGGTGGAACTGGGGATCATCGCCGACACCGTGGACTCGGGCCGGCTGGAACGCGCGGTACTGCGTCCCGACCCGCTGGTCGTCATCGTGCGGCCAGGCCATGCTCTGGCCGGGCGTGCTGATGTCGCCTTCAGCGAGTGCCTCGGCCACCCATTCGTCGGCTTCACCGAGGGGAACCCGTTGCAGGAGCATCTGAGCGGGCAGACCCAGCCGCTCGGGCTCCGGCCTCGCTACCGAGCGCGTCTGCCGACCACGGAGGCGATCTGCAGTGCGGTGGCGGCTGGGGTCGGCATCGCCGTGGTTCCCGCGGTTGCGGCCGCCCGCTGGCAGCGTGCCTACGACCTACGGGCCGTGAACCTGACGAATTCCTGGGCGAAGCGCAATCTGCTGCTGTGCAGCCAAGGCTGGTCCGGGCTCTCCGAAGCCGCAGCAGCGCTCGCCGCACACCTCAAAACGCCGTGATCGCGTTCACGCTCGACAGTCGTGATCACTCGCGACGACGGAACCCTGCTGATCCCACACGTGTGCTGCATGGCCTGCGAGTGATCAATGGACGCTGCCTTCGGCAACGGAGACCAAGACCGGTAGTCACTCCCGAAACGACTCAGGCCCCCTTCCTGGATCAAGGAAAGGGGCCCGAGCTGAATGTTCCTCAGTTCTACTGAAGCTCCCGCGATAAGACTCGAACCAGCTGCCCGCCGTTTGGATCAGTTCACGCCGGTCCGGACGCGATGTCGGCCCAGCCACCCGAGCCCAGATCCGTTAAGGAGCGGCCATACGTAGCGGTTGTCCCGCAGATTGTCCCTCAGTCCCGCGAGTCTGCGCTTCAGCAGGTCGCCACTTGTAGCGCCCAGCGCGCTCACGGGAGCACATCCGTGCGCAGGCGGGTCTGGACGAACTTCTCTATCCGCCAGGAGCCATCGACCTTGGCGAACTCGCCGTGATAGTGGCCGTAGCCGCGCACCTTGAGGGTGCTGCCGTCGATCCAGTCCTCCATGTTGATGGTCGAGGACGCAGCCACCGGCGAGTGGACCTCGGTAGTGAAGGAGAACAGGTGGTGGATCGCGGTGGCGTCGCCGACGCTGGTGGTGATGACGTCCTCGATCTCCTTCGGGCCGGTCATCTGCATAACCTGGACGCCTTGCGGGTCATAGATCGTGAAGGTCGCCTCCGGTGCGAACAGCCGCGCGAGCTGGTCGAACTGTTTGTGGTCGGCGTAGTAGGCGTACCGGGCCATGAACTGGCGGATCTCATCGACGATGACCAGCCGCTCAGTATCGGACACCGCGAAGAATCGGCGGAATCGCTCGGCGGTGGCCTGCGGGTTGTCGAACGCGTACGCGTGGGAAGCCTGCGCAATGACATCGGTTTCGATGTTCTCGGCGACCTGCCGGGCGCCGGCCAGCAGCTGGCCGCGATAGTAGCCGTGGTCGCCGTTGAGCACCAGGACCGGCATCGGGAGCCGGGTCGTGAACTCGGCCCGGTTGGCCTTGCCGTCTTCGATCATGGCGCCGTAGTGCTGGAAGCCGCCGCGGATGCCGTTCGGGCCGGTGAAATGCGGCAGATAGTGGGCGACGCCGTATTCCTCTGCGTCCGGCCGCACCGAGGTCAGCCGGTAGAACGGTGTGAGGTATTCGGTTTCCTGCCCTGGGTGAGGAACGTGGCCAGGTCGACCTGGCCGCTGAACCCGAAGGCGTAGGTACCGCCCTCGACGGAGGGGTTCATCATCTCTTCAAGGCCGAAGCCGGGGATCAGCGTCTCGGAGAGCACCAGCCGGCGGACCTCGTCAGGGTGCCGTGACGCGTACGCGTAGACCACCATGCCGCCCACGTCCATGCCGACCAGGTTGATCGGTCCGAGACCCAGCCCGAGCACGATCTGCCGGATGTCCTCGGCAACGTTGGTCTTGGCGAAGGTGTCGCTCTCGGCTGGGTCGGAATCGCCCATGCCGCGCAGGTCGGGGGCTAGCACGGTGTAGCCCTGGGCCGCCAGCATCGCCATCAGCTCACGCCATACCGCCCAGGTGAACGGGAAGCCATGTACCAGCACGACCGCCGGGCCGGCGCCGCCGATCACGTAGTGGATGCGGGTGCCGTTCCCTTCGGCGTAGCGGTGATGGAAGCCGGGCAGGCCGTCTACCGCAGTTCCCGGTTCGGGATGAGTCACAGTCATCGGAGCCTCCTTGATTGTCGGTCGGCTCAAACGTAAACCTTGGAGTATGCTCCAAGGTCCAGAGTGATCCGCGCCTCACTCCACTCCGCTCGGATCGACAGGGAGGCTCAGCGCATGTTGATCGGCGAATTCGCTAAACGCGTCGGCGTCAGCACCGACACGATCCGCTTCTATGGGAAGGTGGGCTTCTTCTCCAGCAGCCGCAGCGAGAACGGCTATCGGCATTACACCGAGAAGGACATCGAAACGGCCGACCTCATCGCCTCCGGGAAATCGATAGGTTTCTCCCTGCGCGAGATCCTGGCCTTCTCCCAGGAGATGACCGAAGGCGTGCTAGATCACGCGCGAGCACAAGAGAGCCTGCAGTCGAAGATCAACCTCATCGACGAGCGGATCGCATCACTGAAACGAGTCCGGAAGCTGGCGCAGCAGCAACTCGACTATTGCCGGGCGGTGGAGGCGCAAGAGCTCTCCGTGTGAGACGCCGCTCTGGGCAGATGACGAAGTCCATACTCCTTCGTCTCGATCTTGAGTGACGGGGATGTCTCGGTGGAACGCATCGTTGATCTTGTCGGGCATCCGACACCCGACACCACGCAAACCGTCTATCGACACCAGATCAGGCCCATGATCGCCCATGGGACCGAGACCATGGACGCTGTCTCCGGCGACGGAGACCCAGTCGGGTAGTCACTCCCGAAACGACTCAGGCCCCCTTCCTGGATCAAGGAAAGGGGCCCGAGCTGGATGTTCCTCAGTTCTACTGAAGCTCCCGCGATAGGACTCGAACCTATAACCTGCCGGTTAACAGCCGGCTGCTCTGCCGATTGAGCTACACGGGATTGCGGTGACACCGCCTGATCGGGCCTTGCGGTCCATCTTGCGGCGCGGAACTAGATTAGCGCACTCCTGGGGGAGTCTGTCACGTCCATTCCGCTTGGATAGATGCAGGCCTCCGGGGTAGAAGGGGCGGAGAGCACGAGCGCGGAGGTGGAAGATGCGGTACAAGGCGATGTTCGCCGCCGGGCTGGCCATCGGTTACGTCCTGGGAACCCGAGCCGGGCGTGAGCGCTACGAACAGATCAAGCGCGCCGCACAGCGAGTGGCGGACAGCCCCAGTGTCCAGGAGGCGGCGGGCCTGGTCGGCGCTCAGGCTTCCAAAGTGGCGGGCAAGGCGAAGGATCTGGCCGGCGACAAGTTCGGCGGCAAGTTCCTGAAGAGGCAGGACGCCTGGGAGGACGAGAGGGTGGGCGTGGCGACCGGCTGGCCGCACACCGACCCCGACCGGATCACCTGAGCGACCCGCACAGCACCACGAGCCCCTGGCCCAGGCCGGGGGCTTCCGCTCCTCCAGACCCGCGTTCTCAGACCCCGAGGCTCCGCCGTACCTCTTCCAGGGCCTGCTCCGCGAGAGCCCTCAGCCCGGGGTCGGACGGATCAAGGCCCGGATCGAAGATGAACTCCCACCGGGGGGTGTCGTATCCCGGCACCCTCCGGGCGACCAGCCGCACTCCCCCGCGCGCGTCGAGCTGGACCCGCCTGCTGGCCACGATCGAGGCGGTGACCCGCTCACGGACCGTCTCAGGCAGCAGGCCGGGCTCGGGCAGCAGAACCCGGTGGGAGACGCCGTCGGTCATCGTGACGGTCACGCCCTCCTCGTCCCAGACCGCCTTGTCCATGAGGTGCCACGGGAGCCGCTGACCGTCAGGCAGGTGCAGCGCGTGTGTCGTGGCCACAACATGGTCGCCTTCGGCTACCAATGCGTGACTGATCACCCGCTCGTGCGGATCCAGGGCGAGAGCCGTACGGACCTCGGAGGGCAGACGGCGAGACCCGAACCGTCCCCCGGATAGGCCGAACAGAGACAACTTCGAACCAGCCAACGAGCACCGCCACTGAGCACGACCATTGATACCGGCAGGCTATCCGGCGCGCGGCCCGTGGCCGAATCCGCCCGGCGGCGCCGAGCCCCGCCGCAGGACCGGTGGCGCGGGGCCCCGCCTGAGGCAGGCGAGACCCCGCACCGGGGGTCAGTCGAGGTAGTCCCTCAGCATCTGCGCCCGGGTCGGGTGACGCAGCTTGGCCAGCGTCTTGGACTCGATCTGCCGGATCCGCTCGCGCGTGACGCCGAACTCGCGGCCGACCTCCTCCAGCGTCCGCGGATGGCCGTCGGCCAGGCCGAACCGGAGCTGGATGATCCGCTGCTCACGTTCGGACAGCGTCGCCAGGATGTCGTCGAGCTGGTCCTGCAGCATGATGAACGCCGCCGCCTCGATCGGCACCACGGCGTCGGCGTCCTCGATGAAGTCGCCGAGGTCGGAGTCCTCCTCACCGATCGGCGACTGGAGCGAGACCGGCTCCTGAGCGATCCGCTGGATCTCCACCACACGGTCGATGGGCAGACCCATCTCCCCCGCGATCTCCTCGGGAGCGGGCTCCCTGCCGAGATCCTGGTGGAGCTGGCGTTGCACCCGTACCAATTTGTTGATCGTTTCGACCATGTGGACCGGAATTCGGATCGTGCGCGCCTGATCCGCTATCGCCCGGGTGATCGCTTGACGAATCCACCAGGTGGCATACGTCGAGAACTTATAACCCTTGGTGTAGTCGAATTTCTCGACGGCGCGGATGAGCCCGAGATTGCCCTCCTGGATGAGATCGAGAAAGAGCATTCCGCGGCCCACGTATCGCTTGGCGATCGAGACCACCAGCCTGAGGTTCGCCTCGATGAGCCGTTGCTTGGCCCGGACGCCCTCCCAGACGAGATCCTCGAACTCCGGACGGGCGAGCCGGAGCGCGGTGTTCTCGCAGAGCTTGTCCTCGGCGAACAGCCCGGCCTCGATGGCCTTGGCGAGCTCCACCTCCTCCTCAGCCGTCAGCAGCGGAACTCGGCCGATCTCCCTCAGGTAGATCCTGACCAGGTCACTCGTTGGAGCTCGTTTGGCAACGTCCTCCTCGTCGGGCTTGCTGGGCTCCTCATCCCCTTGCGGTTCAAGGACCTCAACCCCGTTCTCAGCGAGCATGCGCACGACGCGCTCAAGCGCGTCGGCAGGCAGCTCGGACCGGTCGAGCGCGGAGGCCACGTCATCTATCGTGACGCTTCCGCGTTCCCTTCCCTTAGCGACGAGCTCCGCCACCTGGTCTACCGATGGCGGCCTGCTTGGCAGCACCGATGCACCCACGGAACACAGTCTGCAATATAGATACGGGAAAATGGCAGGCCTATTTTTGGCACTCAAGGTAAGACAGAATCCAACACCGTATTGAGATCAAAAATAATGTTTGACCGTCACGAGATGCGGAAAGGAAGGTTTATTCAGGCCCCGGCGGCGCGTTCTCTCAACACACGGTGCTGCTGCTCGAGAGCCACCAGTTCGCCGAAGAGCCGCTTGTACTCCTGCTGCTCCTCGACCGGATTGAGCCGCTGCAATCGCGACTTCACCTGGGTCAGCGCCCGGCCCACCGCGGTCTCGTGGAGCTTCGCCAGCATCGCCGAGGCGTACCGCTCCTCCACGGCGGTGTCGGCGCGCAGCGCCTCGACGGCGAACCGGGTCGTCATCGACCGGAGGTCCGCCCCCTGTTCGCCCGTCGCCGAGGCCGAGCCGGCCTGCTCGAGCAGCCGGTCGACCCATTCGCGGCCGCCGGACCCTCCCATGGCGGTGCCGCCGACGGCCATGATGATCGCGTACAGGCCGACGTGCTCCGGCAACGTGAACGTCTCCGCGCCGAGCGCGTCGAACTCCGGCCCGAGGAGGGCCGGCCGCTGGACCGCGAGCTTGAGCACCTCGACCTCCAGCCGCACCGCCGGGTCGACCGCCTCCTGCCTCGGCGCGCGCGCCTGGCCGGGGCCCCGGTCCTTCCCGATGACCTGCTGGATTCTCCGGATGACGAAACCCTCGTCCATGAAGCCGAGCCAGCGGTCCAGGTCGACGACGTAGGTCTTCCGCAGGCCCGGGTCCTTGATGGCGGCCACCACGGGGGCGACCGCGTCGAGCGCGCCCAGGCGCCCCTCATTGGTGTTGAGGTCGTACCGGGACAGGACACTGCGGATGGCGAACGCGAACAGGGGCTCGCGGCTGGCCACGAGGTCCCGCACGGCCGCGTCGCCCTGCTTGACCCTCAGGTCACACGGGTCGAGCCCGTCCGGCTGGACGGCGACGAAGGTCTGGGTGACGAACTTCTGCTCGTCCTGGAACGCCCGCAGGGCCGCCTTCTGCCCAGCGGAGTCACCGTCGAAGGTGAAGATCACCTCACCGCGGAACTCCGCCTGGTCGAGCAGGAGCCGCCGCAGGACCTTGATGTGCTCCTCACCGAACGACGTGCCGCAGGTGGCCACCGCCGTCGGCACGCCGGCGAGATGGCAGGCCATCACGTCGGTGTAGCCCTCGACGATGACCGCCTGGGACCGCTTGGCGATCTCCCGTTTGGCCAGGTCGACGCCGTAGAGGACGGAGCTCTTGTGGTAGATCGGGCTCTCGGGGGTGTTCAGGTATTTCGGGCCGTCGTCGGACTCGAGCAGCCTGCGCGCCCCGAAGCCGATGACGTCGCCGGTGATGTCCCTGATGGGCCACACGAGCCTGCCGCGGAACCGGTCGATCGGCCCCCTGCGGCCCTCCCGGGCGAGGCCGCCCCGGATCAGCTCCTGCGCGGTGAAACCACGGCCCATGAGGTGCCGCGACAACGCCTCCCACTCGGCGGGCGCGTGGCCGACGCCGAAGCGTTCGGCGTCGACGCGCTCGAAGCCGCGCTCGGACAGGAAGCGCCGTCCCGGCGCGGCGTCCGGCGTCGCGAGACGCTCGGCGTAGAATTCGGCGGCCGCCCGGTGCGCCTCGATGAGCCTGGTCCGTTCCCCCTGCTCACGGCCGGGAACGTAACCGCCCTGCTCGTAGCGGAGCTGGATCCCGCCCCGCTGCGCGAGCCGCTCGACGGCCTCGGTGAACGTCAGGTTCTCGATCTTGCGGACGAACGTGATCACGTCGCCGCCCTCGGCACAGCCGAAGCAGTAGTAGTAACCGCGGGCCGGGGTGACGTTGAAGGAGGGCGACTTCTCGTCGTGGAAGGGGCACAGACCCTTCAGGTTGCCGCCGCCCGCGTTGCGCAGCTGGATGTGCTCACCGACCACATCGGCGATCGGTGATCGCTCGCGAACGATCGCGATGTCCTCGTCACTGATCCGCCCTGCCACTCTGGCGAGTTTAGGCCCTGCCGGCGGTACCGTGGGCTCCCCGCCCCACACGGTTCCGGTCGGTATGGCCGCGGGCGACGTGGCGATCTCCGCCCGAGACGGGGCAGGGTGACTTCATCGAACGGGTCGTGACGAATGCGGCGGTCCGTTACAAAGGAGAAGTTCAGTAAGGTCAACCAGGTGGAGATCATGCGATCGGGGAAATTGGCCCTCCTCGCGGGTGCCGGATGTCTTGTCGCGGCCTGCAGCGGCCCCGCCGGGGACGCCGGTGCGACCGCGGCGCGACCGTCGTCGGCCACATCCACAGGCGGCACGTCCACAGGCGCCACATCCTCAGGCGGCACATCCTCAGGCGGCACGTCGTCGAACGGCACGCCCACGAAAGCCACCGCCACACCGCGGCCGGCGGCCGGGATCGTCCCCGCCGGGGGCACCCCGGTACGGGTCCTCCCCCCCAAGGTGTCGCCTTTCACCTACGCGTTCCCGGTCAAGGGATGCCGGGTGACCTATGCCCGCAAGTTGCTGGCCGGCCTGCCCAAGAGCACGATCTGGGCGGCCAAGGGATGCGCCTTCGTCTCGCCGGTCGACGGCGTCGTGCGCGAGGTGAACACCGAGAGCACGTGGAAGCCCGAGACGGACGTCGGCGCGGACCGCGAAGGCCGCTTCGTGACGATCCTCGGCAAGGACGGCGTGCTCTACCTGGGCGGCCACCTCGCCTCCGTCACGCCGGGCCTGAAGCCGGGCCTGAAGGTCCGCGCCGGGCAGCGGCTGGGATCGATCGGCAACTCCGGCAACGCGGTCGACACGGCGAGCAACCTCTACTTCGGCATGTCGTGGCCGACCGACCCCAAGTACTGGTGGGTCCGCCGGGGCATGGTCGAGCCGTGGACCTTCCTCGACGCGTGGCGCAACGGGAACCATACGTTGTCCCCCAAGCAGGCCACGCTCAATGAGCGCAAGCGCGTCGGCGCGCTCCCCAAGTGCACGGTGCTCTGCGTACCCAAGCCCGCGGACAAGCCCGACCCGCAGAACTCGCAGGGCGACGGCGCCGCCACCACCTAGCCCGTACGGCGACGGCGGGCGGGTCAGGCCAGCTCAGGTCAGCTCAGTTCAGTTCAGGAGGTCGCCGAGAGGGATCTTGGGGTCGGCGAGCCGGCCGAGATCCACGGCCCGGCCCGCCTGCCCCGCCCGTACGAGGGCCTGGATCTCCTCCGTGACGTCCCACACGTTGACGTTCATCCCGGCGAGCACGCGGCCCTGCGCGACCCAGAAGACCAGGAACTCGGGTGTGACCGCCGCGTGGATCGCCGGGTCGCCGCGGTATACGACCTGGTCATGACCGGCGACGTCCCCGGAGAACTCCATGCCGAGGTCGAACTGGTCGGTGAAGAAGTACGGCACGCGGTCGTAGACGACGGCCTGCCCCAGCATCGCGCGGGCCGCGGCGGGGCCTCCGTTGAGCGCGTTGGCCCAGTGCTCCACCCGGATCCGGCGGCCGAGCAGGGGGTTGACCGCCTCCGCCACGTCGCCGGCCGCGTAGATGTCCGGGTCCGAGGTGCGCAGCGACGCGTCCACGACGATCCCGTCCGCGATCTCCAGCCCGGCGGTCCTGCCGATCTCGACGTTGGGCGAGGCGCCGATGCCGACCACGACGTCCGTCGCCGGCAGCACCTCACCCTCCGAGGTCACCACCTCCCGGACATCTGACGTGCCGCGCAGCGCCTGGACCGAGGCGCGCAGCCGGAACTCGACCCCGTGCGCCCGGTGCAGCGACGCGAAGATCTCGCCGACGGCCGGCCCGAAGGTCCGGTGCAACGGCGTGGGATCGGGCTCGACGACCGTGACCGCGCACCCCGCCTGACGTGCGGCGGCCGCCGTCTCCAGGCCGATCCACCCCGCCCCGACGATCACCACGTCGCCACCGTGTGCGAAGGTGTTCCGCAACGCCTGGCTGTCGGCGACGGTCCTGAGATAGTGCACGCCGCCGAGATCGGCACCCTCCACGCGGAGCGGCCGCGGGCTCGCGCCGGTCGCGATCAGCAGCTTGTCGTACGGCTGCGGCGCGACGACGTCCTGCCCCTCCCCGGTGGTCAGGGTCACCATCCGCGCCCGCGGGTCGAGGCTCGTGGCCGTGGTCCCCAGCCGCAGGTCGACCCCCTGGGCGTCGTACCACTCGGGATCGTGGACGTAGACCTTGGTCAGCTCGGTCGATCCCTGGAGGTAGCCCTTGGAGAGCGGCGGGCGCTCGTACGGACGTTCCCGCTCGCTTCCCACGAGCACGATGTCCCCGGTGAAGCCCTCGGCACGAAGCGTCTCAGCGGCCTTCGCCCCGGCCAGCCCCGCGCCGATGATCACGAAAATGGGCATGGATCCTCCTCGACCGGTCCTCGTGCGCCCGCCACGGGCCACACGCCGTCGAAACTATCTCAGGCCGTCCGGCGCCCACGGTGCTTCCGTCAAGCGACCGAATCGCCGCGATCAGGCACGGGCCGACAACCGGCGGTGCCAGGCCAGCGCCGAGGCGTCGGTGAGCGAGGCGATCTGGTCGACGACCGCGCGCAACCGCCCCGCGTCGTCGGCGGCCTCCTCGAACCGGGGGCGCAGGGCGGGCTCGAGCGTCGCCGGAGCGCCCAGCATGATCAGCGACCCGAGCTCCGCGATCAGGTCGCGCTGCCTGGCCTGGGTGGCGTGGTGGTCGTCCCTGGACATCACGTAATAGGCCGTCACCCCCTTGAGGAGCGCGCACTCCAGCCGCGTCGCCGCCGGCACGACGAGGTCCGCCGAATGGCGACCGGCCGGCTCTCCCCCGGCCCGCGCCCCGCGTACGGCGCTGGAGCCGTACACGTCGCGGGTGGCGACCTGCGCGGACGTGCAGAAGCGCCCGATCAGCCCGCTGGTGAGGCGCTTGAGCCCCGCCAGATCGACCAGGCCGGCGTCGAAACGGCCCGGCCAGAGCGGGTCCGCGACCAGCCTCGCGAAGATCTCGGCCAACTCGTTCAGGTCGGCGTCGGGCACGTACCAGTCGCGCGTCAGGCGGCAGACGGCCGCCCTCTCCTCGGGGTCCCGCAGCGCCTCGAGGGTGACGTGGCCGGAGGTCAGGGCGTCCTCCAGGTCGTGGACGGAGTAGGCGACGTCGTCGGCCCAGTCCATGATCTGCGCCTCGAAGCTGATCGAGTCGCCGGGCGCTCCCTCCCGGATCCACCGGAAGACCGCGAGGTCGTCGGGATAGACGCAGTACGGCCGGCCCTCACGGGCGTGGGGCACTCCGGGGGCCTGGAAGGAGTGGCTGGTCCAGGGGTACTTGCACACCGCGTCGAGGGTCGCGCGGGTCAGGTTGAGCCCGGCGCTGCGACCGTCCTCAGTCATGACCTTGGCCTCTAGGCGGGTGAGCAGGCGCAGGTTCTGCGCGTTGCCCTGGAAGCCGCCGCACCGGGCGGCCATGCGGTCGAGCGCCATCTCGCCGTTGTGGCCGAAGGGCGGGTGGCCGAGGTCGTGGGCGAGACAGGCCGTCTCGACGAGATCGGGGTCGCGGCCGAGGGCCTTGCCCATCTCGCGGCCGATCTGGGCGCACTCGAGCGAGTGCGTGAGCCGGGTGCGCGGGCTGTGCATGCTGGCGTAGTCGGTGGGGGTCACCACCTGGGTCTTGGCCGCGAGCCGGCGTAGCGAGGCACTGTGCAGCACCCGCGCCCTGTCCCGCTCGAACGCGCTCCGCTCGGGGTTGCCCGGCGGCTCGGGCGCCCATCGCGCCTGGTCGTGTTCGTCGTAACGGGTCATCCGTCCTCCCCCTTCCCCTCCCCGGCCCCGTACCTCTCCCGCGGCTCCGGAGACGGGGAGAGAACCGTACCCCTCGAATCCCGACCTCACGACGAACACCCTGGGAACACTTCGGGGCGCTCGGCCCCGCTCACCGACGAATGTCGGTCTGAATGTTGGTCGACTAACACATATTTCGACATTGATGACTTCGGTCGGGTCAAGCACCATGAGTGGAACTCGGGGAAAGTCGGGGATTCCGTCACGCCTGAGAAGGAGCTTCGGTGGCCGATCGTGAGCTCGTGGAGGTTCTCCGTTCCGGACCCTTCGAGCACGCCCTGCGGGTGGCGATCCGGGCGCGGGGGCTGAGTCTCGACCGCATCCACGCCCGTCTGCGCGAGCGGGGCGTGCACATCAGCCTGTCGAGCCTGAGCTACTGGCAGCGAGGCCGGTCACGTCCCGAGCGTGCCGCCTCTCTCGTGGCTCTGCGCGAACTCGAGACCATCCTGGCGCTTCCCGCGTACTCGCTGATCGGTCTGCTGGGACCGCCCCGCCCGCGCGGACGCCGTACGGACCCGTCTCCTGGCGTGATCACGGTCCTCAGCCAGCACGAGCAGGTGGTCGTGGGGGCGGACCGGAGGCGGCGGCTGGCCCGCGCCCGGCTGGTCCTGCGGGCGACGGCGGCGGGCGCCGACCGTTGCGTCGTCGCGCACCCGACGGGCATCCACCTGCTCCGCACCGACTGCTGCAGGCCGGGGCGCAGCGGCGTGGACGAGACCGGGACGACCACACTCGACGAGCTGATCTTCGACCGGCCGCTGGCTGCCGGGGAGACGCGGATACTGGAGTACTCGACCGGGTTCTCCGGGGGCGCGCTCGACGCGGACCACCACGTCCGCCTCCTGCACGTCCCCGTTCAGCAGCACGTCGTGCAGATCCGCTTCGAAGGCCCCACACTGCCGGTCCGCTGCTTCCACACCTGGTCCCCCGACCCGTGGGGGGCGCCGGGGGACGCGGGCGAGCTGCACGTCGACGCGTACGGGACGGTCCACCTCATCGACGCGGACGCCCGTCCGGGCGCCCGCGGGATCCGATGGGAGTGGGTCTGAGAAAGTCAGGGACAGGGGTCAGGACTGGGTGATCTTCACCTCGTCCACGCCGGCCTCCACGAGGCTGGCACCGGAGGCGTCGGCCGCGTCGACGAGGATCCGCACGCTCTGCCCCGCGAAGCCGGTGATCGTCGCGGTC
>Ga0310811_10007254_pt1 | contig 14186 bp, 12 predicted proteins | sample YCmetagenome_FD_207642 | JGI IMG/M metagenome (GOLD analysis project Ga0310811, IMG submission 207642) | Soil microbial communities from experimental microcosm in Duke University, North Carolina, United States - YC | ecosystem: Engineered > Artificial ecosystem > Soil microcosm > Unclassified ...
AAGACGGCCAGCACCCAGGCGAAGACCGGGCGGTCGATGAAAAATTTACCCATTACGGTGCTCCCTTACTTCGACTTGGCTTGGTCTGCCGGTTTGGCGGGCGCTGCCGGTGCGGATGCGTTTGCACCAGCGGCTGCAGGGGCGGCTTTCTGCCAAGGGACGGGTTTGACGGTGGCGCCGGGCTGTACCTTCTGCAAGCCTTCGACGATGACCTGGTCGCCTTCTTTCAGGCCATTGGTGATGACCCAGGAATTGCCGTCGGCATTGCCGGTTTCCACCGGGCGTGGCACAACCTTGTTGTCTGCGCCCACCACCATGACCGCGGAGCCGTCGGGAGTGCGGGTGACTGCTTGTTGCGGCACCGTAATCGCGTTTTCATTGATGGCCTGCTCAACACGTGCACGTACATACATGCCAGGCAGCAGCAGGCGGTCCGGATTCGGGAATTCGGCGCGCAGCGTGACGGTGCCGGAACTTGGATCAACCGTGACATCGGAGAACAGCAGCTTGCCGGCGCGCGGATATTCGCGACCGTCTTCGGTCAGCAGCGTGACCTTCAACTGCCCCTTGCCCGCGCCTTTCAGGCGGCCGCTGGCGACTGCGCGCTGCAAGTCCAGCAATTCACTGCTGGATTGCGTCAGGTTCACATAGATCGGGTCGATCTGCTGCACGGTTGCCAGCAATGTCGCTTCATTCTGACCGACCAGCGCACCTTCGGTAACCAGCGCACGTCCGATGCGGCCGGAGATTGGCGAGGTGACGGTCGCATAGCCGAGCGACAAGCGTGCCGTTTCGCGTTGTGCCTTGGCGGCGGCCAGATCTGCCGCAGCCTGTTTCTCGGCGGCGACGACGTCGTCATATTCCTGCTTGCTGACCGCATTGGTGGCGACCAGCGGCTTGTAACGGCCTGCCTTCAATTGCGTTTGCAGCAGCGTCGCTTCGGCGCGTTGAACTTGCGCGTCGGCGCTGTTGTACGCAGCCTGGAACTGGGCCGGATCGATCCTGAACAGCACCTGACCGGCCTTGACGTCGCTGCCTTCACGGAAGGTGCGCTTGAGGACAATGCCTGCTACACGTGCGCGGACGTCCGCTACACGGGTCGCTTCGAGGCGTCCTGGCAATTCATTTGTGACGCCCAGCGGTGCCGCCTTGACGGTCACCACCGACACTTCGGCCGGCGGCGGCGCAGAAGCCTGGTTTGCGGATTTGCCGCAACCGGCGATTGCATAGATCAAGAGAACAGCGGCGCTGATACGGGGCAAACGGGAAAATGAATGCATGGACATCTCGCACAGTGAGGTAAATTGCGTCGCCGCGAACGGCGCTTCATGAATGACGGGCGGAGGCAGCAGGATCGCGTCGACCGCTTTTGTTTTTGGTGCTTTGGCGCTGAGTCGGGTATTATACATACATTCTTGTATGTATGTAACGTTTGCAACAAACTGCTGCACAGGAACATTGAAAAATTAACACAGGATTTGATTTCGCATGGCACGAGCCACCAAGGAAGAAGCGCTGGAGACACGCAACCGCATCATCGATGCGGCGGAGGAGGTCATTTATGCGCGCGGCCTGGCGCATACCTCACTTGCCGACGTGGCGGATGCCGCCAATGTGACGCGTGGCGCCATTTACTGGCATTTCAAGAACAAGGCCGATTTGTTTGAGGCGATTTGCGAGCGTATCCGCCTGCCGATGGAAACGCTGATGGCGACACCGGCACCGCAGTTCGCCAACGATCCGCTCGGGCATTTGCGCAGCACTTGGGTGCACCTGTTGCAGGACGCCGTACACAACCAGCGCACGCGCAAGGTGCTGGATATCCTGTTCCTGAAATGCGAGCTGGTCGATCGCGACGATCCAATCTGGCTGCGTCAGAACGAGTGTTACCTGAATGGGCTGGATACGATGGGCCGCATCCTGGACGATGCGATTGCTGCCGGCCAGTTGCCGGCCGACCTCAATACGCGGCTAGCGGTGCTGACTCTGCATTCACACATCATCGGCTTGCTGAACAACTGGCTGTTTTCGCCGGGTAGTTTCGATTTGGCTGAAGTTGCCGAACCCCTGATCGACGCCTGTCTCGACAGCTTGCGCTATGCGCCGGCGCTGCGACTGAACAAGAAGTGAGCTGCTTACGCGATCGCTTCAAGATCGCGTAAGCGCTATGACTTCGCCGCGTCGCCAAACGTAGCGACCCAAAGGGTGCTGTAGAGATATTGCGGAAGGAGATCGAGGCGCGGTATTGGCCACGCGACCCGCCGGGCAAACCTCAGTAGGTCGGCATCGACGGGTCGACCTGCGTAGCCCATGCGTGGACGCCGCCGGTCAGATTGACGACTTGTTCGAAACCATTATTTTCCAGGAATTGCGCGACGCGCAGGCTGCGCGCACCGTGGTGGCAGATGCAGACGATCTGCGCATCGCGGTCGATCTGATCGAGTTGGCCCGGTATCGTGTTCATCGGCATGGGGACCGCACCTTCTATGCGGCACAGCTGATATTCCCATGGTTCGCGCACATCCAGCAGAACCGGTGCCGCACCGGAGTCGTTAGCCAGCAGGGCAGCCAGTTCCGGCGCGGTCAGGTGTTGCATGGTTTGCCTCAGAACTTGAAGTGCGACGGTTCGGGCGCGTTGCGCAGCGGCTTGATCACGGTTTCAAACAGGCCGACCGTGTTGTAGCTCACTTCCGATACGCGCGTGACGATTTGCGCAGTCATCGCCGGCAATGTGCCGACCACGGCAAACAGGCGGCCGCCGACTTTCAATTGAGATAGAAGCTTTTCCGGCACCGAGGAAACCGAACCCGACAGCACGATCACGTCGTATGGCGCGTTCGGCTGATTAGCAGCGGTGTAGCCTTGTGCGCCGTCGCCCAGCACCAGTTCCACATTTGTTACGCCATAGTCTGCCAGATTCTTTTGCGCCATCTCTTTCAGCTCAGGCTCGATCTCGATCGTGGTGACGTGCCGCGCGCGGTGCGCCAGCAGGGCCGCCATGTAGCCTGACCCGGCACCGATCTCCAGCACGTTTTCGTGCTTCTGCACCGCCAGTTCCTGCATGATGCGGGCTTCGACGCGCGGCGCCAGCATGTTTTCGCCGTGCGGCAGCGGGATTTCGGTATCGGCAAACGCGAGCGCGCGGTAGGCGGCCGGCACGAAGGCTTCGCGCTTGACCAGCACCAGCAGTTCGAGAACGTCTTGATCGAGCACGTCCCATGGACGAATCTGTTGCTCGATCATGTTGAAACGGGCTTGTTCAATGTTCATTTGTCGACTCGGTAAGGCAGAATGGAAAATCGGCATTCTACCAAATGATGAGGTCAAATCGTGCCAAAACGCCGGCGCGGAGGCGCGATGCCGGTAGAATTCGCAGCTTGTCCTTATTGTCCGAACGATCCATGTCTGTCCTGGCCTGCCGCCCCGGGTGCGGCGCTTGCTGCATCGCACCGTCGATTTCCTCGCCTATTCCGGGCATGCCGAACGGCAAGCCGGCCGGCGTGCGTTGCATTCAGCTGGACGACGCGAATCGCTGCCGCATTTTCGGGCAGCCGGAACGGCCAGCGGTGTGTGGCGGCCTGCGGCCGGAAACGGAAATGTGCGGTCGAACGCCCACGGACGCCTTGCACTATTTGACCAGGCTCGAAGCGCTGACCTCGGCTTGAGTCACTTACCGAGAGAACTCTATGTCCAGATTTGCTTTTTATCGATGGATCGCCGTTGGTACGCTGTTGTTGTCGTCCGCGTGCGCCATCTTCAACGGCCCGCGCACCGTGCTGGTGCCGACAGAGGAGCTACAGGCATCCTTGGACCGCCGCTTTCCGCTCGACATGCGTTATCTGGAATTGTTCGATCTGCATGCGACGCAACCGACATTGCGCTTGGATCCCGACAGCGGCCGGGTGCTGCTGTCGATGGACGTCGTGATCGCGCCACCATTCGTCAAGCGCAGCTGGAAAGGCAGCATCACGCTGTCCGGCGTGCTGCGGCCGGACGATACGCAGCGCGCACTGGTGATTCGCGAGCCGCGGCTTGATACATTCCGCATTGACGGCTTCGATCCGGAGATGAGCCAACAGATCACGCGTTACGGCGGCTTGTTTGCGGAGCAGCTCCTGCGTGACATGCCGATCGCGCGCTACGACGACGTGCGGCCGGCTTATGCCGGCGCAGACTGGGTGCCGACCAAAATCGATACCCGCGCTGACGGTCTCATGATAACCTTCGAAGCCGTGCGCTAATGCCGGCTTAAGCTGCCGCATCCAGAATTTCACCGTCTTCGGCAGCGGGCGGGAACGATGTCACCCGCAAGGCGTCAGACCTGCGGGTTTTTTATTGCCTTCAGGTTTGCTGATCTTGTCCGCATTCGTCACTCAACTACATTCACATCACATCATGGATCTCGTTCTCGCAATCAAAGCCGTCATCATGGGCATCGTCGAAGGTCTGACGGAATTTCTGCCGATCTCGTCGACCGGTCATCTGATTCTGGCCGGCAGCCTGCTCGATTTTGTCGGCCCCAAGGTTAAGGTCTTTGAAATTGCGATCCAGACCGGCGCCATCTTCGCCGTGATTCTCGAATATCGCGCGCGTATCACTGCGGTCTGCAGTGGCTTGCTGAGCGAGCGCCGTGCGCAACGCTTTGCGCTGAACATCATCATTGCCTTTCTGCCGGCAGCGATTCTGGGTTTGATCTTTGCGAAGAAAATCAACGAAAAGCTCTTCGCACCGGTACCAGTGGCAATTGCTTTTATCGTTGGCGGTTTTTTGATTCTGTGGATTGAACGCGCCAACCGGTTAGGGCAGCACAAGATTCGCGTGCAAACGGTGGACGACATGACGCCGCTTGATGCGCTGAAAGTCGGCTGCGCACAGGCCTTTGCACTGATTCCCGGCACCAGCCGCTCGGGCGCTAGCATCATCGGCGGCATGTACTTCGGCCTGTCGCGCACGGCGGCAACCGAGTTTTCCTTCTTCCTCGCGATCCCGACACTGCTTGGCGCAACCGTCTATTCGGTCTACAAGGCGCGCGATCTGCTGTCGATGGCGGATTTGCCACTGTTCCTGATCGGCGGTGTGGCCGCTTTCATTTCCGCGTTCCTGTGCGTACGCTGGCTGCTGCGCTATATCAGCACGCACGACTTCACCTTCTTTGCCTATTACCGCATCGTGTTCGGCATCCTCGTGCTGCTGACTTCGCACTACGGCTGGGTGGTGTGGGCCGAATAAGCGATGGATATGGCTGAACACGACCTCGGCGCACGGGCGCTGCACGTACTCGAGACCGTCTTCGGCTATCCGGCTTTCCGCGGCCAGCAGGCGGAAATCGTCGACGTCGTCGCACGTGGCGGCGATGCGCTGGTGCTGATGCCAACCGGCGGCGGCAAGTCGCTGTGCTACCAGATTCCGGCACTGTTGCGCGATGGCATAGGCGTTGTCATTTCGCCCCTGATCGCGCTGATGCAGGATCAGGTTGACGCGCTAGCCGAAGTCGGTGTGCGCGCTGCTTTTCTCAATTCCTCCCAGACCTTCGACGAATCGCTGCAGATCGAACGCCGCTTGCGTAGCGGTGACCTGGACCTGCTGTATGTCGCTCCCGAGCGCTTGATGACGCCGCGCTGTCTCGAATTGCTGGAGGGCGCAAAGATCGCGCTGTTCGCGATCGACGAGGCGCACTGCGTATCGCAGTGGGGCCATGACTTCCGTCCCGAATACATCAGGCTGTCGGTGTTGCACGAGCGTTTCCCGCAGGTGCCACGCATTGCGCTGACCGCGACAGCGGATCATCAGACGCGCGAGGAAATCATCCATCGGCTGCAGTTGGACGAGGCGCGCATGTTTGTGTCCTCGTTCGACCGGCCCAACATCCGCTACCAGATCGTCGAGAAGCTCAACGGCCGCAAGCAGCTGCTCGATTTCATTCAGAGCGAACATGCGGGCGACGCCGGCGTCGTGTATTGCCTGTCGCGCAAGAAGGTCGAGGAGACGGCGGCCTTTTTGAACGAGCACGGTCTCAACGCGCTGGCCTATCACGCCGGCATGGAAACCAGCGTGCGCAGCCGCAACCAAGCGCGCTTCCTGCGCGAGGACGGCATCGTGATGGTTGCCACCATTGCGTTTGGCATGGGGATCGACAAGCCGGACGTGCGTTTTGTCGCCCATCTGGATCTGCCGAAAAGCATTGAAGGCTATTACCAGGAAACCGGTCGTGCCGGCCGCGACGGCCAGCCGGCCAGCGCGTGGATGGCCTATGGTCTGCAGGACGTCGTACAGCAACGCCGCATGATCGACGAGTCGGAGGCGGACGAGACCTTCAAACGCGTGCAGAGTGCCAAGCTGGATGCGATGCTGGGTTTGTGCGAAACGCTGCACTGCCGCCGTACGCGGCTGCTCGATTACTTCGGCCAGCCCTCGCAGCCTTGCGGCAACTGTGATACCTGCCTGAATCCGCCGGGTGCCTATGACGCTACCGTCGATGTGCAAAAACTGCTCTCTACCATTTACCGCGTCGACCAGCGTTACGGTGCGATGCACGTGCTCGATGTCCTGCGCGGTATCGATTCGGACAAGGTGCGCGAACGCGGCCATGATCAGCTATCGACCTTCGGCATTGGATCCGATCGCAGTGAAGCCGAATGGCGTGCGATCCTGCGCCAGGTGATTGCGCTCGGTCTGGTCAGCGTCGATCACGAAGCATATGGCGTGTTGAAACTGAGCGATGCCGCGCGGCCCGTATTGAAGGGCGCCGAGAGCGTGCAGCTGCGTGTTTATCGCAAACCTGAAAAGGCGCGGCGTGCGACCAGCCGTCCGAAGGGCTTTGTCGAGACCGATCTGTCGGCCGCAGAGCAGGTCGTCTTCGAAAAGCTGCGCTGGTGGCGCATGGAAACGGCGCGCAAGCACAATGTGCCGGCGTATGTCATTTTCCACGACGCGACGATGCGCGAGATTGCCAAGGTACAGCCGCATTCACTGGATGACTTGCGCGGCGTGACTGGCGTTGGCGAGAAAAAGCTGGAAACCTATGGTGAAGAGATCGTCGCGTTGATTGCGGACAGTGTGTGATGCGCGATCGGTACGTCATCGTTTCTACAAACACGATAACTGCCGTACCAAAATGCTGGATTCCCGTTTGCGGCGCGCATTAGCGCAAGCATGCACCGACCATTCCGCAGGCGCCCAGCATGCCGGGTGAATTCCCTGTCTTACCCTACGCAGAAATGGCAAAGAGGGCAGAAGGCCACTCGCACTCGGCTTAGATTGTCGTTTCCGCGCTGGCGGTAACCCAGAGAAAAAAGCGACTACCTTTGCTACGCCTTCAGCGCTTCACAAACACCAGATCCCATACGCCGTGTCCCAGGCGCAAACCGCGGTTTTCAAACTTGGTGACAGGCCGGTAATCTGGGCGCGGCGCATATGCGTCCGCTGTATTTCGCAGCGTCGGTTCGCCACCCAGCACTTCCAGCATCTGTTCCGCGTATTCCTGCCAGTCAGTGGCGCAGTGAAGATAACCGCCGAGTGCCAGTCGCGATGAAAGAAGCTGCACCATCGGCGGCTGGATCAGGCGGCGTTTGTTGTGACGTGCCTTGTGCCAGGGATCAGGAAAGAACACGTGCACACCGGCGAGCGAGGCAGGGGCAATCATGTGCGTCAACACTTCGAATGCGTCGTGCTGAATGACGCGCACATTGTTCAATTGCTGTTCGCCGATCTGCTTAAGCAGACTGCCGACACCGGGCGTGTGTACCTCGACGCCAATAAAATTCTTGTCCGGCATACCGGCGGCGATCGTTGTCGTCGTCTCGCCCATGCCGAAACCGATTTCAAAGATTGTGGGTGCGGTACGTCCAAACGCCTGCGCCATATCGAGCGGCGCCTTGTCGTATGGAATCATGTAGCGTGGCCCCAGTTCGGTCAGTGCACGTGCCTGCGCCGTCGACAAGCGGCCTGCGCGTGTGACAAAACTGCGGATCCGGTGCTCGGTCGGATCATAAAATTGCGGCTTGCTGCGGCCGTCGTCGGAAGTGTGGTCGGTCATGCTGATATCTGTGAAAACTGCGCGTCGCCGCGCATAAAAAAGGCACCACTGGGTGCCGTATCGACAAAAGAAGCTTCGTCGGCGCTATTTTACCTGCAGCGCTCCCGAGCAAGGCGCTGTTCCAGTTGTAGCCTGGGAGGCGGCTGCCGAATTGCCGGATTCATCGTAAAGTGATCTGTATTGCGGCGCGCTGCGCCAACAGGAGAAGAAGATGAATCGACTAATGGGGCGCATCGCCGTGATCGCACTCAGCATCGTCCTCGTGGCGGGCTGCGCGCCGAACAGGCTGCCGCATTCGCCGGAATCCGTACAAGGCGAGCCAGCGTTTCCTGAAGCGCACTATCGCGCTGCGCAGGAACGCGGCGAGAAAGTCTTTCTTGTCGATGCGGACGCATCTCAGCTAATACTTGAAGTCAGGCGCGCTGGCGCCTTTGCCCGCTTGGGCCATGATCACGTGGTTGCCAGTCACGACGTGAAAGGATATGTCGCGCCTGGCGAAGGACGTGCGGATCTGCTGATCCGGCTCGATCGGCTGATCGTCGATGAAGCGCCATTGCGCCAACAGGCCGGCTTCGATACACAGCCGACGCCCGACGATATTGCCGGCACTCGGCACAACATGCTAGCGAAAGTGCTGGAGTCAGAACGCTATCCGTATGCGTTGGTGCACATTGAACGCATGGATGGCGCCAATGTGCTGAGCATAGCGATCACGCTGCATGGCAAAACGCAGACGTATCAGGTGCCGGCCAAGATCGACAGCACGGCGGGCCGCATGATTGTCAGCGGGGTGATGCATTTCAATCAGAGCGATTTCGGCATCGTGCCGTATTCGGTTTTGAATGGTGCGCTGCGTGTTCAGGATCGTCTGGAGCTTCGGTTCTCCATCGTCGCTCATACGTAGTTGTTGCATGGGATCTCGTACGCTATTCATGGTTACTTTTCCCGTTGCCGATCACTTTTTAAGCGCTAATTGCGGATAAAAAAAGACACCCGAAGGTGTCTATGAAGCGAGTCGCACGGGGTGCGATTCTGGAGTAAGGCGTTGTAAAAGTCCGGCTTAGAAGTCGTACGTCATACCGACCGAGATGGCTTTGAGTGTATTGCCAGCAAACGAATTTCCTCCACCGTCCTGGTTTCGGGTAGTGATGCCGTGTCCACTGACGCCGATTGCGTAGTGTCCAAACTGATCATTTTTCATCTCGGTCGCAACTGCGTACCAAGTCATTCTGTCGCCTTGGAAATGATGCTTGAACCCGATCGAATATTGGTTAGCCGCATCTGGCAGGGATGAACCCACTGGTGGCACTCCAGCCAAGCTGCTTGGACCTTCAGGTGGTTCTCCCGGAGTACGGCCAGCATGGGCCCATCCGAAGTTCACGTCGTCTGCACTGGTAACTTTTTGCGTCAAAGCTAGCCAGGTGCCATGGCGGCTACGTTCATCGTAGGCGGCAGTAATCGCATCGCGCTTCAATTTTTCGTAAATGAAGTCAACCGTTGTGTTGGTAGGCAATTTGTATTGCACACCAGCTTTGAGCGCCGATTCGTTTCTGATGCCGACGGAACCCGCAGCGGCGCCAGCTTCGTCATCGATGCGGTTCACGTCCTTGTGCAATTCATAGGCGGCGGTGAAATACAGCGGACCTGCGTCATACCCTACTGAAGTACTGTAGGCCGTACCGAAGGAGCCATCGCTGCAGGGGCCGACATTGGAGCCCGTGCAATCAGGTTCACCCAGCGCATAACCTTCGTAATCGGCAGAACGATTCTGGCCCGGGGAAACCAGAGCGTTGAAGGACCAGCCCGCCCATTTAGGCGATTCATACCAGACGGAATGGGCCAGACGTGCGTCGAATTCTGCACGGGTATCGCCACCGGTATTGCCCATGATGCTGTTGTAGTCCGCAACGCTGGACGCGAACGGATCCATCCTTGCGGTGGAGGATTTGTACGGCGTGTCGGTTTTGCCCAGTTTGACAGCGCCGAACGTTGCGCTTTGCAGGCCGATATAGCTGTTACGCGAACCCAGCCCGGTTTTTTGCGCGGTAGTGTCGGCGGCGTCGTTGGATGCGCCAGGTGTCGCCGAGTAGAACACCTCGGTCTCGAACTGGAAGACGCCTTTCAAATCATCGTTGAGCAGACGGTCACCCCGCAGGCCGAAGAACGACAGATTGCTTGAAACGTCCGTCACGTAGCCGTTGTTTCCTTGTGCGCCCACTGCATGAGCGAGGCCGTTGGTTTGATCGTCGTACGATACGTCGACATGGCCATAAATCTGCACTTCGCTTTTGTCGCCAATCTTGAAGACCAAATCCTTGCCCGGCTTCATGCTGATGCCCGGTGACGAATCAGCCACCTGCTGCTTGACCTGGCTTAGATCGGCCTTGTTGCCGACTTCCGCTTTGAGTGCCTCGATTTCCTGTTGCAATGCCTGGATTCTGGCATCCACGTTGGACGCTTGTTGTGCATAGGCGCTATTGGCGGCAGCCAGTGCGAGCAAACAAGCGGCCGCTATCGGCTTCTTTCGAAAAATCATCTTCCTTCTCCTAATGATGGACAGTAAAGCGCGTGCTCTTATTCCGTCGTTTGAACGGCTCTGCAAGACCTTGAACAACGATTTCTCGTTGTCATTGGCGATACTGTTGTTTCACGTAAGTCATTGTCAATTAAGGACTTTTAAGTGAATTTTGATGAGCGGAATACGAGAAGAAAGAGGGGCGCGGATGAAAGGATGATGAAAGCAATGATGCAAGCCTGATGCTGGAAACGACATGAATTTTCTGCGTGAAGGAAAGCGCTTTCGTTTTCCGAATATCTCTTATTCATATAAATCAATGGCTTGCTGTGCGCGGTGAAAAAAGCGTCGATTTGTTTAGCTGGTCGTCAGAAAAAAACAACGAATTTCAGCTTGTGAAGGATGGCGACGAGAGATTCATGATTTCTCTAAAGTGCCATGGGAGTACGTCGTTCGCCGTGACCAGGGAGCTTAAGGAAACCGCTCCATGCGCGGCATCGCGCTCGGCGGATATGCTAGAAAATCTATGGGATGACGTCTGCGACGGGCGCTTCAGTTGCGAACTGTGGCACTTCCGCGCGAACCAGGCACCCGTACCCAGGGCGAGGCGTGCCGATGCTCACTGTGCCGCCCAAGCCCTGGACGACTTCGCGCACGATCGATAGACCCAGACCGCTGCCCGCAATCGTTGCTGAAGCAGCGCGTCGATAGAAGCGCTCAAACACGAGGCTGCGTTCCTTCAGCGGGATGCCCGGGCCGTTGTCTTCGACCTCGATGCACACGCGGTCGTCATGCGTTGCGCAGCGTACGGTAACCATGGCATTGCTTGGAGAATATCGCAGCGCGTTATCGACCAGATTCGCAATCATTTCGCCGATTAGCAACGCATCGCCGTAGACCCGCGCCGGATTGAGCTCAAAACCGAGATCGATATGGCGTGCATCTGCTGCGCGAACCCATTCGGTCGATCGCTCATGAATGATTTCGTCGACATTCACCACCGTGCGAACGGAAACTTCGCGGCCACCTGGTACCGACGAGATCAACGCGAGCATCTGATGCACCAGATGACTGAGGCGATCGATCGCCTCGATGCTTTGAGTGAGCCGCTGCTCCCGCACGCCGCCATCATCAAGACCGCGCAAGAGTTCTAGCTGGGTGCGCACGCCGGCGAGCGGCGTGCGCAACTGGTGCGCGGCATTGGCGACGAAGCGTTGTTGTACCTCTACCGCCTTGTCCAGTCGCTGCAGCAAGCCGTTGAACTCCTGCACGAGCGGCTTGATTTCCGCCGGCACTGCGCTTTCGTCCAGCGGTTCGAGGTTGTGTTGCTGCATGCTTTGCAACGCAGCGCGGATACGGTTCAACGGAACCAGCGCGTGGCTTGTACCGTACCAGACGTTGATAGCGCTAACGACGATGAGAATAACGGCGGACAGCAAGGTGGCAATAATTGCGTCGCGTGTCAGTATCTCGCGCTTGCGGACCGTTTCTGCCGTGATGAACAGGAATTTTTGTTGGCCGATTATGCGTTGAATGGCGCTGGCGCGAATGCGGTTGCCATGATAGATGGCGTCATACATGACCGGCTTGCCCGATTGCCGGCGTAGGCGCGGCACTGGCAACCCCGGATCCCCAGATAAGAAGCGGTCGCCCGGCCCGAGAACCAGGTAGTAGACAAGATCGCGGCTGTCGGTCTTGAGCACCTGTTCTGCCGACGCAGGAATATCGAAATGGGCCTGACCATCGACGATCTTCAGAAAGGCGATCAGCGACAGCGTATCGTCTGATACGTCTTGATCGTAGGCTCGACTGGCCGGGAGATCGATCAGTTGATAGATCATGGGGATGAGCAGCAATAGCGACAGCCCGAAAGAAATCGACAGCCGCCGGATCAGCGCCCTACGCAGGCTGCTGTGCCGCATGGCATTCTTCGAGCATGTAGCCGATCCCTCTCACTGTACGAATCGCGATGCGGCCCTCCAGCTTGTTGCGCAGCCGTGACACGTACACCTCGACCGCCTTGCCGCTCATGTCCTGTTCCCAGTTGCATAGCGCTCTTGCGATACGCTCCTTGCTGACGACACGCTCTACGTTGTCTAGGAGGAAAATCAGAATGGCCCACTCGCGCAAAGGAAGATCGAGCGCCTTTCCGTCGAGCCATGCGCGGTGCGCCTCTTCATCGAGAAGCAGCGGGCCATTCGCACGTCGTCGGTCGACTCTCCCGTGCATGCGGCGCTCAAGAGCGGCTACGCGCGCCAGCAACTCTTCGCTGGCAAAGGGCTTGGTGAGGTAGTCGTCAGCACCCAGGTTGAGACCGCGTACTTTTTCGTTCAAGGCATCACGCGCCGTCAATAGCAGGACCGGCGTGTAGAGTTTATCGCTGCGAAGCCTGCGAAGAAACTCGAAGCCGTCCATGCCGGGCAGGCCGACGTCGAGCAGGATCAGCTCGAAAGCCTCTTTCTTCATAGCCGATATGGCGAGCTCTGCGCTGGCGACTGAATCCACATTGTGGTGCGACGCGCGCATCAGCTGCGTGATGCCGTCGGCGAGAAGTGGATCATCTTCAATGACAAGCACGCGCATGGTTATACCGCTAAAAAGATGGGCAGAATCTAGCCTCATCCACTTAGGGAAAACTTAGTGTTGCTGCTTATGCGCGGCACAATCGGTTTGCCAGCGAGTGCTGCAGGCAAAAAAAAAAGGCCGTGCGCGGTATGCGTCACGGCCTTTTTTGCAAGGGCGCCAACTCAGGGTTTGGTCTCTTGATTCGTGGAGTTGTTGTTGTAGCTGTTGCCAAACTCGCCATAGGCCGGCGTATCCCAGGTACTTGTATCCTGCGAGTGATCAATGACCAACCCTTCCGCAGGTCCGGAAGCCACGCCCTTGTCGAGCAGTCCGGTGACGATCGGCGGAAATGCCGCGACCAGGATCACCATCAGGACCTGCAGGCCGACCCAGGGTAGCGCGCCCCAGTAAATGTCCGTACTCTTCACTTCCTTCGGTGCCACGCCGCGCAGGTAAAACAGCGCAAAGCCGAATGGTGGGTGCATGAAAGATGTTTGCATGTTTACGCACAGCATCACGCCGAACCATACCAAAGCCGCTTGCGACGCTGCCTCCGGGCTGCCCATGCTGGCCAGCAGCAGCGGTGACAGGATTTTTTCTGCGACCGGCGCCAGCATTGGCACCACGATGAAGGCGATTTCAAAAAAGTCGAGGAAGAACGCCAGAAAGAAGATGAACAGGTTGACGACGATCAGAAAGCCGATCCATCCGCCTGGCAAGTCGGTGAACAAGTGTTCCACCCACATGCCGCCATCCACGCCCATGAACACGACCGAAAAGCAGGTGGAGCCGATCAGGATGAACACCACCATGCAGGTCAGGCGCATCGTCGACTGGTAACCCTGCACGATCAAGTTGCGCAGTTCACGTATGCGGCTGGCGCGGAACACCAGCCAGGCAATGCCGGCATAGCCCACCGCCAGCGCGCACTTCAGCAGGACGCTCATGTCGAATGGCAGGCTCAGGCCGTCCACATACGACAGCGCGCCAGCGAGCGCCGCAAGCACCAGGCCAGCCATAGCGACACGGAAGAACCAGCGATCACGAACGCTGAATTCCTTGTGGCGGATC
>Ga0310811_10007255_pt1 | contig 14186 bp, 15 predicted proteins | sample YCmetagenome_FD_207642 | JGI IMG/M metagenome (GOLD analysis project Ga0310811, IMG submission 207642) | Soil microbial communities from experimental microcosm in Duke University, North Carolina, United States - YC | ecosystem: Engineered > Artificial ecosystem > Soil microcosm > Unclassified ...
CACATTAAAGAGCAGGAGTATAATAAGCGATATAGAGATCAGTTTCCTCACGGTGCAGAATCAGAACATAGTTACCAAAAAATAAGGTATTTTTCAAAATACCTATGCCTTTTGCACACGTTAACATGGGGCCAAAATGGCCTAGAGAGGCACGAAGACCACTTTCTTGGTTTCAAAAAATTCTTCCTTGAAATAGGTCGGCAGATCAAATAACTGGTATGAGCGCTTAAGTTCCCCAAGCTCCTCATCAAGGTCGCCACCTTTTAAGTAAAGTATGCCGTTGTCCATATCATGGATGGCTTTGGCTTTTACTTTATTATGAATCCAGCCATAGAACTCTTTAATGCGAGTCACGGCACGGCTTACGATAAAATCATACTCACCTTTAATTTGCTCAGCCCTGATCTGCTCGGCGCGAACATTTTTTAATCCCAGTCCTTCAGCAACATTTTTCACTACCGTGATTTTCTTGCCGATAGAATCTACCAGGTGAAATTGAGTTTCTGGAAAAAGAATCGCCAACGGTATCCCCGGAAAGCCTCCACCTGTACCAACATCTAAAACGGCAGCACCGGGTTTGAAAGAATTAACTTTAGCAATACCCAATGAATGAAGCACATGATTGATGTATAAATTATCTACATCCTTACGGGAGATAACATTGATCTTGTCATTCCATTCTTTGTATAGAGGATAGAGCTGTGCGAATTGTTTTTTCTGTGCTTCCGTTAGGTTCGGAAAGTAGTGAGATATGATTTCGGATTGAGTGTTCATCAAAAATTATTTCCAAATTCTTGTAAGACCTTTAATTTCATCAAAACGAATATCGCTTGATAAAATGTCAGCTTCCAAATACTTACTGGTTGCTAGTATAAGTCTATCATGCAACTCATAGAAAGGAATGGTTTCTGCGAGTAATACAATTTCTTTATTAAGATCAATTATTGAATAACATGACTTCTTTTGAATTGAAGCTATGGTGCTGTTTAGGGAAATCTTTATTCTTTTTCGTTCAGCCAGATACATGACTTCAAACAAGCTCACTATAGAAATAAAGATTTGATGTTTTCCTTCTTCCGCTTCTTTAAGAATAGTCTTCGCCGTAAGTGCGATTTTACCAACTCCAGAAAAGTGCCTGACTAATGTAACTGTATCAGCAAGGTAATTCATTAGAATCTTTTAGTAAGAACTTGATTGCTCAGTTCTTTTCGGATATTTTTTATTTCAGATTCCAGATCAACTAATTTTTCAAATCCTTTGTTGGCCCAAATTCCTTTTAGAGTTTTAGGTTCCTTTACTTTTTTAGATTGTGATTGAGAGACAATTTGTTGAAGAAACACTTCAATTTCTTCAAGACGTTCTACAGGAATCTCTTCAAGGTTACGCAAAATGTTCTTCCTCTTTAAATCAGCGGTGGTACTCTTTTTAGATGTTCCATGCTTTGATGAAAGACCCGCTCCTGTTTTTTTTGAGGATGTTGATTTTTTAATCTTAACAGCCATAGATAAAGCTTTCGATAAAGTTACAAAAAACCTAAGATTGCCTGAAGCTTGAACCTAAAATCAAATATGATCTCTCTTATTCTTCACCATCTCAAACATAAGTTCGCGGGCGCGGTGAAGCTGAGCTTTAACGGTACCAAGAGGTGCTTCAAGTTCAACAGCAATCTCTTCGTATGAAAGCTCATTGAAGTAGCGAAGACGCACAAGCTTTTGATATTTAGCTGGCAATTTGTCTACGAAGATTTGAACTAACTCTGCTTTCTGAGCTTTGATAGTTTCTTCCTGTGGATCGAGGTTCTCATCTTCAACATCTATACCAACAGATTGTCCATCATCATCGGTGTAGGTGTTTTCAATACTCATGGTATTGAGCTTCTTCTTGCGAATGAAATCGATCGTATTATTGGTGGCTATGCGAAACAGCCAGGTGCTGAATGTGAAATCTTTTTTGAAACGATGAAGACTGCGAAATGCTTTGGCGAAAGACTCGATTGTGAGATCTTCGGCATCATCAACATTGCGCACCATCTTTAAAATCATGTGATATACAGGGCGCTTATAACGCTGCATAAGTTTGGCAAAGGCGGCGTCATCTCCCCCGACAGCTCTGTCTATCAGACGGAAATCCTCAATCGCTTTATCTGAAAAGTCGCGTTTTAATTCCTCCATTGCACTTTTTTAGTTAGTAACGTTATCACGCCTGTAGAAATATAGTAAATGGAATAAAGAAAATCTAAAACCACTACTGGCCAGGCTTCAAACTTATCTCCAAGGTTTTTCGATGCATAATGGGTAGTGAGTATCAGCATTATAATACGCAACACCAGGGCACCCAGTATGTAATAAACCAACGTTGAGTAGAGTGAAGCAACCAGAAGCGGAAGTCCGGCAAACCAGCTTGCTATCCAGGTTATTACAAATAATCCAAGCAATAACCGATCCTTAAAGTGATATAATTTCCCTACCGACAAATGTCTGACTTTCTGTCTGAGATATGACTTCAAGGTAGTTTTTGGGATAGAATAAACCAGCGCATCCGTACCTGACACTGCAACAGTGTTCAGACCTGTCGCATACTGGTTAACAAATAGATCGTCGTCGCCGCCGGTAATGTGTAGCAAATGATTGAAACCTTTCTTTTCGAGAAAGAACGATTTACGATACGCGAGGTTGCGTCCTACCCCCATATATGGCTTTTTTAATATGGCTAGCCCAACATATTGGATGGCTGTAACGAGTGCTTCAAATCTTATAAAGCGATTAAGAAAACCTGGATTCACAGTATATGGTGAATATCCCACCACAAAAGTTGCAGATGTTGTTAACTCGGCTGCCAGTGTACGGATCCACTGATTGGTGGCTGGCCTGCAGTCGGCATCTGTAAGTAAAATAGTCTCGTATTTGGCTGCTTTTATCCCCAACGTGAGGGCATATTTCTTTCCATTAACATGAGCGGGGAGGTTGTCAATCTTCACCATTCTCACACGAGAATTGACGCGGGTTTCTTGCAGCAGATAATCAAAAGTCTCATCGTTTGAGCGGTCATTTACGATAATGATCTCAAAGTCAGGGTAATCCTGCTCCATCAACAATGGTATAAGCTCGCGCAAATTATCTATTTCATCATGTGCACAAATGACGATTGAAACAGGCTCGGATGCGTTCCCTTTTTCCTTTTTACGAGTAAAAGCGATCAGAAAAGCCGCGAAGAAAGCAATCTGAATTGCTACCGCGATAAAAAAGGCAATGGTAAATACTAACAAGAGGAAGCGTTTAAAAAACACAAATATAAACGTTGATTTAGACCTTAAAAGGATTTTAACAGAATGAGCGTATTTTTGCCCCCGATTATGAAATTTCAGCTCACTGCCCGCGATCCTAAGTCACATGCCCGTACCGGAATCCTTGAAACCGGTCATGGCCCAATTCAAACTCCTATTTTCATGCCTGTGGGTACGGCTGGTTCCGTTAAGGCTGTACATCAGCGTGAACTGGAGTATGACATTCAGGCGCAAATTATTTTAGGGAACACTTATCATCTCTATCTGCGTCCGGGTACAGAACTCTTAGAAAAAGCTGGAGGGCTGCATAAATTTAATGGTTGGTCTAAACCTCTGCTTACTGATAGCGGTGGCTACCAGGTTTATTCTCTTGGTGCAAATCGTAAAATCAAAGATGATGGAGTAACCTTCAAATCTCACATCGATGGCTCGAAGCACTTGTTTACGCCTGAAGGTGTGATGGATATTCAGCGCACGATTGGTGCAGACATCATCATGGCGTTTGATGAATGTACACCTTACCCGTGTGATTACAAGTATGCGCGGAACTCCATGGCGCTTACGCATCAGTGGTTGAAGCGTTGTGTCGATCGCGTCAACAGTACAGAGCCGAAGTATGGTTATGAACAGGCGCTCTTTCCAATCGTACAGGGAAGTGTTTATAAAGATTTACGCGAACAGTCTGCCGAGTTTATTGCTTCACAAAAGCAATGGGGTAATGCTATTGGTGGTTTGTCTGTTGGTGAACCACATGAGGATATGTATGCCATGACCAGTCTTGTATGCGGAATACTTCCTGCCGACAAGCCTCGTTACCTGATGGGTGTTGGTACACCTGAAAATATTTTAGAATGTATTGCTCTCGGTATTGATATGTTTGATTGCGTAATGCCCACCCGTAATGCACGCAATGGAATGTTGTTTACAGCTGAAGGCATCATTAACATACGCAATGAGAAATGGAAAGATGACTTGTCTCCAATAGACGCTGCACTTGGTGGATACGCAAGCACGTTCTACTCAAAAGCATACTTGCGCCACCTTGTCATCAACAAAGAAATATTAGGTGCTCAGATTGCGTCCATCCATAATCTTACCTTCTACCTGTGGCTTGTAAAAGAAGCACGCCTGAAAATTGCTGAAGGTACTTTTTCAACATGGAAAGATGAAATGGTGCAGAAGGTGAAGAGAAGACTGTAATTAGTCCACGGTCGACAGTCGACTGTCCACGGTTAGCTAACAGCCTGCTTACAGTGGTCTGTGGACTGTGGTCTGTCGACTAAATCTCAATCAAAAATTATTGTTCTGTTTCGATAAACGAAAACACGATCGTCAAGTACGAGCTTTAGTGATCGGGCTAATACAATTTTCTCAACGTCTTTTCCGGCTTGTGCCATTTCTTTGGCGCTATGGGTATGAGCTACCGGTATTACGCTTTGCGCGATGATCGGTCCTTCGTCGAGATTGTTATTCACAAAGTGTGCCGTTGCACCGATAATTTTCACGCCACGTTCGTAAGCCTGATTATATGGATTCGCACCAATGAACGCGGGCAAGAACGAATGATGAATGTTTATGATTCTGTTCTCAAAGTGCTTCACAAAAGAAGATGACAATACGCGCATATACTTGGCCAGCACTAGTAACTCAGGATTGTATTGCTGAACTATCTTCAAAACTTCTGCTTCATGTTGCTCACGATCTTTGCCTTCATGTGTGATGAAATGAAAGGGTATGTTAAACTTGGTTGTGAGTTCTTCAAGGTTCTGATAGTTGCTGATCACGCACTTGATATTAACATCAAGTTCATTAAAACTATGGCGGATTAATAAGTCGCTGAGGCAGTGATGTTCTTTTGTAACCAGTATGCAGATGTCTCTGTTTTGACGTGTACTTAATTTAATAATAGCTTGAGGAGGCAGCGCCAAATATAAGTCCTGGAGCAATACTTCTTTATCATAGTCGCCAGAGAATTCAGTGCGCATAAAGAAATGACTGAAGTTGCGTTCAACAAACTCACCATTGCTGATGATGTTGAGATTGTATTTATAAATGATCTGGGTAATTTTATAAACCAGTCCGGGCTGATCTGGACAATGAATAAGAAGAATGCTGGCACTCATAAATTTTCTAAAATAAACACAATTACTAACCTAACCATTTCTGGTTCTTTTTCAAGCTCATAACTATGGAATTATCATCGCAGATGGTGTAAGTAGTCCACGGTCCACAGTCGACTGTCCACGGGTAGCCAGCAGCCAGTTACCGTGGTCTGTGGACTATCGACTGTGGACTATGGACTTTTTCCTATCTTTAAATTTATTTCAGTCAACCATGGTTTTTGATTTCAGGCTTAAAGTCTTCTACACCGTTTCTCAAAAGCTAAGCTTTACCAAAGCTGCTAATGAATTATTCATTACACAGCCAGCTGTTACAAAACATATCAACGAACTTGAACAACAGATACAGACACGACTGTTTAATCGAAAGGGCAGTACCATTTCTCTCACACCCTCTGGTCAGATTTTATTGCGATATGCCGAGCAGATTTTTAAACTCTATGCCAGTCTCGAAAATGAACTAGCACAGATTACAGACATTGCCAGTGGCACACTCAGAATAGGAGCAAGCACAACACTCTCTCAATATGTGCTACCGCGAATATTAGCGATGTTTAAAAAAACATATCCTTCTATTCAAATTCAATTTCTGAATGGCAACAGCGAGTTTATCGAACAGCAGGTCATGGCTGATAAACTTGATCTTGCTATCGTGGAGGGAATCTCACATCATCCGCAGATTGACTATGAGACATTTGTGAAAGATGAGATTGTATTGGTGGCGCGCATCAATAACCGATTCATTCAGAAAAATGAAATTAATGCTGACGAACTTCTAACGATACCACTGGTGCTCCGCGAGCAAGGATCAGGCACACTGGATGTAATTCATGATGCATTGACGCAGGCTGATATTCCACCGAAAAATCTTCTTGTTGAAATGCATCTGGATAGTACGGAGAGCATTAAACAATATTTACTTCATGCTGACTGCGCTGCGTTTTTATCCATCCACTCCATTACAAAAGAGCTGCAACAAAATCAGCTTACCATTATAGATATCAATGGGCTTGATATTTACAGAACCTTTCAGTTTATCAAACTGCATGGACAGACTCAGAAGCTTCCAGAATTGTTTAAGCGCTTTTGTCAGATCCATTATAACCGTTAGTAATGGGCTATAACACATTTTGATTGGTAGGAATGCATCCTTATGTCGAATTTTGAGTTTCTATTCAAAAAACACTTATGGCTATCATTATCACCGACGAATGTATTAACTGTGCTGCCTGCGAACCAGAATGCCCTAACAATGCTATTTATGAAGGTGGTGTTTCCTGGAAATGGGCCGAGGGCACAAGCCTCAAGGAAATTGAACTTGAAGATGGCAGCAAGTTAGACGCATCTGCATCAAATGATCCTATCTCCAGCAGCGTCTATTATATTGTACCTGATAAATGTACTGAGTGTGTTGGTTTTCATGAAGAGCCACAATGTGCATCAGTATGCCCTGTAGATTGCTGCGTTGATGATCCTGATTACAGAGAGACTAAAGAAGAGTTGTTAGCAAAGAAGGCATGGTTGCATGCTGAGGTGGCGGCGTAGGCTAATGGTCAATAGTCGATTGTCAATGGTCCATGGCATTAGGTTTACAGTTTCAACCTTTGCTACTTTTTAGCCATTCTTGAATCATCTTTTCTGCTGCTTCTGATGAATAAACTTTACCTTCTGAAATATCTTTAAAGCCAGCATCAACAGCTTTTCGTTCTTTATCAGTGAGTTTGTAAACTGAGTCTATTTCTGATTCAAGGTCTACTAATTTTAAAATCTCTTTAAGAATGATCTCGTCTTCAATTGAAGATACTTTATCGATTATTTTTAATTTCAACTCCGCAGCAGACATACCTATAAATTTCTACACTAATATCACTCTAGTTTTTATTAGAAACAAGAGCTTAAAGCTTGTGCAAAATTTTGTATGAACCCTATGATCTAAAATATAAAAAGCGGAGGGGACTCCGCTTTTTATTAATCTAATAAACTCGTTCGTTTCTTTTTGAAACCATACGGACAATGCCTGCAGCCTGAGCCACAACACGTACCTCGTTTTAAATGATATGCTTCGGTAAAGACCATCAGACCATTTTCATAGTAGAACATGGCAGGTTCGTCTTTAGCATCATCAGGTTTGGGTTTGTCCTTATCGGTTTTCATTTAAGATATTAACGGAAAATAAGACCATTGGGTCCAATGCCATCAGATGAAAAATTGTCAATTACAGTGCCATCACTTTTATATCTGAAGACTGTACCATTTGCAGTAAAGCCATTATCATCACAAACATAAAGTATATCATTTTTGGTATCAAACCCAATGCCGTAGAACTCAGTAGCATTTTGTTCACTAACAAGTGCATTGGCTGGTGCTTCGCTTGCAGTAATACTCAAACTATAAACAGAAGTTCCTGCAAAATAGAACAATGTATTTTTTGCTTTGTTGGTGACCATTTTAGCGGTTACGTTCATTCCCAGGTTTATATGACTGTCAGTTGCATTTGTTGAAGGGTCAATGCGATATAGGGCTCCATTATTACCTTCATAAGATCCACCACAAATTACCCATAGCTTATTACTGCTATCGAGAACGAAAGCTCCGGGAGAGTCGGCGACTTCAATAGTTTTAATGAGTTTATTTTTTGCAGGATCTATAACGGCTACTGTATTTGAAAAACTATTTGATACATATAATTTATCATTTACCGCAATAATGTTCTCAGCACCTTTTCCTGTATTTACAGAAGTTGATACAGTATGTTTAGAAAGATCTATTACAGAAACACGTGACGAGTCACTAAAATTTACCCATTCTGTTAAATAACCTTTTCCATTATACACAGTAAGATAGCGAGGCAAAGCCAAATCACTTAATGTATAGGATGACACAAATGTGTTAGCATTAACAACCTCAATTTTATTGTCATTATTTATTACGATGTAAGCAAGATCACCATTGATGGTAGCTGATTGAGCAACATCACCTAATGCTTTTTTATTATTCTTCAAGCCAAACAAATCTTGTTGAACAACACCTGTTGAAGCATTGTAGGAAGAAACACTACTGTTACTATGACCAAATGCACCTTCGTTGATAATCCAGACACCAGTAGAGAATTCTCCTTTTGGTTTTTCATCATCCTTACAGGACACTGCCAAAGCCAGAATACAGATAAGAGTTAAAAAATTAAGTAACTTTTTCATTTGCTTGTTTTGTTTTTAAATTGGATTGTAAGATTTAGATTATAATTTCTTCCAGGCATTGCTATGTTTTGCATGTTTTCATAATAAGAGTTTAGAATGTTGTTCACTTCACCTCGCGTAGTAATGAACAGTTTTGAAAACTCAAAAGAGTATGTCAGATAAGCATTAGCAATAGCATACGCTTCAAGGCCTTGATAGGCATCATTGTCAAGTGTGGTGTAACGCATGCTTGTATAATTCGAATTGATTTCTCCTGTCCAGTGAGTATGACTAACTCTGATGAAGGCGTTTGCCAGATGATAAGGAACGTATGGAAGTTGTTTGTTAATTGTATTTTGAGCTGTAGCTGATGTAGCCTTTAAATTCTGTGAGCTATTGTAACTATAGTTTACTCCGCCTGTCAATATAAATTTGTCAGTGACATGAACCTCATCACGAATGCTTACCTCCAATCCAGTGGCATTTACTTTTTGCAGATTCACAGGTGACCATACACCTTGTATTGGTTTCCACATAATCCAATTGTCAACAAGGGTTTTGTAACCGGTTAATTCTGTTTTGATGTGATGTTGAGAACTTGTAATGTTCCAGGTAGCACCACCTTCTATGTGATAAGCATCTTCTGGTTTTAAATCAGGATTTCCTCCGGGATTCCAGTAACGATCATTGAGTGTGGGAATTCTATAACCTCTTGAAGCTTGTGCTCTTAAAATAAGTCGTTGATCTGCTGTTCTAATTATTTGGTATTGTGTGCCGAGTGATGGTGAGAATGGCGCATGATGACCAGCGTAAAGTGCCTGCCTGAGATTAAGTGTAAAATTCCACGCAGGTAAAATGTATTGATTAACTGAAGCGAATACATCATAACGGCTTTCTTTTTTTTCTTGCTCTATTCCGTCTGAATGAACCCGATAGAATGAAGCGTTTGCTCCATAACGAATGGAAGTTGATTCTCCAAGAGGCTTGTCAATGTTTATGATCGCAGTGCTTTGTTCAGACCTGGTCCGGCTGGTGATATTATATACTTCATCGTTGTGTATGTATCCCAATGAAGAAAAAACGTGACCTAATGTATGTTCACCGTCATAGCTAAGACTGAACCTGGCATTTTTATCTTGCAACGTGCTGGTATCATCATTATTAGTAACAGTTGGTTGTATCTGTCGATGATTATAAGTGTAAAATGTCTCGAATGAGAGCTTCTTGGTATCAGAAATGCGATAATGTATTTGCTGATCGTAGCCATAGGTATGAACAGCCGCATTGTTTTGATTTTTAGTGTGACCAACAGCTGGTGAGTTATAATTGAAATTATTTTGAAGCCATCGGTCCATCAGTTTTGTGCGCACTTCCCAACGGGCGTTACTATATTGAAATTTTATTCCGCTGAAGTAACGACCAAAGCTTCCTGCTTGCTGATGCACCAATAGGCTCATGCCTGGTTTAAATTCTGGTTTACGCTGATTGATGAGTACACTCCCACCTAATGCATCACTACCATACAATGAGCTTGCTGTTCCGAGTTGAAGATTCACTTCTTCTAACAGGAAGGAAGGGAATAGAGCAAAATCAGTTTGGCCAAGTGTTGGTGAACTGATGTTCATACCATTCCATAAAACTGCTGTATGAGAAGAAGAAGTTCCCCGAATGGCTATGGTTGATAATTGATCGTTACCATAGTTCTTAAAATAAATAGAAGAAGTTTGTGAGAGCGCTTGTTGAAGAAAAGAAGAGTTGGTGAGATTGAGTTGTTCTATTTTAGTGCCCGCAGCATATTTGCTTATAGGCATTCCATATACCGTTACCTCATGAAGGTAGGCTGATGTAGTGCTATCCTGCTGTTGACTATACGCGCAGAAATAACCAAGCCACAATAACCAGAAACAATGTCTCATGCTTTTTGAATCGATAACGTAAACGTCATTCAACTCAAAGCCTGAAAATAAAAAGTGATACGCAGAACGAAATTAATCGATCACACCATCAGCCTTTCACCCGAAAGCTTTGATACTAATCTGGATAATCGGGCAGGTCTCCTGGCTTTCCACATCACTGATGCCTTCCCGTTGTGTTAAAACAGTGGCTAAGATGTCAGTAATTTCTTTTGCGGATTACAGTTGCGGGGACAGCTCCGGCATTACACCGGTATTCCCTTTTAATCTACGGATGATGTGATCAGCCGTAAAACCAAATTTCCGATGCAAACATAACCTTTGAGGTTCAAAGTTCAAAGCTTCACTTGAGTTGAACCATGATTGTCAGCTTTGAACTTTGAATCTTAATCGACTATTATTGTGCTATGAAACATGTTGTATTCCTATTCATCATCATTATAGTTGTTGGCTGCTCTACAAAAAAAACAGAAACAAAAGACTCTGTTACCAGCAATATAAACACAACTATAAAATATGCTGAAGGCTTTAAAGTTACGTCATTAGGTAAAGCAACACGCGTGGAGGTAACGTATCCTTTTCAGGGAGCTACATCGGGTTATACATATTTGCTGGTTCACAAAGGCGATGAGATTCCTGAGCATGATGCTAAAACAAAAGTGATCACAGTGCCACTCTCGTCTATCGTATGTACTTCAACAACGCATATACCTTTTCTAAATTATCTAGACGAGACAAATGCGTTGATAGGATTTCCATCTACAGACTATATCAGCTCTGATATTATGCGTAAGCGTGTTGATGAAGGCAAGGTTCTTGAACTAGGCATTGATAAAGGTATTAATATGGAGCGACTGGTTTCTTTAAAACCAGATATGGTTATGGGTTATACCATGAATAGCGACTATGGACAATTTAAAAAGATGGAAGAGCTTGGTATCAAAGTTGTTATTAATGCTGAGTATCTGGAGAAGCATCCACTGGGTAGAGCAGAGTGGATAAAGTTTATGGCTTTATTTTTTGATAAAGAAAAAATAGCAGACTCTGTCTTCAATGCAATTGAAAAGGAATATATCGAAGTGAAAGCTAAAGCAGATTCTATTAAGCAAAGGCCAACGGTGTTGAGCGGTATTGTTTATGGCGATGCATGGTTTCTTCCTGGCGGAGAAAATTATGCTTCCAGATTATTTCGTGATGCCGGAGGTAATTACATATATGGTGATGATACCAGCAATGGTTTCTTGCAGCTTAGTTTTGAATCGGTATATAACAAAGCACATAATACTGATTACTGGATTGGTGTTGGATCCTTTAACACATTACAGGAAATTAAGGATGCTGATGTGCGCTATGCCAAGTTTAATCCTTTTATCAAAAAACAAGTTTATACTTATAATGCCAGAATGGGAGCAAAGGGCGGTAGTGAATTTATGGAGCTTGGATATCTGAGACCTGATCTTATTTTAAAAGACCTTGTAAAAATACTTCATCCGGAGGTTTTGCCTGACTATCAACTTTATTTTCATAAAAAGCTGGATTGATAAAAATCTTTCCATTTAATTTTCTAATGCTTTTAACGTCGTTTAATGAACCTGACCATACGTTAGATTGCATACTGTAATGGTTGACGGATACAGATGTATATTAATACAGAGATAGATTTTTTGTTTCTTAAATTATTTTTTTGAGGTGCATTAAACCTTGCCATTGTGTTGGTGTCTAAAGCCCATTAAACACCTAACACAATGGAAAACAAGAATAGAAAATCAATGAAATTAATTTTTAGTGCACTGCTATTTGCCTGCACCGCGTTCATAGTCTCATCGTGTAATAAGAGTGAAGAGTTCTCCAGTGAAAATCTTCAGACATCCAGCAATGAATCAGCACAAGAATCTACCTCTGATGAACTTGATGATATGGCTACCTCTGCATTGAATAGTAATTCATCTGCCACTGGCCGCTCTGAAACGTTTTCAGATGATCGTTTTATTTGTGATGGAACAACAGTTGAATTTTCAGATGTTGCTGATGACAAATCGTCTGGTACAGCGACAATTACTTTCGGTCCTAATGGCTGTACAGATAAGAGAGGCAATGTTAGAAAAGGTCAGATCATTGTTCACTGGTCTGGTGGATTATGGTTCCATGAAGGTTCCGTTATTACTATCACATTGAATAACTACACTATTAATGATCTTGCAATAGCAGGAACACGCACTATTTCATGCACGGCATTTACGCTCGATCCATTCAGTGTAACATGGAACGTAGAAGCTTCTCACACATTTACATGGCCTGATGCAACTACGGCGACACGCGTAGTAAATAAAACCAAGAAGTGGGATCATACCGCCAGTGAAGATACTTATACTGTAACAAACGGACCTGGTGTAGTTGCTAACGCAGCATCCGGAACAAACCGTCATGGTAATGAGTATACAGTATCAATAACTACACCGCTTGTTTATTTAGGTTCTTGCATCAAAGCAAATAAAGTATTTATGCCTGTAAGTGGTGTTAAAGTAATTACCAACATTACCAAATCTAAAACAGTAACAATAGATTTTGGCGATGGAAGTTGTGATAATACTTTCACAGTAACGGTAGACGGAAAGTCTAAACAATCAAGAGGAAAGAATGATGGCAGCAATGATTAGTAAATTAGTTTCGATTTAATTTTATGCAAAAGCCTGGTTGTAAAAGCCGGGCTTTTGTGTTTTGTAATTTTCAAAAGAAGATTTCTGTTTGGTGTAAATTGAAAGAAGTGTTTATATTTATTTTTATTTAAGCTCATAGTATTGACTACACATTTCAAATCACTACTCATCATTACAATTACCGTAGGTTGTGTGGTGCTCATGTTTCTTCACGCACCAATTCCGCAAGATCAAACATATCATCATTTTGCTGATACGCGTACAATTTTATCAGTCAATAATTTCTGGAACGTAATTTCCAATATTCCTTTTTTAATTTTGGGCATAGTCGGGTTATATAAATCTGAAGTTTTTAAGAATTCATTAGCGGTATCTTCATTGCCTTATGTGATGTTGTGTATTGGTGTTGCTGGTATTGGATTGGGATCAGGCTATTATCATTATACACCTTCAAATGCTTCGCTTGTATGGGATAGAATACCAATGACTATCACCTTCATGTCATTCTTTTCAATTGTCATTAGCCGTTATGTTAATTATAAGACAGGGATGTTTCTTTTATTTCCATTATTAATTCTTGGAATAGTTAGTGTTTTGGTTTGGTACTTCGGAGAGTTAAGAGGCTCCGGTGATTTGCGCTTATATGCCCTCGTGCAATTTTATCCCATGCTCATTATTCCACTTATAATTTTTATTTATTCTACACCTCGTCAGATTAAAATAGAATTGCTGGGTTTGATTTTGGTGTACGTCATTGCAAAAGTTTTTGAACACTATGATGATGAGGTTTACAATGCAGGAAAATTAATCAGCGGTCATTCGCTGAAGCATCTCTTTGCTGCTGTATCTATTTTCATTATGCTGCAAATGAACAAGCCAGCCCAGAAAGTTAATTGAGTGCATCAAGGATAATAATCCAGTAACACATTCTCATTGTTCGATATTGGAATTTTGTGCTACCCCACCATTCGGTATTTCAATCATTAGCAGAACTAATTGTTTATAAAATTCATCTACGTTGTAACAATTAAGCTTAA
>Ga0310811_10007258_pt1 | contig 14183 bp, 13 predicted proteins | sample YCmetagenome_FD_207642 | JGI IMG/M metagenome (GOLD analysis project Ga0310811, IMG submission 207642) | Soil microbial communities from experimental microcosm in Duke University, North Carolina, United States - YC | ecosystem: Engineered > Artificial ecosystem > Soil microcosm > Unclassified ...
CGGACAGGTAGGCGTTCGCCTCCGTGGCATCGGCGTCCGACAGCGACCGGTAGACCTGCTGGGCGTCATAGGTGAGCGGCCCGGTGCTGGCCACGATGGGGTTCGCGGCGGAGGTCCAGCGCAGGGCACTCCACGTGGCGGCGGTGCCCCAGAGCAGGCAGACGGCGACCGCGGCGACCAGGAGCAGCCAGAGTCGGCTGGGGGTCCTCAGCGCGGCCAGGGACAGGTTTGCTCGACCGCTTTGTTGTACTGCGGCTGGGGCTGCTTTTGCGGACCTAGGTGCGGCGCGACCCAGTAGTCGTACAACCGTTGCCATTCTCCGTCTGTCCTCATCTGCTCGAGCACGCCGTTGACGAAGCGCACGAAGTCGCGCGCCTGGGGGGCATTGGACATGGCCAGCCCGTGCGGCTCGCACGTGAATGGCGCCGTTTTGGGCATCGTGGTGTCTGGGTCCTGCTGGTGCAGCCCGATCAGGACCGAGTTGTCGGTTGAGATCGCCGCGACCTGGCCCTTTTGGAGCATGACCAGGCAGTCGGTCCAGTTCTGGACCGAGACCGGGATGAGCTGCGGGAACGTGCCGACCTTGTTGATCGAGGTGGTGCCGGCGGCCGCGCAGACCCGCTGTCCGCCGAGCTGATTGATGCTCGTCACGTGCGAGTTGGCCGACACGAGGATCGTCATGCCGGCGTTGTAGTAGTCCGACGAGAACGCAACCAGTTGCAGCCGGGCGCAGGTGATGGTCATGTTGTCCGCGACCAGGTCAACGAGGCCGTGCTGCACGTCCGGGATCCGCTCCGCTGACGTGATGACCGTGTAGCGGATCTTGCTCGGGTCGCCGAAGATGGCCTTCGCCACCTGCTGTGCGACCGCGTCATCGAACCCCACGAGGTTGCCCGAGCTGTCCCGGGAGCCGAAGAACAGGGTGGTCTGGTCGACGCCGACCCGCAGGTAGCCGCGCTGCTGGATCGCGGCCATCGTCGACCCCGCCGGCATGTGGCCCGGCGCGGGCAGCGGCCCGGTCGGCGCCACATCAGGGAGCGCCTTGCAGTCACCACCCAACGGGGTAGAGCCCACCAAGGCAGCAGGCCGCCCGATTTCCACCCCGGCCGGCATCGGCTCGGGGACGCCGCCGGCCGCGGGCGGCGGCGGGGCGGCTGTGCCGCACGCGGCGAGGAGAAGCAGGAGCGCACAGGAGGCTATTCCCGTGATGACCGCGACCGCACGACGACGCATGGAAATCCGCCTCTCAGGTCCCCCTGTGGGCAGGCAAATTAGCATCTGCGACCGGGATATTCCCCCCGCGCGATTACGGGGTCGCTTGGCGAGCGTAATGGTAAAGGCGGCGCAGTTTCCTGCGGCTCTATTGTGATGACGTCGCACACTTCTGCCACAAGGGAGCCTTGGTTCATGACTGACGGTTGGGATGTCGTCGACCTGCTGGCGGAGATCGCCGAGGTAGGCCGCGACACCGCGCGCGGCGGCTACTCGCGGCATGTGTTCGAGCCCGCCGAACTGGAACTGCGCGCGTGGTTCACCCACCGCGCGGAGGCGCTCGGCCTTACCGTCGAGCCCGACAGGAACGGCAACCTCTGGGCCTCCTGGGGACCGCCCGGCCCCGGCACGGTCGGCACCGGAAGCCACCTCGACTCGGTGCCCGGCGGGGGCGCGCTCGACGGCCCCCTCGGCGTGGCGTCGGCGCTGTCCGCCGTCGCCCGGCTCAAGGCCCGCGGCTTCGTCCCCGCCCGGCCCGTCGCCGCGATCGCGTTCGCCGAAGAAGAAGGTTCCCGGTTCGGCCTCGCCTGCCTCGGGTCGAAGCTGATGACCGGCGCGGTCGACCCGGCACTGGTCGCGGCCCGCGCCGACGCGGCCGACGTGACGTTCGCCCAGGCCGCTGCCGCCGCCGGGGTGGACACGGGCGCCATCGGCCGGGATGACGACCGCCTGGCCTCGCTCGGCTGCTTCATCGAACTTCACGTGGAGCAGGGCCGCGCGCTCGCCGACCTCGGCGCGCCCGTCGCGGTCGCATCGGCGATCCTGGCGCACGGCCGCTGGCGGCTGGCGTTCACCGGCGAGGGCAACCACGCCGGCGCCACCCCCATGGCGGGGCGGCGCGATCCCGTCGTGGCGGCTTCGGCCGCCGTGCTCGCCGCCAGGGACATCGCCGCCGCCCGCGACGACCCGGCGGGCGGCGTCAACGCACGGGCGACCGTCGGCCGGATCGTCCCCATCCCCGGCGGTACCAATGTCATCGCCTCAGCGGTCAACGCCTGGCTCGACGTGCGCGGCGACACCGACAAGGCGGCCCGGGCGCTGGTCACCGAGATCACCGGCGCGATCCGGGCCGCCGCCGCAGCGCACGGCTGCGGCGTCGAGGTGACGGAGGAGTCATACGCGCCCGAGGTCGCGTTCGATCAAGAATTGAATGAACGGCTGCAGGCTGCGCTCGGGGGAGTACCAGTCCTCGCCACGGGTGCTGGCCACGACGCGGGCGTGCTCGCCGGGGAACTGCCTGCTGCGATGCTGTTCGTCCGCAACCCCACCGGGGTCTCCCACTCTCCCGCCGAGACGGCCTCCGACGATGACTGCCGCGCCGGAGTGGACGCCCTGACGGCCGTGCTCGCCGCCTTGGCCGCCTAATGTCTCATCCATGGAATCCGCACTGCCGCGTACCGCTGCCACCCACGCCGCCGGCCTGCTTAACGCGCTCGGGCGCGGGCTGCCTGACGGGCGGCTCGTCGTCGACCCTGACGTGCTGGCCGCCATCTCGCACGACGACGCCGAGTGGGCGCCCGTCGGGCGGGCCGTCGCGGGGGTACGGGCCCGGACCGAGGACGAAGTGCGGCACGTCGTGGCGACCTGCGCAGAGTTCGGCGCGGCCGTCGTACCGCGCGGCGCGGGGACCGGGCTGTCCGGCGGCGCTAACGCGACGGACGGCTGCGTCGTGCTCGACCTGTCCCGGATGAACCAAGTCCTGGAGATCGACGAAGACAACATGACGTGCGTCGTGCAGCCCGGCGTGGTGAACAACGACCTGAAAGCCGCCGTCGCCGACCACGGCCTGTGGTACCCGCCGGACCCGGCGAGCGCGCCTTGGTCGACGATCGGCGGCAACGTCGCCACGAACGCAGGCGGACTGTGCTGCCTCAAGTACGGCGTCACCCGCGACTACGTGCTCGGGCTGCGGGTGGTGGCGGGCGCGGTCCCGGCGGCCGCTGGGTACGGGACACCAGCGACCGCCTACGGCGACGTCGTCCGGCTCGGGCGGCGGACGAACAAGGGCGTGGCCGGCCTTGACCTGACCGGGCTGGTCGTCGGCTCAGAAGGGACGCTCGGCGTGGTCACCGAGGTCACGCTGCGGCTGCGGCCCGCCCTCGCCGGGACACCCCGCACCGTCGTCGGCGCGTTCGGCGACCTGGTTTCCGCCGGCGAAGCAGTGTCGCTGATCACCCGCCGCGGACTCTCCCCGTCTGTGCTCGAGCTCCTTGACCGTGCCTGCCTGACCGCGGTCGAGGAGTGGAAGCATCTCGGCCTTGAACCCGACGCGGCCGCCCTGCTCCTGGCCCGCGTAGACACCCACGGTGACGTGGGCAAGGCAGAAGCCGACGCGCTCGCCGCCGCGATGACGAGCGCGGGCGCGCGGTGGGCGGCGCAGTCCACCGACGACACCGAGGCCGAAGCGCTGTTCGACGCGCGGCGGCTCGCGTATCCCGCCCTGGAACGGCTCGGCCCGGTGCTGACCGAGGACGTGTGCGTCCCTCGCTCGGCTGTGCCCGTCATGCTGGCGCGGATCGAGGCGATCGCGGCCAGGCACTGTGTCACGATCGCGACGATCGCCCACGCCGGGGACGGCAACCTGCACCCGCTGCTCGTCACGCCGCCAGGCGATGACGCGGCCCGGCTCGCTGCCCAGGCGGCCTTCGAGGAGTTCCTCGACGCGGCGATCGAACTCGGCGGGACCGTGTCCGGCGAACACGGGATCGGCCTGCTGAAGCGCGATGGCATGCGGCGCGAACTCGACCCGGGCGCGCTGGCCATGCAGGAGGCGGTCCGCCGCGCGCTCGACCCCCTTGGCATCTTCAACCCGGGTAAGGGGTGACCGTTCCACCCGGTAAGGGGCGACCGCGAGATCGGCGGCGTGCGACGCCCACCTTGCGGGCCAGCGCAGCGCCGATCGGGGCGAACACCGCCCCTGCGAGGCAGGGGGCAATGAGCGCCCCGAGATCGACCGGGGCGCCGCAAGCCGCGAGGGTCGCCAGGAAGGACCCGCCAAGGACCAAGCCGGCCGAGAGGCCCGCGATAACGGCCCGGCCGGGCCTGGCCGGCGCGCGCCGGGCCCGCGCGCCCGCCGCCAGCATCACGGCGACCAGGTAGACGAGGGGCAGGGCGGCGCGGGCGCTGCCCCGGCCAGGCGAGAGCAACACGTTCGCCACGTAGATCCACGTCCCGACCGGCAGGTAGGCGATGACGGCCACCCGGACGGCCCAGAGGGCGGCCCGCCCGTAGTCGGCGAGGCCAGGCGGCGGCACGAGCGCGACCCTGACCGCGCCGAGCACCAGCCGCGCCCGGTCGCCAGCCGAGGCGGCGTGATCCAGTTCGGCGGCGATGGCCCGGCCCCAGTCCCGGCGGCTTGGGGGCATGAGCGCGGTCGCCGCGGCGACGAGCCCCCTGGCCACGCCGGACATCTACGCGCCGCCCGGCTGGGGCCTGAGCGCAGCGCGCTGTCGCGGCCGCGTGGCGGGCGCGGGAGCGGCGGCCAGTTCCAGGCCGTCCGGTGTCAGCCGGTACAGGTGCCGGGGCGGGCGGCCTTGCGGCAACGGGTCTTCCCAGGTCGCCTCCAGCAGACCCCGGTCGGCCAGCCTGACCAGGATGGGGTACAGCGACCCCGCCTTGAGGCCGGTCTCGGTGCCGAGGTCGTACCCGTGGCGCCACCGCGCGGGGTCGGCCGCGAGGGCCCGCAGCACCCGCATGGTCGGCGCGGTCATCATGGCCGGGTACGGGCTCGCCCTCACCGCAGCCGGCATCATCCAGACCCGCCGCCGGGACGTGACGTGACCGGTCTGGCCTACGGTCTGGCGGCAGGCGCGTCCGCCGCGTCACCGTTCAGCAGGATGCGCCAGAAGCCGGACCTGGCGAAGTAGACGTTGGTCGGCACCTGCAGCACGACGAAGGTGACGGGCCACAGCGCCCCGCCGAGGGCAGGGATGATGCTGACGGGCAGCGTCCAGGCCATCGCGACGCGAATGACCGCGTCAGCGAGGATGGCTGTGCCCCAGATGACGGTGCAGACGCGCCAGATCCGCCGGAACCGGGGCACCCGCTCCCAGAGTTCATCCCATGACATCGCGGCCGGCCGGACCCAGCGGCGGGTAGCAGGGTCGAAGACCCGGCGCCCCTCCAGCAGCGGGCGGGAGACGACGAAGGTGGCGGGCCGCGCGGCGAGCAAGCTCAGGTACATGTAGGCGGCCCAGGCGCCGGTGGTCAGGCCTTCCCTGGCGAGCAGTGCCCGGGGGCTGCCGTTGACCACGGCGGCCGTCGCACTGAGCGCGAGGGCCGCCAGGATGAGGATGCCCATCATGTCCGGGCGCCGTCGGCGCCGCAGCCCGGCCAGGACCCCGATCGCGGGTATGGCCCCGCTGACGAGCAACGCGACCCACACCGAGGCCCCCAGCGCGCGGGCACCGTAGAAAACCGCGATCGGCGCCACGATGTCGACAAGCGCCTCGCGCAGCGGGTGCGACCTTCCGGCGGTGGCCGGAGCGGGCCGGTCCGCCACGCTCGGCTCTGGCGCGCTGTTCATGGCACGCGCCGGGTCGCGAGCGTGAACGTGGTGACCAGTTCGTCGGCGTACTGGCCGAGGTCGATGTCGGGATGAGTCTCCAGGAGGAACGGCAGCCCGTCGATGGCCCGCTGGATCACCGCGGCCATGATCCGGACGTCGAACTCGCGGAACTCCCCGGCCGACTGCCCCGCACGAAGGATCTCCTCCACTGGCGACAGGACGACCAGTTCGGTGCCCGGCGTGTACTGGATGCCGCCGTTCAGGAAGATCTCAAGCACTGCCTTCATCTGCTTGCGGTGCGCGGCGATGAACTCGGTAATGCCGCGGAGATATGCCTCAAGCGCCTCGGCGGGTCCCCGCGCGCCAGCCATGCGGGCCGCCATGTGCTGGCCAAGCTCCCCGTACACCTCTTGCGCGACCTGCGCCATCAGTTCGCCCTTGCCCGCGAAGTGATAGGAGATCAGCCCCGTGCTTGACAGCCCGGCGCGGCGCGCGATGCGGGCGAAGGACGCGTTCGCGTATCCGGCCTCGGCGATGGTCTCGATGGCTGCCGCCACGATCTGCGCCCTGCGTCCGGCCTCAGTGAACGTCCGGGCTGGCCTGGTCCCAGCTTCCCGACTTGCTTGCATAAGCAAATCCTAGCTCGGTCAAGCAAATACTGTCAGGGGTCAACTCCCGCGTGCTGTCGCCCTCGGTGACCTGGTCTTGCCGTAAGTCACCAGTGCGGCTTAAGTTAAAGCTGGGGGGAGCGCCCGCTCTTCATTCCTCAGCCCGGGGCATTGGCCGCTGAGGTAACGCTTCCTCGCGTGCAGGGTGGCAGTGACCGCGGGCGCTCGGCTTTCTCATCTGGCCCGGGGTCGCCACGTCAGTAGTCACTCGCCTGGCACTACCCGAGTCGCCATAGGTAGCCAAGGGGGTAACTGATGGTTCGCAAGCTGATCGCTGAGTGTCTCGGCACTGCGTTGCTCGTGTTCTTCGGCGTGGGGGTGGCGACCCTCATGTTCGGGTTCGGCTTCGATCACGGGGTGGTGGCCGCGGGTGTGGTGGCCACGGCACTGGCGTTCGGCCTGGTGCTGCTGGCTCTGGCCTACGCGATCGGGCCGCTGACCGGGTGCCACGTGAACCCGGCGGTGACCATGGGTGCCCTGCTTGCGCGCCGTCTTCCGGTGAAAGAGGCCGTCGGGTACTGGGCCGCCCAGTTCACGGGCGGCATCCTCGGCGCCCTGCTGCTGTGGGGAATGTTCAACACCTCGCCGCTATACAGCACCGCCAAGACCGGGCTCGGCACCAACGGCTGGGGCGCGGCCTCCGATATCCATATCGGCATGGGCGGCGCATTCCTGGCCGAGGTGGTTCTCACGGCCATGTTCGTCTTCATTATCTTGGCGGTGACGAGCAAAGCAGGGAACAGCACGACCGCCGCGATCGCCATCGGCTTGGCGCTGACGGTGGCGCACCTGATCGGCATTGCGATCACCGGCACGTCGGTGAACCCCGCGCGCAGCCTTGGGCCCGCGCTGCTCGTCGGCGGCGCCGCCCTCAACCAGGTATGGCTGTTCATCGTGGCACCCCTCGCGGGGGGCGTGGTCGCAGCCGGGATGTTCTACCTCGTCTACCCGCAGACGACCCTGCAGCCAGCCGAGGAAGCCAGGCCGCCAGTGCTGGGCCGGGCTCGCTGACGAAGTGGGGCAGCGGGCCGTCAAACCTTCCAGAAAGTGCTCCTGACCGGCATCAAGCCGGCCCGGCGCCAAACGGCTCGCCGGTTACCGACGCCCCGCCGGCAACACTGATCCCCGCGGGGCGGCGGGAAATCGCGTTGCGGTCCACCACCTGCGGCCGGGAAGCTGTCAGCCATGGCCATGCACGCCGATGAGCTGAGTATCTCCGCCGCCGTGGTGCGGGACCTGATCGACGCGCAGTTCCCCCGGTGGCGCGATCTCCCGCTGCGCCGCGTCGCCTCGCCCGGCACGGTCAACGCGATCTTCCGCTTGGGTGACCGGCTCGCGGCGCGGTTCCCGCTTCAGGGGGCCGACCCGGCCGCCGTCCGCCGGGAACTGGCGGACGAGGCGGCGGCCGCCCGGGAACTCGCCGCGGCGACCCGGTTTCCCGTGCCTGAGTCAGTCGCCATTGGCGAGCCTGGCCCGGGCTACCCGCTCTCCTGGTCAGTGCAGACATGGCTGCCTGGCCGGACCGGTGACGAGGAGAGCCCGTCAAACGAGCCTGCCTTCGCGGCGGACCTGGCCGAGTTCATCGCCGGGGTCCGGGCGATCGACCCGCGTGGCCGTACGTTCCCCGGCCACGGGCGAGGCGGTGACCTGAGGCAGCACGACGCGTGGATCGCCACCTGCCTGCGGGAGAGCGAGGGCCTCCTGGACGTCAGGCGCCTCGCTGAGCTGTGGGCCGCGTTCAGGGAACTGCCTCGCGCGGCCCCCGACGTGATGAGCCACGGCGACCTGACGCCCGGCAACGTCCTCGTGGCCGGCGGCCACCTGGCCGGCGTCATTGACGTCGGGCTGTTCCGGGCCGCCGACCCCGCCCTGGACCTGATCAGCGCCTGGAACCTGCTGGAAGCCGGGCCCCGCGAAGTGCTCAGGGACGCCCTCGGCTGCGGCGACCTGGACTGGGAACGGAGCAAGGCGTGGGCGTTCCAGCAGGCCATGGGCCTGGTCTGGTACTACGCGGACACCAACCCGGTCATGAGCAGGCTGGGCCGGACGACCCTCGACCGCATCCTGGCTGCGAGCTAAGCCTTCGCGAGGCGCTCGCCGTAGAGCGTAGCCAGGGTGTCCCAGTGCCGGTCCTCAAGCGCGGCGTCGTGCACTGGCATGTCTGGCACCGCGAACCCGTGGCGGCCCGGCCAGATCTCGACTGTGTTCGGCACCCCGGCCGCGCTCAGCGCGTCCCGCAGCAGGGCGGCGTGCTCCTCGGTGAACCCGTTGTCCTCGATGGACCCCGCTACGTAGACCGCGGCGCGGATCTTGTCCGCCGCCAGGTGCGGGCTGTTCGCGTCGCCGGGGATGGCGACCTGGGCGGCGTGGAACGAGGCGGCAGCGGCCAGCTTGTCCCCGATGCCCCCGGCCGCGACCAAGGTCAGCCGCCCGCCCATGCAGTACCCGTGCGCGCCGATCGCGGTCCCGCGCACCTCGGGCCGCGCGAGCAGGAAGTCAGCGTAGTCGCTGGCATCGGCGACGACCCGCTCGTTGGTGAGGGTGAACATCAGGCCGAACAGCCGGTTCCGCTCACTCTCGTCGGCGAACGCGGTCTTGAGGTCGAACGGCGCGTAGTCGCCCTCCCGGTAGTAGACGTCCGGGATTAGCGCGACGTAGCCCATATTCGCGAGCCGGTCGCCCATGACGAGGAAGGAATCCCGCGGGCCGAAGATGTCCGTGTAGACGAGCACGCCTGGCCAAGGCCCGTCTCCGTCAGGCACGTGCAGCGTTCCCCTGCTCACGCCGTCACGGGTGGGGATCTGCACATCAATGGGCGGCATTGCGGTCTCCTTCGCTGGAACTGGGTGCCGACTGCGGCGCCACGATCGTAATCCTGCCGTCACGGCATGCGGGATAGTTCGTCCGCGACATGACCGATTTCGGAAGTTGCGGCCACCGGGCGGCGCGAAAACCATGCGACAGACGCGCTGGCGAAGGGAGAGGATCGCCAGCGTGACTACGCCCTTCGTCCCTGGTCTTGACCTCGCCCGCGATTTCTACGCCGCCGTGGTTCGGCCGCTGCTCGACGAAGGCTTCCCTCGGCTGGAGTACGCGGCGGCGCTGCTCGGCCCCGGATCGGACGTCGCTGGGTTCGACACCGAGCGCTCCACCGACCACGACTGGGGACCGCGCCTGCAGGTCTTCCTCATGGACAACGACGCCGGCCGCCACGCCAAGCCAGTCACCGAACTGCTCGAACGCCGCCTGCCAGGCAGTTTTCGCGGATACCCGGTCAGGTTTCCCGTCACGAAAGAGCCTGACGGGATCGCCCGGCACCGGGTCGAGGTCACCGGCCTGGGTTCGTGGCTGACCGCCGGGCTCGGCTTTGACCCGCGTCGTCAGCCGATCCTGCTCGACTGGCTGGCCACACCCACCCAGCGGCTGGCGGAGTTCACGGCGGGGGAGGTCTTCCACGATGGCCCTGGTGAGCTGACCCGTGCCAGAGAGAACGCGGCGTGGTACCCGGACGACGTGTGGCGCTACCTCCTTGCCTGCCAGTGGCAGCGCATCGATCAGGAAGAACCCTTCCCCGGCCGGTGCGCGGAAGTCGGCGACGAACTCGGCTCGCGGATCGTCACCGCCCGCCTGGCCCGTGACCTGATGCGGCTGTGCCTGCTGATGTACCGCCGCTACCCGCCGTACAGCAAGTGGCTCGGCACCGCCTTCGCCCGGCACGCCGGCGACGCCGAGCTCACCGCCGCGCTGGAGGCCGCGATCTCCGCCGACGGGTACCCGGCCCGCGAGGGGCACCTGACCAAGGCCCTGACCGCCGCCGCCGTGCTGCATAACCAGCTGCGCCTCACCCCGGCGCTCGACACCAGCACCCGCTACTTCTACGACCGGCCCTTTCAGGTCCTTGGCGCCGCCCGGTTCACCCAGGCGCTGCTTGCGTCGATTACCGACCCAGGGCTGAACGGCCTGCCGCTGATCGGCGCTATCGACCAGTTCACCGACAGCACCGATGCTGCGGGCGATGTGAGCTTTCTGCGCGCGTGCGTCGCGGCGGCTTGCCGCCAGGCAGGCAGCCAATGAAGGATGGGCCCATGCGCGTTAAGTCGGCGGACGGTGTCGAGCTCCACGTCGAAGTACACGGGGACGGCGACCCGGTGCTTCTCCTGCACGGCTGGCCCGACGACGCGGACCTGTGGCGCAACCAGGTGCCCGCCCTGACGAGCGCCGGATTCCGCGTCATCACGCCCGACCTGCGCGGCTTCGGCCGCTCGGGGCGCCCGGAAGGCAAAGACAGCTATCACCTGGCCAGCTCGGTCGCTGACGTGGCGGCTGTCCTCGACGCCGTCGAGGCGCCGCAAGCGCACGTCGTGGGCCACGACTGGGGCGCCGCAGTGGCCTGGCTCACCGCGATGTTCACGCCGGACCGCGTTCGCACCCTGACCGCGGTCTCGGTGCCGCACCTGGCCGCCAAAGACACGGTCCGCCAGCGAGAAATGGCCTGGTACCAGCTCTTCTTCCAGTTTGAAGAGGTAGCGGAAGCCACCCTTCAGCACGACGACTGGGCCGTTCTGCGCGAGCTGGCCCCCGGCTACCAGGACATCGACCGCGCCATCGCGGCCCTGTCCCGCCCTGGGGCGCTCACCGCCTCCCTGAACTGGTACCGCGCCAACCTGGCCCCGCGCATGCCAGGCTCGCGCCTCGAACTCCCGCCAGTCACCGCCCCGACCCTGGGCATCTGGTCCGACGGCGACCGCTACCTCGACGGTGCCCGCATGCGCGCCTCCGGCGGCCTCGTCAAGGGTCCGTGGCGGTACGCGGAAATCAACGGCGCCACCCACTGGATCCCTCTGGATGCCCCAGAAGAGCTCAACGGGCTGCTGCTCGACTGGCTGAAAGCACCCAGGTAACCCGCTGAAAGCATCCAGGTAATCAGCGCCGTTTAGTCAAAGGCGTGACTAAGCCGTAGCAAAGTGACACCTGAGACCCTCGGCAAGCCCTGCTACCAGCAAAAAGCCGCGATGATTTGGAGCAAAATTCATCGCGAATTGACACGGGTAGGTACGGTCATATCCGTGACGAGCGACCCGAGACACAGTAACTCACCTGACCCGTGGGGCGCCCGCGACGAGCAGCAGGAACAGCCGACGCTCCCCGCCTTGCCGGCGGCGGAGGGCCGACGGGGCAAGCACGCGCAGGGCCAGGGCGGCCAGCAGGCCGCGGGTCCGGTTTCGCCTGCCCTGGGGCAGAGCATGCCCGGGCAGCCCCCGCAGGGCGCCGCGAGCAGCCAAGGGTCACCGGGGAGCCAGCAGTCGTCTTACGGCCGGCTCGGCAATCACGGGCAGCCGCCCGCGCCCGGCGCGACGTACGGGCAAGGGCAGGGTGGCCAGAGCGGGTACCAGCCGGGCTCCTACGGTCAGTCGCAGTACGGTCAGTCACAATACGGTCAGAGCGCGCCCACGCAGCAGTCGTCTCCGGGCTACGGGTCATCCGGGTACGGCCAGCAGTCATATGGGCAGCAAAGCTACGGGCAGCAGCACTACGGCCAGCAGGGAAACGGCCAGCAGGGACACGCCCAGCCCGGAACCGGTCAGCCGGCGTACGGCACGGCGGGCTACGGAGCCGACGGCTACGGGGCGCAGCCGCCCGGCCAGCAGGCGCCCGGCCAGCAGTCATACGGCCAGCCTGGTTACGGCGGCCAGACGGGCTACCAGCAGCAGACGGGTTACGGCCAGCAGACGAATTACGGGCAGGGCGGCGGCCAGCAAGGCTACGGGCAAGCCGGCTACCCCCAGCAGGGCTACGGTCAGCAGGGCTACAACCAGCAGGCGTATCCCCAGCAGGGCTATGGGCAGCAGGGCTACGGCCAGGCCGGCTACGGCCAGCAGCCACAGGGCCCCGGGGGGCAGGGCCCGAACGCGCCCGGGAGCGGCGCGGGCGGGAGCGGCGCGGGCGGCGGCGGGCGGCGGTGGAAGAGCCGCAAGGTCCTCTACTCCGCGCTGGCGGGCGGCCTCGCCGTGGTGGTCGCGATCGCGCTGACCTACATGTTCGCCATCAAGAAGCCCGCCGGCCCGCCGGCCACCGGCATGATCCCGACCGGAAGCACGCCGCAGCAGGACGCGCGGCAGGTCGCGTCCGCGTTCCTCACGAACTGGGAGAAGGGCAAGGTCGCCAAGGCGGCGAACCTGACCGACAGCCCGGCTGCGACGAGGGCAGGACTCGCCGCCTACGCCAAGAACCTGGGCCTGACCAAGGTCGGCTTCGGGCTCGGCGGCATCACCGACGGCATGTCCACCGCGACCAGCACATCGCCGGCCAAGCCGCGCGAGACGGTCACCTACGCGGTCACCGCCGGGGTATCGGCGGGCACGGGCGCGGACAAGCTGCAGGGCAACTGGAGCTACCACGCGTCTCTCGTCGCCTACGAGGCGGCGAACTCCAACGTCTGGTTCGTCAAATGGCAACCCGATGTAACAGGGCCGAACCTCACCACGCAGACGCACCTGGCGGCGGTCCAAGTCGCGCCGAAGGTCCAGATGGTGGGCGACGCCAACGGCGGGCAGCTGACGCAGTACGGTGACCCCGGCTTGACCACCATCTCGGGCCTGCTGATGAAGTCGGCGCCACCCGGGCAGGGCAAGCCGGGCCTTGACGTCGAGGTCGAGACCACGAAGAACCAGCCGGTCAAGGGCAGCCAGGCGGTCATCCTCGACCCGGAGAACGTCCAAGCGGTCGACACCACGATCAACCCGGCGGCCGAGGCTGCCGCGCAGACCGCGGTCAAGATGCACCCGCAGAGCGCGATGGCCGTCATCCAGCCGTCGACCGGCAAGATCCTCGCGATCGCCAACAACGCCGGCTTCAACGACTTCGCGCTGACCTCCGATGTCGCGCCCGGCTCGTCCATGAAGATCATCACGTCCGCCGCGCTGTTCAACGCGGGGTACCTGAACCCGCAGACCCCGGTCGAGTGCCCGAAGGCGTACACCGTGCAGGGCATCACCTTCCACAACGACAAGAACGAGACCGAGCCAGCGGGGACGCCGTTCATCACCGACTTCGCGCAGTCCTGCAACAACGCGTTCACCAGCCAGTGGCAGCACCTGTCCGGCGCGCTCGCGGGCACGGCGAAAGAGTACTTCGGCCTCAACCAGAAGTGGAACATCGGCATCACCGGGCTTTCCGCCTCCTACTTCCACGCGCCCGCTGACGCCTCTGGCGCCGAGCTTGCCCAGGAGGCGTTCGGCCAGGGGGCACTGCAGGCATCCCCGCTCGCCATGGCCTCGGTCGCGGCGACGGTGGACACCGGGACGTTCAAGCAGCCGATCCTCGTCTCAGGCGTCAAGCAGCTGGCGACGACGCCGCTGCCCACCGCCACCGACGCGGGCCTCAAGGAGATGATGCGCGAGGTCGTCACCACCGGCACGGCCGCCGGCGTCGGTTTCGGCCCGAGCGTCTACGCCAAGACAGGCACCGCCGACGCCGACAACCAGGGCAAGCCCAACAGCTGGCTGGTCGCCTTCGACACCAACCAGGACCTCGCGGTCGCCTGCCTGGTCCTGGACTCGGGCTACGGTGCCACGGTCGCCGCCCCCGAGGTCCAGAGCTTCCTCAGCCACTACTAAGCCGGCCGTAGGCGACCGGATAACAGCAAGAGGCGCCGCAGGCGCAGGGCCGGAGCGGGCTCGGTGGCGCCCCCTGATCGTGGGTCCACCAGCATCGTGGGGGGGGGGCGGGGGAAATAG
>Ga0310811_10007260_pt1 | contig 14181 bp, 10 predicted proteins | sample YCmetagenome_FD_207642 | JGI IMG/M metagenome (GOLD analysis project Ga0310811, IMG submission 207642) | Soil microbial communities from experimental microcosm in Duke University, North Carolina, United States - YC | ecosystem: Engineered > Artificial ecosystem > Soil microcosm > Unclassified ...
AGTTGGTGAACTCTCTGGAATTGGGTGGTCAGGGCACTACCGTCTCGCTCGGTCTGACCATTCCGCCGGCCGTCATCGACATGCTCGGTGCGCTGCGTGGTGCGCAGCCGCCAGTGGCGCCCCAGGGGATTCCGGGAGCCACGGGCCCGCGCCGACGTCTGCCGCCGGCACTATAAGCAAGCACTGTAAACGAGCATCCGTCCCGCGGCGTAGATTCGGCCAGTAGCGTGGCCGAACTGGTGTTCTTCTACGGGACGCTCATGACCCCGTTCAATCGGACCGGGCGTCTGCGCATCGATCAGCATCTCTCCTTCAAAGGCCGCGGCACTATTCAGGCCGCCCTCTTCGATCTCGGAATCTATCCGGCAGCGGTGCCAGCGGCAGACAGCCGCGTGATTGGCGAAATCTACGAGCTCACAGAGCCTGTCCCTGCCCTGCGCGCGCTGGACGAGCTCGAGGGATATCGTCCGAGCGATCCGGAAACAAGCCTCTACACGCGCACTCGCACAGCGGTCGCCATGGAAGACGGGTCAACCGTTGAGGCGTGGACCTATTTCTACAACGCGCCGCTCGGACGAGCGGAACGGATCGAATCCGGCGACTACCTCGAACATTTGAAGGTCCGCTGACTTGGCCCTTGGGCCTTAGGCCTTCGCCCTTGGCCCTCCCTAGGTCCCGGCCCGGTGCGCCTTCACGGCGGACAGAAACTCGGCGATCGCCGTACGCACACGATCGGGCAGCTCGACGAATTCCATGCCTGAGTGGTACGTGACGACATCCTGGTCGACCTCACTGATGTGCGAGTGGACCACTCGTGCCCTGACGACGACCGGCGTCGAGCCGAGCGTGAGACGCATCTCGTGAAGCGAGTTCAGGTGGAGCGGGAAGCGAGTATCCACGGCGAGGCCCTTCACACTCAACTGGGTCACCGCCATTGGCTCGAACACCATGATCTCGCCCTTCAGCAGGCCGAGCATCGGCACTCGTTCATGTTGACGTTCGGTCATTCGAGTGGGATCGAGCAGGTTTATACCGTACAAACGAAGGGGCGGCCCGGAGGCCGCCCCTGAAATCGCCAGTAGCGCGCGGGCATCCTGCGCGATTTCAATTCATGCGCAGCGACGGACGGACGGGAATGGCGTCCTCCTCTTCGTCGGCCAGCTGCGAGATGACCGTGTCGAAATCCTGGCCTTCGTACTCTGTTGTGCAGGTCAGCACCGGGATATCACGTGTCTGCGAGTCGAGTTTCAACATCGTGAGAAGCTGGAACCCGTCCAGACGCTCGATGCGCGTGCACAGAATCACCAGGTTCGGCAGGACTTTCTTGATCTGCGAGTACGCGTGCTCCCCGGACTCGACAAACACCATGTCGTAGCGGCCGGCATCGAGCACTGATTCCAACATGCCCAGAACTTCAGTGTTGCCGTTGACGACAACGACCTTCTGCACTGGTGTGACGCCGATCCGGGTCTCAGTCATCTGCGTAACCCGCCCTTCTGTCCCACGTTAATTCAGGATCTGTGCCACGATGAATTCCAGAAGCAGGCGAAGAACTGCACCCGTTCTTATCGGCTTCCGACGGAGTGTCCTGATAGCCGTGTCCAGTCGCACTGGCGCAGCTGGGTAGCTAAGTGCTTGCGGAGGAGTTGTTTGACGACGAAGCCCGCCAATATGTCAACCGGGGCGTTACTGTGAAGATCTCGCCCGTTCTGCGAGGGTCCAGATGCGTCGGCCGCTAACGGCGGCGCTGCTCGCCGGCGCGGTCTGCGTGCTGTCGTGTAAACGCGTGGATCCGACTGAGCAGCGTATCGATCCGCGCGTGTCGGGGCTGGTCGAGGCAGTTTTGCCCTCCCGTTTACAGGAAACCGTGGCAACTCTGGCAGCCTTCCGGACCCGGAACACACTGTCCGATACGACGTCACCCGATCGGGGAATCGGTGCGGCTCGTGAGTGGATTCTGAGAGAGCTGCAGCGGGCGAGTTCGCGCCTTCAGGTGAGCTTCGACGTACACCAGCTGGCGCAGCAGGGCCGCATTACCCGACCCGTTGAACTTCGCAACGTGGTGGCGATCCTGCCGGGCCGCAGCGCCCGGCGCATCTACATCACAGCGCACTACGACACGGTGAACATCGGGCCGCAGGCGCAGATCGGCGCGCTCACCCAGCCGCCCGGTGTGACGGTGCCCGATGCGCAGCTGGATCCAGCGCAGGACTACAACGTCGATGCACCTGGCGCGAACGACGATGGCAGCGGCACTGCGTTGACGATTGAGCTGGCCCGCGTGCTGGCCGGCAGCGGAATCGACTTTGATGCCACGCTGGTGTTCGCGTTGTGGGCAGGAGAGGAACAGGGTCTGTTCGGTTCGCGGGCGCACGCCCTGCGCCTGCGCGAGGCAAATGTTCCGGTTGAAGCAGTCTTGAATAGCGACATTGTCGGCAACTCCCACGGCGGGGATGGAGTAGTCGACGCAGGCAGCGTGCGTCTGTACTCGGCGGGCCCCGAGGACTCCATGTCGCGATCGCTCGCACGATTCATCGAAAACGCAGCCGTCTGGTACCTTCCGGAGCACACGGTACGGTTGATGGCGCGCGAAGACCGGTTCAGCCGCTCGAGCGATCACACCGCGTTTACCCAGGCAGGGTTTCCAGCCGTGGTCTTCCGCGAATCGAAGGAAAACTTCGCCAGACAGCATGGCAGCGGAGACACGCCCGACGGCGTGGACGCCGCCTATCTGGCGCAGAACGCGCGGGTGAATGTGGCGGCCGCCGCGCTCCTTGCGCTTGCGCCATCAGCGCCACGCATCGTCAACGAGAAGGGGCAGCCGCTGATCGGCCGGCAGCCGTCCGGCTATGACGCCAACCTGCGTTGGCTCGCTTCGCCGGGAGCCGTCAGCTATCGTATTTATCGCCGGACACCCTGGTCGACTGAGTGGCAATCGTCGGAGACGGTCGGCAATGTGACTCAGCACGTGGTGACCGGGGCGTCGATCGATGACTGGGTGTTCGGCGTGGCTGCCATTGGCCCCCGCGGCCACGAAAGCCTGATCAGCGTCTACGTGCCACGCTCGCGCGCGGACGATCCGATCAAGTTTGCGCAGTGACGTCACTCGTCACTTGCTACTTGTAACTTGTTACTTGGCCTGATACCAGACCACGTGGTCGCCATCGTCGCGCGCGTCGGAGTATTCGACCGTGACGTAGCCCACCGAACGCATGCCGGAGGACGGCAGTTCGAGGAGCGCATTGTTCGAGAGCAGTAACCCTCCGGGTTTCAGCATCGAATGCACGTTTGCCAGCGCCAGCGCCTGCTCCAGCACGTCGTAATACACAAACACGTTCGTCGCGACGACGAGGTCGAACCGGTGCTTGTCTGACCGTTGAGCCACGATGTTCAGATCCAGGGGCTCGATGCGGAGAGCGACGGCCGGACGCACCGACACCGTCCGAACGTCAACGTTTGCGCCGGCAACCGTCGCGCGAGCCGGCGCCGTGACTGTGCCGACGCGGTCGCCGGCAGCCCTCCAGTAATCGAGCACCGGCGGCTTCCATTTCACGTCGCGGTCCAGCGGGAGCCTGATGCGGTACGGCTGGCCGGCAGCGGCGCGTTGGCGCGATCGGGTCAGGTGGTCATTGACGCGCGGGCTGATGTCGAGGGTGGTCAGGCGGATGCTGGATGGATCGGTGATCAGGCCGACCCTGACGAGAGAGTCGATCAAGGCGAACGGCTGCATCGTCTGCTGCGGGTAGAAGTCGTATCCCGAGGTCTTGTCCGTGAAGTCCAGGCCCGGACCAATCACCGCGACATCGCGAACCGCGCCTGCCTTCAACAGACCGCGCTGGCGCAACTGCACCAGCGCCTGCTCCAGTGCAAAGCTGGGTCTGAAGGACGTGTCGAGCGAAAGCCCGCGATCGCGGAACAGTTTCGACTGGGCGGCGAACTGGTCGCTGGCGTCGCCGGCCTGGCGGATAGCCTGTATCTCGCGCGTCAGTGCGGCTCGCTCGGCGATCACACTCTGAACGAGCTCGTTCACGTGTACGAGGAGGCGGGCGCGGTCTGCCGCGGACGCTGTCTTGTAACCCTCTTTGACGAACAACTGCTGTGCGAACAGCCGCCGCTCATCCTGGCCCGGTACCGCCAGCGCTGCCACGAGGTCCGTCGCACGCGCGGCAATCAACTTCGCGCGCTGCGCATCGTCCATCGCCGACGTGCCGGCTGTATCCAGCGGCACGCGCGGGAGTTTTGTAAAGGTCGTGCCGAACAGCAGCCAGTTGACGATCGTCTCTTCGTCGCCGCGCTGCAGCCGGCTGCGAATCGTCTGGTCCTGGTGCTGAACCCATTCGGTCCATGCGCTCTGCGGTCCGGCTGCGTCGACGGACTTGAGCTCAGGCGGGAGAATGTCGGCCAGCGCGGTCAGCGTGTCGCGCGTCTCCGCGTACAAGGTAAATCGCGCCTGGGCGGCGATCGCTGCCCCCAGCAGAGAGGCCAGCGCGGCGGCAAACAGGATGAGGCGTCGAGTCACGCAGACCGATGATCGCATGGCGGCTGAAAACAAAAAGGGGGAGCCCGCAGGCTCCCCCTTTTCTTGTATCGAGTAGTAGGGGCCGAAAGTTCGGCCCCTAGGTAGCTCAGAACTCGAACTTGAATCCGAGCTGCATGCGGCGGAAGTCGTCCTTCGCACCGGTGATCGAGGTGACGCTGTCGATCTGGGCGATGTCCGTGTGCGCATACATGTTCGCGTGGTTGAACAGGTTGTACGCCTCGAGCCGGAGGAGCGCCGCCTTGTTGCCGAACCGGAAACGCTTCCCGATGATGAAGTCCACGTTCCACGCGCCGGGGCCGTAGAAGTCGTTTCTCTTCGTCATCGAGGCCGGATACGGTCCGTAGTCCGACGTGCCGGTCAGTGGATTCACGTAGCTTCCGGCGTACGGTGCCAGCCCCGAGATGTCGAGCAGGTCGTACTCGTTCGGGTTGCCGGTCGCCGTCGATTCATTGACCGTTCGCTCGATGCCGGTTGGGTCGAGCGCTCTTATGCAGAGGTCCAGTGCGTTCGTGCAATCGAAGACACTGAACGGATAGCCGCTGCGCGCGGTGAACAGCGCGTTCACCTGCCAGCCGCCGAGCCACGGGTTGCTGCCGCCAAACGGCACGCTCCAGATGGCGCTGGCCGAGAAGCGGTGGCGCACGTCGAAGCCGGCGTGGCCGTAGTCGAGCATCGGATCGAACGGATCAAGGTAACCCAGGTTGAAGTAGCCGTTATTGTCCGCGTCGCTGAACGTTCCGCTCAGGTTGTCCTTGGCATTGCTCACCGTGTACTTGGACGTCAGCGCGAGACCCGTGTCGCCGAACTGACGCGAATCCGCCGAGAACACCACGCCGTGGTACTGCGACCGGCCGCGGTTGCCGCGGGTGTTGAATGCCGTGTACTGAGAGTTCGGCCGTGTGGTGGCTGTGCCAACTCCTTCGTAGACCAGTGGCATTCCCCGTCTGTTGACATCGGAGAGGTCATACAGGTTCCGGCCGGAAGAGCCGTTGTATTCAACCGATCCGGTCAAGAGCCCGGCAATGTCCTTGGTCACCGACACGCCGTAGATGTGCGAGTAGGCGGTCTTGATGTTCTGATCCACATGGCGGAGGCTGCCCGTCGGAATCGTCTTGGTCACGCCCGCGACGCCGCCGAACGGTCCCGCATTGTCGGTGTAAATCTGCTGGACTCCACCCGGGAGATCCGTGTTGTCAATCGTCGCGACCAAGTACAGCGGCGGGTTGAACAGCACGTTGTAAGTGACGTTGCCGAAGTTCCGTTCGTAGGCCATACCGTAGCCACCACGGACGGCGGTCCGACCGTCACCGAACACGTCCCACGCGAAGCCGAGGCGGGGAGCGAAGTTGTTCTTGTCCGGGTTCCACAATCCGCCGACCGGGCTGGTGTTGCTCGGCTGCGCGCTTCCCGTCCGCACCGAGTCGATGATCTGTTGCGGAGTGGCGGTCTCGATGTTGAGGTTCGGGTCACCCCAATAGAAGTTCGAATCGTATTTGGGGTCGCTCTTCGTCTGGGGACCGAAGTATTCGTAGCGCATCCCGAGATTCAGCTTCACGCGATTGCCGACGCTCCAGTTGTCGTTCGCGTAGAACGCGTACTCGCTGTAGCGGTTCTTGCTGAGGAAGCTGGGGAAATCGACCGGCGTGACGTAGGTACCGCCGGGGAATCCCTTCGGGTTGATCGCCTTCTGGAAGCGCGCGATCTGCCCGACCGCGAGGTTGTTCATCGACGTGGTGGCGTTGTTCGACGACGACAGTGCCTCAATCGCGTTGGAGTAGGCCGAGAAGGTGTGGTCATCCGCGATGTGCACGTACGAGCCGCCAAAACGGATATCGTGCGCACCCTTCAGCCAGGTCTGATCCTGATAGAACTGCGTCAGCTGCTGTGGACCACCCGACGGGATATCGTTCCCCGGGTTGAACGGGAGGTAGCCGGGGAAGGCGATGCGATAGCCGTCGATCCGGACAGGGCCGCTGGGATTCATGGCGAGACGCGGCTCCGGTACGCGATCCACCGGCTGCTCCTCGGTGAGCTTGTTCCAAACCAGCTTCGACTGGCTGGTGAAGTTGTTCGACCACACGCGCGTCGTCGAGGCGTTGACGTTGTACTTCCGTTCCGCGCTGCCGCTGTTGTACTGCGGATACGGGCTCTGCGACTGCGTGCCGACGAAGGCGTCGACGCGTTGCAACGCGAAGATCACGTTCGCCTGGGTCTTGTTGTTGACCGAGAAGTCGACTTTGTTGACAGTCTGATAGTTGTTCTGCGGGAACCCGCCGCCCCCGTCCGTCGGGATGAGGATGTCGGCGCGGCCGAAGACCGGGAGGCCCGCCGGCAGATTGTTGAACGCCCCGGCGCCGATGTTCAGCTTCGAGGTGACATCCGCACGCGACAAGATCGGACCGTTAATCACGGCGCCACTGCCGTAGGACGCGAAGTAGTTCTTCACGGTCGCCGGGGCCTGAGCAAGGAACTCAGGTGTCAGGACCCATGAATTCATCGTAGTCTGGCTGCGGATGCCGATATATTCGAGGGACGAGAAGAAGTGCACTCTGTCCTTCACAATCGGTCCGCCCACGCTGTAACCAAGCTGACTGCGCTTGAACGTGTCCTTCTCTTTGTCGTTGGCAATGTTGTCCGGACTGTTCGACGCCAGCTTTTCGTTGCGGAAGAACTCGTAGCCGGTGCCGGTGACGCGGTTGGTGCCGGACTTGGTCACGAGGTTGACGATGCCACCCGAGGCGCGGCCGTACTGCGCCGAGAAGTTGTTGGTGATAACCGAGAACTCCTGAACGGCGTCGAGAGGAATTTCCTGGCCGATGCCGGCCGTGAACAGGTAGTTGTTGTCACCGCCGTCGAGCATGATGTTGGTGCTGGCCGTGCGCGCTCCGTTGATGCTGAAGCCGGTGCCGCGGCCACCCTGCTCGCCGCCGACCAGCGCGCCTTCGTCGGAATTCGCTTCCTTCACGTTGCCGGACAGCGCGACGAGATCGTACGGGTTGCGGGTCAGCGTCGGGAGCTCGGACAGCTGCCGTGCGCTGATCGTCGTCTTGAATTCGCCCGTGCGGGTGTCGATCGTTTCGGGGACCGCAATGACGGACACCTGCTCCGTCAATCCGCCGACCTCGAGCTTCACGTCCACGGCTGCCGTCGCGCCGACCGACACGGTGACGCGGCGGGCAGCGGTCTTGAAGCCGGTCAGCATGAAGGTGACTTCATACGTGTCGGCGTTGACGTTGGCGAAGAGGTAACCGCCATTGGTGTCGCTGACCGTATCGCGACTGACACCCGTGTTGACCGATTTCGCGGTCACGGTGACGCCGGGAACGACGCCGCCCTGGGCGTCCGCAACCGTGCCGGAAATCCGGCCGGTTTCAATCTGGGCCCACGCCGGGCCGAACGGCGCTGCGAGCGCTACGAGCGCCACAGCAAAACTAAATAGAACCGCTAGTCGTCTCATCGTGTGTCCTCCGCGTGAACACGCAGTCGACCTAACGTGGAATGCCCACGGCTCGTTCGACGGAGCCACGCGTCTGCCTCATTGAATTGTCTGAACTGCTTCGGTCAGTTACCGAAAAGGCGTACCAAATTGCCGGACAAGCTAAGTGGTTGCCAATTCAACGACTTGGGCGAATTGCCGGTGTGCGCCTAACCCTCTGGATCCATGAATCCCGTTGAATCGAACCAATTTCACGGATCTGCTCGGCGTCGTAATGCAACGATAACGGATACCACAATCGGGTGCCATATGTCTGCCCTCCAGGGCTTTGACCCTAAGGAAGTGTGAAGGCCACCAACGTTCTGACGTCCCCCCGGCAGATCCTCGTTCAATCCAAGCGGCGCCTTCCACACGATGGTGGCAGTGTTGGTGTCCACCGCGATCAACTGCGCCCACGGTGGACGCTGGCACGGCATGTTCGCCGTGCGGCCGTCGGGAAGTTTCATCGGTGCGGTAAACGAGGCGTACGGACCGGCGCGCTTGCCGGCCGGGGCTGGGTCAGCTGGAGCGCCCAGGACTGGGCGAGCGATCCGACGTTGGCGGGCGTGATTTCCGTTAGTTCGGTGTATTTCGTGCCTGCGGTCGCAGAGAGCATTTTTGATATAGTCATGCGGCTTTTCGGAGCGGACCACGTCCGGCTCAACCTAACCATTCTCAAGACAGGAGCTCTTCCAATGGCAGCGGATTTCTTTTTGGGCGAGTCGCTGGTCGGCGACGGCAACGAGGTCGCGCACATTGACCTGGTCATCGGCTCGAAGTCGGGCCCGGCGGGCGCAGCGTTCTGCAACGCGCTCACGAACAACAAGGACGGCTTCACTACCCTGCTGGCGGTTGTCGCCCCCAATCTGCCGGCGAAGCCGGACACGATCATGTTCAACAAGGTGACCATCAAGGGCGCCAAGCAGGCCGTGCAGATGTTCGGACCGGCCCAGGCCGCCGTGGCGCGCGCGGTCGTGGACTCCGTGGCTTCTGGCGTGATCCCGCAGAACAAGCTGGACGACTACTGCATCATGGTCGGCGTGTTCATCCACTGGGAGGCCGCCAGCGACCAGAAGATCTACGACTACAACTACCAGGCGACGAAGGAAGCGATTCAGCGCGCGCTGGCCAACAAGCCGAGCGCCGCGGAAGTCGTCGCGGCATCCAAGACGGCCCGTCACCCGTTCGCGAGCAACGCGGAAAAGGTCGGCGTCTAAGTAAGGCCTAAGGCCCAAGGCCCAAGGCCGAAGGGCGAAGGCCCAAGGAGCAAATCCCAAATCCCGAAAGGGGTTTGGGATTTTCTTTTCATGCGCAAACTCCTCCTGCAACTCGATACCTCTCCGCATCCCAGCGTCTTTGATCGGGTCGTCGCCTACGACGGCGGCGCGGATGACGTCATGAGCTACGGCGGCGTGACGCCGGAAACGGTCCGCGATCTCGTGCACGGCGCGATCTTTACGCGTGGCCCGAAAGACCTTCACAACACGGCCATCTTCATCGGTGGCACCGACATGAGCGCGGGCGAGCGGCTGCTGAAGGCCGTGCGGAAAGCGTTCTTTGGGCCCTTTACCGTCTCGGTGATGCTCGACTCGAACGGATCGAATACGACAGCCGTTGCCGCCGTGACCAGGCTGCTCAATACGGCGGGCTCGAGCGGCCGGGCGGTCGTGACCGCGGGGACTGGTCCGGTCGGCCTGCGCGCGGCAGGCCTGTTGGCGAAGGCGGGCGTCGACGTGACCTTCACCTCGCGCCGCGCCATCGATCCGTCGATTGTCGAAGGTCTTCAGCAGCGATTCGGAGGGCGCGTCTCACACGCCGTGATGCCGGACAGTGCATCCGCGGATTCCGTGCTCGACGGGGCGACGATGCTGCTCAACACAGGCCCCGCTGGCGTCAACCTCGTTCCAAAATCAGCCTGGGCCGGACGCCGTGGGCTCTTCGCCGCGGCCGATTTGAATGCTGTGCCTCCGCTCGGTATCGAAGGCATCGACGTCACCGACAACGCCGTGCAACGTGACGGCGTCACGGTGTTTGGTGCGCTTGGCGTCGGCGGTCTGAAGATGAAGATCCACAAGGCGTGCATCGCCCGGCTGTTTGAGCGCAACGACCAGGTGCTTGACGCCGAAACGATCAGCGAAGTGGCGGGGGAAGTGTTGAAGTAATGCAGGATTCAGAATGCAGAATGCAGGCACAACGGCGATTCTGAATTCTGCATTCTGAATTCTGCATTCCGTTCGAGCAGTTCATGCCTCGCGTCATCGGCATCGACCCGGGTACAGTCAGCATCGACCTATGCGGTCTCGACGACGGCCGCGTCTTTCTCGACGAATCCCTTCCAACATCTGAAGCGCTGCGTGATGCGACGGCGTTCGTTGCGCGTCTGGAGGCTGCCGGGCCGATCGATCTGATCGTCGGCCCGTCCGGCTACGGCCTGCCGTGCATCCGCGCCAGCGACGTCAGCGACGCCGATCTGCGGCTGGCGGTTCTGGCGGCCGAGGGCGAATCGGGCGGAATCGGCGGGCTGCGCACGCTCATCCGCGCGCTCGGCCGGTCCGGTCTGCCAGTGGTACTGACGCCCGGCGTGATTCATCTGGCCTCCGTTCCGGCGCACCGCAAAGCCAATCGCATCGACATGGGCACCGCGGACAAGGTCTGCGCTGTTGCCCTGGCCGCGCGTGAACAGTCGGAACGTCGCCGCTGCGCGATCGACCAGACGGCGTTGATCCTCCTGGAGCTTGGGGGAGCATTCACCGCCGCGATCGCCGTTGAGGATGGTCGAATTGTCGATGGCGTTGGCGGATCGTCAGGGCCGCTCGGTCTTCGCGCTGCCGGCGCCCTGGATGGTGAAGTGGCATTCCTCGCGGGCCGCGTCTCGAAGTCGATGATCTTCACGGGTGGTGCGGCCACGATCGCCGGCGATGCGCGCCTTGATCCCGCCGGATCTCCACGCCACAGAGTTGCGTGGGACGCTTACATCGAAGCCGCGGTCAAGGCGGTCGCGGGCCTTCGGGTATCGGCGCCCGCCGCGCGGGAGGTGATTCTGTCCGGGCGCATGGCGAACGTTCGCGAGGTACGTGACGAAGTTGTCCGCCAGCTGCGCCATGTCGATGATGCATTCAGGGTTGAAGTCCTGACAGGATTCGCCGCGTCCGCGGCGCACGCCGCCCAGGGGGCGGCGCTCGTTGCCGACGGACTCGCAGGTGGATCGAATGCAGACCTGGTTCAGACGCTCGGCATCGCCGACGCCACCGGAACCGCGCTCGATCACCTGTATGTCATTACACCGGAGCAGGCGAAACGGACCTTGGGAATCGAGTAGTGGAGCACGTCCTTATTTCCGGCATGTCGTGCCGCGCCGCAGCCGAATCGGCGGCACGCACAGGGTTCCGGGTGACCGCGCTCGATGCCTTTGCTGACCTCGATCAGTACCCGGCGGTGCATGTGTTGTCCGTGACGCGGGACTTCGATGTCGCCCCGACCGCCGCCGGCATGGCGCAGGCCGCGGCTCGAGTCACCGCCGATGCCGTCTGCTATCTCTCGCCGTTCGAAAACCACCCGCAAGCGGTATCAGTGCTCGCCGCCGGCCGGGCCCTGTGGGGGAATGCCCCGGCGACACTTCGCCGCGTGCGGAATCCGTTCGAGCTGCGTGACGTGCTGAGTCGCAACGGCTTCGTTGTTCCGCGTCTCACCAACGATCCGAACGGCTCGAACGTTTCGACCGCCTGGCTCCGCAAACCACTCCGTTCAGGCGGGGGCAACAGGATCCGCCACTGGGCTGGCGAGCCTGTTCCGCGGACCTCCTATGTTCAGGAGCGCATCGACGGCGTTCCCGGCTCGATCCTGTTCGTGGCGGCTGACGGACAGTGCGTTCCGCTCGGATTGTCGCGTCAACTCGTCGGCGATCCGAACTTCGGCGCGACCGGTTATCGGTATTGCGGCAGCATCCTCGCTCCGCTCGATGATCCGCAGTTCGCCCACGGACATGCGCTTTTCGCTGTTGCCACCGCACTCGCCCGGTGCCTCGCGTCAGAATTCCGACTCGTCGGGATCAATGGCCTCGACTTCATTGCGCGTGACGGCGTTCCATATCCGGTTGAAGTCAACCCGCGATGGTCGGCGTCGGTGGAGGTCGCAGAACGTGCGTTCGGGATGAGGTTCTTCGCCGCGCACGCCGGTGCCTGCCGGACAGGCGAGTTGCCCGCGTTCGATCTGGCGACGTCGCTGCGCGACGCTCCCGTTGTCGGCAAAGCGGTCGTCTACGCGCGACGGTCCGGGACCGTGAGCGATACGCGCTTGTGGCTCGAGGATCCGGCGGTGCGAGACGTCCCCCGGGCCGGAGAATTCTTTCGTGCGGGCCAGCCGATCTGTTCCGTGTTTGCGGTGGCAGGCGACAGCGAGGCGTGCTATCGGGACCTCGTCGCTCGGGCGGAATGTGTCTATTCGGGCATGAGCGCGACATCCCATGCAGCTCGGCCATCTTGACCTGCCGCATGCTTTGATTCACAGTTTCGGCGTGAAACGCCTTCTGCTTCTGCTCGCGGTGTGTCTTGTTGCCGCTCCGGCAGCCGCCCAGACCACGGGGCGGGCGGCGATCGATCGGGCCATTGCTGCGGTATATCCGAGCCTGGTTCGTATCTCCGTAGTCGTTGTCGAATCACGCGACGGCCGCGAGGTCAACCTCGAGGCGTCAGGCAGCGGCACCATCGTGTCCGCCGATGGCTATGTGGTCACGAATCACCACGTCGCCGGGCGTGCACGGCGCATCATCTGCACGCTCGCCAGCCGCGAAGAGGTGCCCGCTGATCTCGTGGGTACCGACCCGCTGTCCGATATCACCGTGCTGAAGCTTCATCCTGCGACGCCGCGCAAATTTCCAGCAGCGAAATTTGGCGACTCGTCCACCGTGCGGCGGGGTGACGAGGTGCTGGCGATGGGAAGTCCACGGGCACTCTCGCAGTCGGTCACGCTTGGCGTCGCGAGCAACACCGAGATGACGATGCCCGGACGGTCGTCGCTGGATCTCGACGGAGAGGATGTCGGCTCGCTGGTGCGATGGATCGGCCACGATGCGGCGATTTATCCTGGAAACTCGGGCGGACCGCTCGTCAATCTCGCCGGCGAGATCATTGGCGTGAATGAAATCAGTCTCGGACTGAGTGGCGCGATCCCCGGGAATCTCGTCAAGCAGGTCACCGACGCAATCATCCGCGAAGGGCGCATGCGGCGAAGCTGGCCCGGCATCGAAGTGCAGCCGACGGTCGGCGGCAATGTCAAAGCCGGAGCGCTCGTCTCCTGGGTCGCCAGTGGTTCGCCAGCGGCCGCTGCCGGTCTGCAAGCCGGCGATGTCCTGGTGAAGGTCAACAACGTTCCGACCGACGCGCAGTTCGCGGAACAGGTGCCGCTCGTCAATCAGACATTGTTCGCGCTGAAGATCGGAGAGCCCGCGACCTTTACGCTGCTGCGTGGATCGAAGGAGATGAGCGTCAGGGTCACGCCCATCGAGCGTCCAGCGGCTCTGTTCACGCCGAGGGAACTGCGCGCGTGGGGTGTCGTGGCGACGGATCTCACCGCGTTCGAGGCGCGGGGCCTCGGTCGTCCGGGCACCGCCGGGGTCCGTGTCGTGAGCGTCCGAAACGGCGGTCCTGTTGAACAGGCCCGCCCGCCGATCGGTCGCGACGACGTGATCGTGGAGGTGGAAGGTAGGCCCATTGCCACCGTCGCCGACAACGCCAGCATTGGAAAGAAACTGCTGGTCACGTTCGAGCGCGGGCGTGAGCGCCGCATCACCATCGTCGAGCCCTCCGGCACGCACGTGCCGGACGCACCTCCTGCGGAGGCCCGCAAGGCGTGGGTGCCGATTAGCGTGCAGGTGCTCACGCCGCCGCTTGCCGAGCGACTCGGCCTCGCAGGTCGAACGGGCGTTCGCGTCACCCAGGTGTTCGAGCCGACGCTCGCGTTACAGGTTGGCGATGTCATCCTTGCCGTGGACGGTCAGTCGGTCCGCGCGACCGCAGCCACGGACGAGGAAGTGTTCGCGGCCGCCATTCGCCGTTCGGCAATCGGCGCCACCGTGTCGCTGACGGTCAATCGCGGTGGGAAGGAACTTGCGGTCCCGGTGACCCTTGCCGCGGCGCCGCCGCTGTCGCGCGAGATGAAGCGCTACGAG
>Ga0310811_10007261_pt1 | contig 14180 bp, 11 predicted proteins | sample YCmetagenome_FD_207642 | JGI IMG/M metagenome (GOLD analysis project Ga0310811, IMG submission 207642) | Soil microbial communities from experimental microcosm in Duke University, North Carolina, United States - YC | ecosystem: Engineered > Artificial ecosystem > Soil microcosm > Unclassified ...
GTCGTGCGGTTGAGCAATCGCAGGTTGAGATGCGTTTCCAGCATTGCCACGCTGCGCGTCACCATGGCGGTTGAAACTCGCAGATCCTTCGCGGCAACGGTGAAGCTTAGCGACTCGGCGACCTTGGTGAATATTCGCATGGCGGAAAGTTGGTTCATGTCCCTGCGCCCCCTCTTGATAAAGAAGCAATCTAGCCGGCCATCCAGCCACCATCGACCATCAGATTTATCCCGGTCACAAAACTTGCGAGGGGACTCGCGAGAAAAAGTGCGGCACCGGCGACGTCCTCAGGACGTCCAAGCCGTGGCCATGGCGTGCGCTGATGCGAATACTCGAGAGCACGTGGATCGTTTGCCGCGCCCGGTTTGCCGGTCATTATTTTTCCTGGCGCGACAGCGTTGCAGACGATCAGATCCGGCGCGTGATCAACAGCGACCTGGCGAGTCAGTTGCACGGTGCCTCCTTTCGTCACGCCATACGGAAAGTCCCCGGGTGAAGCGACCATCCCATGCTGCGACGACACATTGACGATTCGCCCGCGCACTTCATCAATGGGTTGCTGCCCGAGCATCTGTTGAACGGCCCGCTTGCACCCATGGAACATCCCGGTCAGGTTCACCCGTAATACCTGTTCCCATTGCGCTTCGCTCGTTTCGACGAGGTTGGTACTGGTATAGGTGGCCGCGTTATTCACCATCACGTCGAGACGCCCGAAGCGCTCCACGGTGAGCGTGACGAGCCGATCGATTTCGTTCCACGCGGACACGTCGGTGGGAACACTGACGGCAATCCCACCCACCGATTCGATCATCACCTCAGTAGACTCGCCTCCCTCGATCGGTGTCTCGCGGAGGTCTGCCAGTACCACACGTGCGCCTTCGGCCGCATAGCGGATAGCGATCGCCCGACCGAGCCCGGAACTCGCGCCCGTGACAACAGCAACCTTGCCCTCAAGCAATCCCATGATTCGAAGCTCCTATGATCTGTCCCGTCGGCGCGGGCGCCACCAGCTGGCCGTCCTCATAAACCAGTTCGCCGCGCAGAAATACGGCGGTGAGTCTTCCGGGTACCTGCATGCCGTCGAATGGTGTGTAACCCGCACGTGATAGCTGTCCGGCGTGGTGAATACGCGTATCGAGGCGAGGATCCAGCACGAGAATGTCGGCATCCCGCCCTCGCGACAGCGTGCCCTTGCGGTTGCCGATCCCAAACCGCTGTGCGGGATTGGCCGAGCACATGCGGACCAGCGCGGGCAGGTCGATGTCGCCTCGGGCTACAAAGTGCAACATCGTGGCGAGCAAGGTCTGCACACCCGGCATCCCGCCGGGTATGTCCGCAAAGGTGTCGTAGTGCGCCTTTTTCTCGATACGGGAGTGTGGCGCATGGTCGGTCGCCACGATGTCGATGAGCCCCTCGCGCAAGGCTGCCAGCAATGCATCGCGGTCCTCGGCCGAGCGCATCGGCGGCGAAGCCTTGAGGTCGGCTCCCAGTCGCGCATAATCGTCCGCGGTAAACAGCAGGCACTGCGGCGTAGTTTCAATGCTGGCATCCGCAAGGCCGCGCATGCGACCGAACGTTGCCACGCCGAGCGCCGAGTTCGTCTGCCTTATATGAACGCGCGTTTTCGTCTCTGCCGCGGCAAGAATGGCCTTCGCGATACCGGTGGCTTCGGCCAAAGGTGGCCGGCTAGCGAGGAACGCATCGACTCCACCCTTCGAAACAGATTGCAGCAACGACTGATCGCCCGGTGACACGCAAGCGAGAATCCCCAGTGGCTTCAGCAGCTTCAGCGCGCGCATCAGCGAAGCCTGCGTGTCGTGCAAATAAGCCTGCGGTACGTCGGCCGTGAATACCTCGACGGATACGGGATCGAGCGCTCGCAGCGCGTGCAGATCATAGGCATCGCGACGCAAAGCAATCTGGAGGCCGACATCGACATGCAGTCGCCCCGCCGCCAACCGCTGTTTGTCGGCATACGTTTGGACGCTATCAGTCCACGGTTCATCGGTTGGCATGTCGAGCAATGTCGTCACGCCTCCAGCAGCAGCCGCACGCGTGCCCGATTCAAAGTCTTCCTTGTGAGTGAGGCCGGGCTCGCGAAGATGAACGTGTGCATCGACCAGTCCAGGCAGCAGGTAACACCCGTCGACTCTGCGCTCGACTCTCGCCGTCGCCGGTGTTTCCGGATCGAGCAACGCTGCGACGCGGCCGCTGCTCACGCCCAGGTCCGCGCGCAAGGTGCCCCCCGCCTCAACGATCGTTGCACCGCGCAACACCAGATCAAGCATCTTGATTTTCCGTTAGATGACTCATCAGACCCAGCCCCGCGAGGCGCCCTTCCTCGTGCGTCACCACCTCGAGCAAGGCCGGGCGACCGCCTCGCACAGTAGCGACACAACGCTGCAGTGCTTCACGTAACTGCTCCGGATCGGCAACGCATTCCCCGTGTCCGCCGAGTGCTTGCGCAATCGGTGCGTACTCACCCGATACGCGATTAGCCTGATATTTGCTCGTTGCGACTGGCATGCTGGCCGCGTAACCGCCGAGTACGTGATTGCGCAGTACGATCGCGAGAACCGGCAATTGGCAACGGACGGCCGTCTCGAAGTCGATGCCGACCATGCCGAAGGCGGATTCCCCCATGACCGCGGCAACCGTCGCATCCGGCCGTGCGAGCTTGGCTCCCATCGCAAAGCCGAGGCTGCTTCCGAGTTGAGTAGTCTTGCCCCACCCTAGATATCCGTGAGGTTCGGTCACGTCATAGAACGGAATGAACTGATCACGTGGATTGCCGGCATCGTGAGTCACGATGGCCTCTTCACGATCCAGCACTTCCATGATTTCGCGCACGACGCGGTAGGGCGAAATCGGCGTACTGCTCGCATTCATGAACGGCATCCACTGCGACAGGAAATCGCTGCGACAAGCAGCGATTTCCCGCGCCAGCTCGCCGCCATGCCCCGCGCGTTGCTCCAGTGTCTTCGAATCCGCCTGCACGCGAGCCAGCATCTGACGCAGCACGGAACGGCAATCGCCAACTACACCGAGCGCAATCGGATAATCCTTTCCGAGATCGTCCGGGTCGATGCTGACCTGCAGAACCTGCTTGCCCGGCGGCACAGGACGGATGTAGTACGAGCGCGTAAGACTCGTGCCCAGGGCCAGAATCACATCGGCCCGTTCAATGAAGCGGTCTACAGTGGCAGGACGGGCTCGCCCCGCCGTACCGAGCGCAAGAGGATGCCGCTCGGACATCGCGCTCTTGGCATTCGGCGTCGTCATAACAGGGATATTGACGAGTTCGGCGAACTCGGCGAGTTCCCTGGAAGCTCGCGCATTGAGCACCCCTTGACCGGCAAGGATCACAGGATGTCGCGCACGCACCAAGGCTTCGACGATTTCGTCGATTTCGGCCACATCGGCTTGAGGACGTGCGCGACGCACCCGCCGGAAGTTCGGCACGTCGAATTCGCATTGCTGCTCGAGCAGATCCACTGGCAATTCGAGCAGCACCGGAGCCGGCGAACCATTGCGTACGCGTGAGATCGCGCTGTATAGCAATTGCGGCAGATCCTCGATACGACTGACCGACTCACACCACTTCGTGATGTGCGTGAAATTACGGCGTGCCTCGAAATTGGGCGCGACCGCTTCAGATCCGCGCGGATAACCCGTCGGCAGGAACAGAATCGGAGCGCGGTCATTCCATGCCTGAGCGACACCGGCAAAGGCTGCCTCGGCACCCGGCCCATACTGAACAGTGACCACCGTCAGGTCATCACTGGACGTCGTTCGTGCATGCCCCTCGGCGATATTGACCGCAACGCGCGGCGTGCGGGCAATGACAGGCGGAATGTCCAATTCCGCCGCGGCGTCGAACAACCCACTGCTCGGAAAGCCAATGATCTGTTTCATGCCTTGCTGCTTGAGGATTGCCGCTACGATTTGCGCACCCGTCATTGCACACTCCGCCGCGTCGACCACATGACTGACACGGTCACGTTCATGCTCCCTTCCGAAAGAGTTGGTGATTGGCAAGCCAATGGCGCGCTATGTCGTCGCGCCGCATGAAAGCAGCTTTGCCATTCGATGCGCTGACGTGTTCGATCACGTCGCGCAGAGCGGAGGCGCGGTTCGGCTGCCCACTCCAGCGGGCATGCGCCGCGATAGTGAGCATCTTGCCGCCCGCGTCTTCCGCCTCGTCGATCAGATAGTCGATCGCCGAACGGCAGTCCTGGACGAAATCGCCGGGATTGCCATAGCCTGGCGCGATAAGGTACCGGCTGTCGTTCAATGTCTTCGAATACGGAACGATCAGCAGTTCGCCATCGTCATGTTTGACGAAGTAGGGAATATCGTCATTACACGGGTCCGAGTAGTACAGAAAGCCACCCTCTTCGATGATCAGATCGCGCGTATTCACGCTAGGAAACGAGCGACAATTCCATCCGGCTGGATGCACGCCGAGTACTTCGCGGTATAGCGCAATCGCCTCCAGCAGTTGCCTGCGCTCTTCCTCGCGGCTCATACCGGGATAGTCCGTCCAGCGCAAACCGTGACCGAGCAGATCGTGCTCCCGGTCTTTCATCCATGCAGCGACCTCCGGATTGCGCTGCAGGGCGACAGCGCACGCCGAAACCGTGACTGGAATCCTGTAGCGATCGAACAGCCTCGCAAGTCTCCATACACCCGCACGGCTACCGTATTCGAAGTGCGTCTCCGTTCCGAGGTCCCTCAAGTTCGGACTGGTAGCGAGGTTGTACTCGCCCCAGTTGTCATTGCGACCGTCTTCCAGCCACGAATATTCCGAGCCTTCCTCGTAAATCAGTACGAGATTGATCGCAACCTTTGCGCCGCCCGGCCACGTGACGAACGGTGGCGTACGGCCGTAGCCAATGAAGTCCCTTGCTGGGCCCTGCGTCTGAATATCGGTCATAGGTAGATGTCTCCCGTTCAGGAACGGCTGGCGACAAGCCAATCCATATAGTCGTGAAACGCTTCGCGGCCATCTCGCGGCCGCCAGCTTGTATCGCGTTCGAGTCGAGAAATGTCATAGGCTCCCCACATGCCCGTAGCCAACGCGGGATCCTGAATGACATTCGCGTGCGCTTCGTCCGCTACTTCGAAACAAAGGCCCGGAACCCGTTGCGTCGCCCAATCGATGATGTCGCCGATGCTCGTGGTCACGCCGCTCGCCACGTTGTAGTGCCGATAACGCAGCCTGGGCGCTTCGGTGAGGGCAAGAATTGCCTGAGCGGCATCCACGGAATGCAAATAATCGCCGACCGGCTTCAGGCTGTTCGGGCGAATGACTTCACCATCCAGCGCCATCTGCGCAACACGGTTCGGCACATGGCGAAAATTCCGGCTCCCGGTTGCGCGATCCATCGGGCCATAAATCGAAGACAGTCGTACCGATGCCACTGAAAGCCCGAACAGGTCGGCATAACGGTTGACCACCATCTCCGAGGCGAACTTGGAAATGCCATAAAGCGTGAGTGGCGCAACATAGCCATCTTCCGGCAGAGGTTCGGGTGCCCAGTCGGGCCCCTGGTGCCGGTAAACGGAGCCAGAACTGATATAGATGAAGCGCTTGATCGACGTACTTTGTCGCGCCCACTCGAGCACTTGCACAGTGCCCATCAGATTGACATCCACGATCCTGGCCGGCGTCAGAGCCTCCGGCTGCACACGCGCAGCCTCTTGCGCACTGCCACGAGAGATCGGTGTAACCGTCGCGCCATGCACGACCGCCGAGATCTGATGGCGGTCAAGCTCGGCCGCCCAGCCCGCCGGCTCGCGCACGTCGCCTTCAATGACGGTAAGTCTGTCCCTCACGGGCGCAAACCAGGCTTGCGCCGTGTCGTCCAGTCCCGCTCGATCGAGGACCACGGCTCGCCGGTCGGGATGCCGCTCGAGCCACTCGCGGGCGACGACGCTCATGACGAAGCCCGTCCCTCCGGTAATCAATAAGTTCATTTGATGTTCCAACATGATTGATCGTCTTCGCGCAAGACAACGATGCTGAATCAACGCGCGGTATAGCCGCCGTCTACAAGCAGGTCCGTCGCGGTTACGAAGGACGCGTCATCGCTTAGCAAAAACGCGGTACTCGCCCCGACCTCCTCGGGGCGTCCAATTCGCCCCAATACATGAGCTGGACCGAGTTTCGAATCGGCTTCATCAAGAGAAGACCACGAGCGCAATAGCCGGCCGGTTCGCACGGCCCCTGGAGAAAGACTATTGACGCGGATACCGTCCACCGCGTGATCGACGGCCATCAGGCGCGCGAGATGGATCAGACCAGCCTTCGCCGCGCAATAGGCAACTGAACGCTCGACTGCGACATGGCCCAATTGCGAGGCCACCAATACGATGGAGCCCCCGCCGCTGTCGCGCATCGCCGGCACCGCGAATCGGCTCATGAGAAATGCCCCGGTGAGCGAAACGTCGATTTCCTGATGCCAATGCACAGGATCGAGATCCTCGACCGAGCCGTCGTGCCACGGCGCAGCAGCGTTGTGAACATAACCGTCGAGCCGACCGAACTTCGAACGCGTGAGCTCGACGATCGCGCGCGCGGATTCGACATCAGTCACGTCGCAGTGCGCGCTCAGCGCTGAGGGACCCAGTTGCCGCGCGGTAAGGTCCGCGGCGTCCGGATCGAGATCCGCGCAGACCACGGATGCCCCCTCTGCGATACAGCGGCCAGCAATCGCAGCGCCAATATCGCTCGCCGCGCCGCTGATCAATACAACCTTGCCTGCAAGGCGATCACCGAGGTTTTTCATGATTCGAGCACCGACGGCAAGGTGGACTGTCGCGGGAAGGGACGCTCGGCGGCAACGAAGCGGCCGCGTCCTGGCTTCGACGTCACCGTCCCCTCGTGGCAGACGACTTCCCCTCGCGAAATCGTGGTCACGGGCCAGCCATGCACGACCATGTCTTCGTAGGGCGTGTGATCCGTGGCGTGATGCAGCATGCTGTTTCGGATCGTCACTTCGCGCCCGGCATCCCAGATCGCAAGATCGGCATCCGATCCGATAGCGATCACCCCTTTCTTCGGAAACAGGCCGTACAGCCGGGCAGGCGTGGTCGCAGTCACTTCCGCGAACTGCATCAACGACATACGCCCGCCATTCACGCCCGCCGAAAACAGCAAAGGCAGGCGTGTTTCGATACCTGGCACGCCATTGGGAATCCGGGTATACGGTGTGTCCGGGCCGCCGGCAATCTTGTCCCGGTAGTGCCACGGCGAGTGGTCGGACGAAAACACTTCCAGCGTGCCGTCGAGCAGGCCGCGCCAGATCTCCGCCTGATTCTCACGCGGTCTGGGCGGCGGTGTACATACGCACATCGCGCCTGACAGGTCGGGCGTATCGATATCTTCCGCGGCCAGAAAGAGGTATTGAGGGCAAGTCTCGGCATGAACCGGCAAACCCCTCGCCTTCGCTCGCCGGATTTCCTCGGCAGCACTCGCCGCGGAGACATGACAGATGAGGATCGGTGTTTCGATCACTTCGGCCAGACTAATCGCACGGAAGGTCGCTTCGCGATCACCGATGGCCGGATGCGACATCACGTGATAACGCAGCTGCGTTTTGCGCGCCTTCAGAAAATGGTCGGTCAGCCAGCGGATACAGGCGTCGTTCTCGGCATGCACCATGACCATCGCGCCTTGCTGGCGTGCCACGTTCAGCACTTCGAGGATTTCGTAATCGTCGAGCCTCAAACCCTCATAGGTCAGATAGATCTTCACCGACGTACATCCGGCGGCAATCAGCCGTGGCAGTTCCTCGTCGAGAAGATGCTGGGTCGGATCTCCAACGATGAGATGGAACGTGTAGTCGATGTGCGCCTTCGGGCGTGCGCGCTCGTGGTAGTCCGCAACGACTTCCGACAGTGATTGCCCGCGCATCTGCATCGCGAACGGAATGATCGTGGTCGTCCCGCCGCACAGCGCGGAAAGCGTGCCGCTCTGAAAGTCGTCCGCGGTGGATTTGCCCTCCCAGGGCTGCTGATCCATATGGCAGTGGGCATCCACGCCGCCCGGCAGCACGATACGCCCGTCGGCCGAGATTTCCTCGCGCCCTTCGGGTAGTCCCTCCGCCAGCGCGGCAATGACCCCGTTGCGCACACCGATGTCGACCTTGGACACGCCGTCGGGCAGCACCACGGTGCCACCGCGAATAACGAGGTCGAACGGAATATCTGCGCCGCTCATGCGAGGTTTCCTCCCAAAGTGCCTTGCTGAAAAACAGCGCGCATCGTACGCAGTTCGTCGAGACTGATATGACAGGCAATTTCATGCGTCGCAGACGCGTGCCGTACCGGCGGCGCCACCGTGTCGCAAACATCGCCAATCTTGCGATGACAACGCGACGCAAAGCGACAGCCTGGCGGGACGTTGATCGGACTCGGCGTTTCACCGCTCAACCGGATTCGCTCCTGCTGCTTGACCGAGGCGTCCGGACTATGAACCGCTGACAGAAGTGCCTCGGTGTAGGGATGGTATGGAGGGGCAAAGATCTCTTCCGCCAGTCCTTTTTCCATAATCCGCCCCAGGTACATGACGACGATGCGGTCCGCAATATGGCGCACGAGCGCAAGATCGTGGCTGATGAAAAGCAGCGTGTTTTGCTGTTCTTTCTGAATGGCCAGCAGCAGCGTTATCACTGCGGCCTGCACCGAGACGTCCAGTGCCGAGACCGGCTCGTCCGCAACGATGAGGGAGGGATTCGTTGCAAACGCGCGCGCAATGGCAATCCGTTGCTTTTGCCCACCCGACAGCTGCGACGGGCGACGTTGCGCCAGTTCAGCCGGCAGCCGCACCAGTTGCAATAACTCCTGCAAGCGCTGCTCGATCGCGGCCTTATCCTTGTAGCCACCGAACTTCCGCAGCGCACGGCGGATCGGAGTCGCCACGGCGTGCGACGGGTTGAGCGTGCTGTCAGGATTCTGGAACACCATCTGAATCGACTTCAGCATGTCACGAACCCGCTTCCTCGCCGGTACGTGCGCGAGTTCAACGCCTGCATACTGGACGGAACCCGACGTAGCCTCCTCCAGGCCTACGAGCATGCGCGCAAGAGTCGACTTACCGCAGCCGGATTCTCCAACGAGCGCCATGATCTCGCCTCTTGCGACCTCGAATGACACGGATTCGTTTGCCTGCACGATCCGGCGCCCGCCATTCAGGAGGTACTGCTTGGAGACGTCGTTCACCGACAATGCCGTTCGGCGTTCAGTCGTAACGGCCACGTCGCTATTCAACGCGACGCTTTCGCGCGTCAGGTCTTGCCAGCGTACGCAACGAACCAGGTGATCTTCGCGGCCCGCCACAGCGAGCTTGACGGCGTCGACGCCACACGTGTCCTGTTTGAAATGGGCGCAGCGCGGCCCGAACCAGCAACCTTGTGAGCGCTCCGCTGGTGACGGCAGATGACCGGGAATAGGTGACAGCGCCCGTGCACCCTTGGGGCTGCCAATTCCCGGGATGCAGTCGAGAAGACCTTGCGAGTACGGGTGACGCGGCTGCCTGAATAGCGTCTGCGTGTCCGCTTCCTCGATCATCTCGCCCGAGTACATGATGCCAACCCGGTCACACGCGCTCGCGATAAGGCCCAGGTTGTGCGAGATGTAGAGAAGACTCGTGCCGTATTGCTTGCGAAGGTCCGCGATCAGATCGAGAATCGCGGCCTCGACGGTCACGTCGAGTCCCGTGGTGGGTTCGTCGAGCAACAATAGAGCGGGTCGGGCAAGCAATGCCATTGCGATCACAATACGCTGCTGCTGTCCGCCCGACAGTTGGTGCGGAAAGCGCTTGAGCATCGCGACGGGGTCGGGCAGCCGGACGTTGTCGAGCATGTTCGCGCACATCTCCCGCGCTTCAGCTTTTGACGCCCCCAGATGGCGCATCGGCACCTCTGCCAGCTGCGCGCCAATAGTCTTGACCGGGTTCAGAGCGCTCATCGGTTCCTGATACACCATCGCCACCCGCCGGCCCCGAATCGTGCGCAATTTCTCTGCACTCGCACCGACGATTTCTTCGCCCTCGAAGCGGATGCTGCCAGCCGTGACGCGTCCGGTACTCCCCAGATAGCCCATCACCGCCATCGCGGTGGTGGTTTTTCCACACCCCGATTCACCCACCAGGCCGTAGCTCTCTCCCGGCGCGATGGTCAGCGATACATTGGGCACGGCCACGACTGACTCGTAGCGTCCACGGTATTCGATACGAAGATCACGGATTTCGAGCAGAGCCTGACTGTTCGACGGCGGTACATTTCGATTGTCACGCAGGCCGGCATCAATCACTGCATTCATGGCTTCCACGCCTCCCGCATTCCGTCGGCCAACAGGTTGAAGCCGAGCACCAGGCTCACGATCGCGACCGATGGTGCGATCGACATGAGCGGCCAGACGTTGATGACTGTCGTTGTCTCACGAACCATGCCGCCCCAGTCCGGATTGGGAGGCGGTAGACCCAGCCCCAGGAAGCCGAGCACGCCGATCGTGATGATCGTGTAGCCGATACGCAGGCACGCATCGACCAGCAGTGGACCGCGACAATTAGGCAACAGCTCGCAGACGATGATGTAGAGCGTACTTTCCGCGCGAAGACGTGCCGCGGCCACATATTCCTGCTGCTTGAGATCGAGCACGAGGCCGCGCACGATGCGGCCGATTCCCGGCGCCGAGGCGATCGTCGTCGCAATGACGATATTGACGACCGACGCGCCAACGTTGGCAATCAGAATCACATACAGAATCAGTACTGGAAATGCGAGTACCAGATCCGAAAAGCGGTCGACGATGGTTTCGATCCAGCCTCCGAAGTAACCCGCGAGCATCCCGAGTACGATGCCGGCGACCATGGCGACCGCTACGGATAGCGGTGCGACGACGAGCACCGTCCTCGCGCCGAATATCAAACGGGAAAGAATGTCTCTTCCGAGAATGTCCGTCCCCAGCCAGTGGGCGGCCGATGGCGTCGGATCCGCCATCGCCATCGCGTCCTGCGCGGTAGGTGACGGCAGCGGCAGGAGAGGCGCGAGCACCGCCAGTACGACCCAGAAAACGATCAATGACAGCCCGACTACAGCAGTCGGAGAGCTGAAAATACGTGTCCACGCACGCCTTGGAGCACGAGCAGTACGCACCGCGAGTGGCACAAGCCCTGGATCAATCGAAGACATGGAATTACCTCACGCGGATACGGGGATTGAGCAGCATGTAGCCGAGGTCGCCGAGGAACTGCGTAACGACGGCGACGAATACGGTAACCAGCGTGGCGGCTTCGAGCGTGGCGATATCACCGAACATGCTCGCTTCGAGCAACATGCGCCCGAAGCCCGGATAGGCGAAAACCGTTTCTGTCACCACCACGCCCCCGATCAGAAAATTGATTTGCAGCAGCAGGACCGTGAAAGGCGCAATCATTGCGTTTCTCAATGCGTGCCCCATGATCACCTGCCGCGGACTCAGTCCTTTGAGAATTGCCGTACGGATGTACGGCTTTTCCATCACACCGATCATCGAGACGCGAATCATCCGGGCCACATAGCCGAAGTCGTAAAGCACCAGGACCGCAACGGGCAATACCAGCTGTGATGCGGTGGACCAATGGCCGCCTTCGCTGCTATCGAGCGGACTCGTACCGGGCAAGACCGGCCAGAGAATGACAAACAGCGTCACGAGGAATACGCCAGAAGCAAACTCCGGTACCGAGGTGAACGTAATGCACAGAACCGAGAGGATCCGATCGAGCGCTCCACCCTCCTTGAGTCCCGAGAAAATCCCGAACAGCATGGAAAGCGGCACGATCAGAGCAAACGCAATGGCGGCCAACACGGCCGTGTGCCCAAGCCGCGTCCACATCACATCGTTGACCGGTACCTTGTAAAGAGTCGAGTAACCGAAGTTTCCGAAGTACCGCGACCCACGCGGATCGCTGAAACCCAACCCATTAGCGGGATCTTCGAGAGGATCCGGCATCACACCGACAAGCACGCCGAGCCAATGTCCGTACCGAACCATGAGCGGATCATCCGCGTGCATTCGCTGCGAGAGCAGATCCACCTGCTGCTGTGTCGCGTAGGGCCCGAGGGTTCGGCGCGCGACACTTCCGGGGGTGAACTCCGAAACCGCGAATACGACGAAAGACGCGCACAACATCGTGACTATCATCAATGTGATGCGCTTGACGAGAAATGAGGCCATGGGGGACAAGACTCTCTGTTAGACCTTACGGCAACCTCGATACGCCGCGCCTCGACGGCGCGGCCTTCGGACTCAGGCACCCACTGCGTACTGATTCGCGAAGATGTATTGCGACGGATGCACCGAAAAGCCTTTGACCTTCTTGTCCATGACCGTTGAAAACGCACGCCAGAACGGCTGTACGATCGGACCGTCCTCCTGCATCAGCTTTTCGATTTTTTCCATCACGAGGCTGCGCTTCTTCGGATCCAGAATGCCGTCTGCCTGATCGAGCAACGCGTCGAATTCGGGATTCGAATAACCTGATTCGTTCCACGCCGCGTTAGACCGATAGGCAAGCGAAAGCGTCATGACCCCGAGCGGACGATGCCCCCAGCCGGTCAGGCTGAACGGCACTTTCGTCCACACTTCCCAGTATTGAGCGCTCGGCAACGGCTTGATATTGACCTTCACGCCGATGTCCTTGAACTGCTCGGCGAGTGCCTGAACCGTGTTCAATTCCCAGATAGGATCAGGACGCGTCACCATGTCGATCTCGAAGCCATTCGGATACCCCGCCTCGGCGAGCAGCTTCTTCGCCTGCGCAACGTCGCGGCCGTACTTGGGTAACGGGAAATATTCGGGGTGCACCGGCGCGACGTGATGGTCTTCGGCCGACGTCCCCGCGCCGAGCAATGAAGTCGCGATGATCTTCTGGTGGTCGATCGCGAGCTTCATCGCTTTGCGCACACGCTTGTCGCCGAGAATCTTGTGATCGACCCGCATACGCGCCACACCGGTCTGCGAGGTCAGCACGCTGTAGGGCTGCACGTGAGGCAGTCGCTTCATCGCGTTGACCTGAACCGCATCCGCTTCGGATAGCCCATCGACCTGACGGGAAGCCATCGCCGAGATTCCGGCGCCCGCGCTGTCACCAAGGTCGATGAACTCGAACGTATCGAGGTAGGGGCCGGTCCCCCAATAATCCTTGCGCGCCTTGTACATCGCGCCCTTGCCGACTGTGTACGACGTGAGCTCGAACGGCCCCGTACCATTGAAGCCAGCGCCGAACATGCCCTTATCGGCCGGGTCGGTAATGAACATCGCGTAGTGAAACAGATGTTCGGGGACGGCGATCTGCGGCGCGAAGCAGTTCAACCTGACCGTCAGATCATCGACCTTTTCGATCGCGTGTTCGGACCATAGACGGCTCGATTTTTTCGGTTTGCCGTTCGCATCTTTCTCCCCAGCGTCGTACTCCTGGACGAGGTATCCAGTAAACAGCCCCAGCTGGGACGAGCCGACTGCCGGATCGCAAACACGCTTGAGGTTCCACACGACATCGTCCGCGTTGAGCGCACGGCCGTTGTGCCACTTCACACCTTTGCGGATATGCAGCGTCCAGGTCTTGAGATCGTCGCTGGCCTCCCACTTCTCGAGCAGGTAAGGACGCGTGATGTTGTCATTGCCAGTAAAGGTCAGGAACTCGCAAACCTGCCGGATCACGTTCGACTTTTCAGCGAAATCGGCCTGGTGCGGGCTCTTGATTTCCATGCATCGCATCCCGATTCTCAGATGCCCTCCCTTGGGCAACGATTCGTCGGCTTTTGCTTCGTCGATGAACGGATTCGTTTCGCCGCTCAGCTTGTATGCGGTAACGGCCGACAATCCAAGCAACGTGGCGGTGCGCAAAAAATGACGGCGCGAAATGGATCCTTTTTTCAGGTCTTCGACGAGAACAGGAATGTACGGATGCTGGGGTTGTTTGGAATCCTTCACTGACTCTCCCGAATAGATGATTAAGGTGCCCGTAGATCCCGATGCCGGTGCCGAGGTTACGTATCCACTTGATGGAGACTGCGCCTGCTCCGAATGAAAGATCGCGTGCATTGAACGACTGACGCAAGGTTACGGCGATTCGACTGTTTGCAAAAAACGCAATGCGACATTTCTGGTACGAAAAGCGACATGCAAAAAAA
>Ga0310811_10007262_pt1 | contig 14180 bp, 18 predicted proteins | sample YCmetagenome_FD_207642 | JGI IMG/M metagenome (GOLD analysis project Ga0310811, IMG submission 207642) | Soil microbial communities from experimental microcosm in Duke University, North Carolina, United States - YC | ecosystem: Engineered > Artificial ecosystem > Soil microcosm > Unclassified ...
GAGATCGATCTCGAGCTGGCTGCGCCCGAACGCGACCTTGAGCGCAAGCGGAAAGTTGGAGCCCGCGCGCGGCGCCAGAAGCTCGCCGAGGCTGCCGACCGTGCCGGCGGCGTGGACCTTGGCGCCCCGATACGTGGTGTCCATCGTGACCGCGATCGGCTTGTCGACGGCCGGGATCGCGACCGTGACCTCGTCGAGCTGCACGCTCGATTCGAGCTTGGTCGGCCCGTGCAGGTACGCGATCTTGACGTCTTTCAGCAACAGGCGATCGACGGTGAGGCCGGCGATCTGCTGGCCGGTGCCGATCTTGACGCCGGGGACGTTCACCGGCGGCGGTATGGCGGTCGGCGACGGCGGCGTCCCGGGCTTCTGCCGCCAGTTGCGCTCGCCCTTTTCGTTCATCTCGAACAGCACGTCGCCGCCCTCGAGCTCGAGGCGCACGATGGCGAGCTTGCGCTGCAGCAGCGGCCTAAGGCGCAGGATCAGGTGCACGCGCTTGGCCGAGGCCAGCGCCGGCCGCGAGAAGCCGGGCGGGTTCAGCAGCGAAGCGTCGTTGAGCGTGATCGCCGGCTGAAGCGTGAAGATGCTCGATTCGATCTTGCCGCCGAAATGGACCTGGCGGCCGGTGGCGGACTCGAATGCGGCGGCGATCTCCTGCTTGTAGTCGGCGGCATCGAAGGTGAGGACGAACGTGGCCGCGGCGCCGAGAACCAGCACCACGAGCCCGGCTAGGCCGAGGGCGATCCGCTTGATCCAGCGTCCCATGGCGTTCCCCTCGCCCGCGCGGCCTCGGCCGCCGCCGCCTTGGCGACCCGAAGCCACGCGGGCGGCACCTCGTGCGCGGCATCGACCACCGCGTGCGCCCCGGCGGCACGGAGCTCGTGGGGCGGATGGTAGCCCCATGCAACGCCGATCGCCGCCGTGCGGGCACTGAGCGCCATGAGTATATCGTAAGTCGTGTCGCCGACCATTGCCGTCGTCGCGGGATCGGCGCCGGTCTCGGCCATGGCGCGGCGCAGCATTTCCGGGTGCGGCTTGCCCGGTGCGTCGTCGGCGGTTTGCAGCGTCACGAAGCGATCGAGCAGGCCGTGATGCTCCAGCGTTATGCGAAGGCCGCGCCGTCCCTTGCCGGTCGCGACGCCGAGAACCACGCCTTCGCTCTCGAGCGCCGCGAGCAGCTCGCGCACGCCCGGGAACAGCGGCTCGTCGATCGGATTGCCGCGCCGCATGTCGGTGAAGGCCTGCTTGTAGAGCTCGGCAATGCGCGCGCATTCGGCCGCCGCCAGCTGCGGGCTCAGGCGCGCGACGCTCGCGGCCAGCGGCAGGCCTACCACGCGGCGCACCGCTTCGGCCGCGGGCGCCTCCAACCCGGCCGCCACGAAGGCGGCCTCCATGCAGGCGATGATGCTGTGCTGGCTGTCGACCAGCGTGCCGTCGCAATCGAAGACCGCGAGGCGGATCGGCGCGTCAGACATCGATGAACGCGTCGGCATCGGCATCGGCGATGAGGCCGAGCGCTTCGAGCGCCTGCGTGAAGTGGCGCGGCGGCGGCGCCTTGATGTCGAGCGTGCCGCGCTCGGGATGCGGAATGCGGATGCGGCGCGCGTGCAGGTGCAGCTGCTTGGCGATGCCTTCCATGCGCAGGAAGGCGCCGCTGCCGCCGTATTTGCCGTCGCCGAGAATGGGCGTGCCGAGCGCCGCCATGTGCACGCGGAGCTGGTGCGTGCGTCCGGTCAGCGGCTCCAGCGCGAGCCAGGTCACGCGGTCGGCGGCGTTGTCGATCGTGGCGTAATGGGTCTTGGCGCGCCGCGCGCCGGCTTCGTCGAGGTCGAGGTCCTCGTCGTAGTCGAGCGCCACCACGCGCTCGCCGGCGGCGCCGACGCGCTTGGCCAGCGGCAGATCGATGGTGCCGAACGGGCGCTCGGGCTTGCCGGCGACCAGCGCCCAATAGAGCTTCCGCGCCCCCTTGCCGCGAAACGCCTCGGCCAGGACGCGCGCCGCGTTGGGATTGCGCGCCAGCACCAGCACGCCGCTGGTGTCGCGGTCGAGCCGGTGCACGAGTAGCGGGCGTCCGCCGAACGTGTCGGCCGCGGCGGCGAGGATCGCGTCGAGATTACGCTCGCTCTTGGTGCCGCCCTGCACGGGCAAACCGGGCGGCTTGTCGAGCACGATGACGGATTTGTCCTGGTGCAGGATCCAGCCCTTGAGCGCGGCAAGGTCCTCGGGCCGCACGGCGGCGCCGGACTTCCTCTCCGGCACGCTGTCGAGCTTCAGCGGCGGCACACGCACCGATTGGCCGGGCTGCACGCGGTCGCTCGATTTGGCGCGCTTGCCGTCGACGCGGACCTGACCGGTCCGCAGCAGCTTCTCGAGCCGGCCGTGGGTCAGCGCCGGATAGCGGCGCTTGAACCAGCGGTCGAGGCGCAGATCGGCCTCGCCGTCTTCGATCAGGAGGGTTTCGACGCCGGTGCTCATGGGGATGGGCGAGATATGGTCAGGCCTCGCGGCTTTGGCGAGCGCCATACTGTAGCACCTGGACCTTTTCCAGCGTCACCAGCGCGCTGCCGATGATGCCGTCGAGGACCGGCAGGAACCCCTCGATCTTCTCGGGCGAATCGACGATCTCGATGACCAGCGGGAGATCCTGCGAGAGGCGCAGGATCTTGGTCGTGTGGAGGCGGCTCGAATGGCCGAATCCCATGGGGCCGCGCAGCACGGTGGCGCCGGCGAGATGCTGCTCGCGCGCCTTCAGCACGATGGCTTCGTAGAGCGGCTTGCCGTCGGCCTTGTCGTCCTCGCCGATGAAGATGCGGAGCAGCGTGGCGTCGCGCGGGACCTGCATGATCAGGCTCCTTTCATCGCGTTGAGGCTGGCCGCCGCGATGTGGCCGAGCCACACCGCCGCGAGGCAGAGTATGACGGAGCCGGCGATGTTAGCACCGGCCGGCACCCATTGCCCGTCGCGGACCAAGTTGAGCGTCTGAAGGCTGAACGAGGAGAACGTGGTGTAGCCGCCGCAGATGCCGACCATGACGAATTGGCGCGCGGCGCTGCCGAAATAGTAGCGGCCGTCGGGATCGGTCAGCGTCGCGAAGAAGCCGATCGCGAAGGAGCCGCTGACGTTCACCAACAGCGTGCCCCAGGGGAACGTCTCGCCGAAGGCCGCGGCGATGGCGCCCGAGAGCCAATAGCGCGCCACGCCGCCGATGGCGCTGCCAACCGCAATCCAGAGATAGATCATCGCACCCTCTCTCTCGTTCGCGTTCTCGCGCGCGGAAGGCGGGCACAAAAAAAGCCGCCCTCGCGGCGGCTTCCGGACAGACTCCTACCGCTTCGATCGCGCGGTAGGAGCCATCAGCCCTTTTCGGGCGGTTTCGGGGGACTCCATCCCCATTTGGTCGCGGCGGATGCTAGGGGCGAGCAGCGCCCAGGTCAACCATCGCGCCGATTTGGCGAAAGTCGCCTGCCTCATGCGGCGCGTGGTCGTCGCGAACGAGCCTCGACGCTTAGCTTTGACCCGCCGGCTTCCAGCGGTAGTGCGGTGCCCGATCGCCTCGCACGTAGCGAATGGCATCGATCGCGTCGACGATCATCGAAACGAGATTTGTGGCGAACAGCAGAACGAGCCAGTTGGCGAGGCTCGGCTCGTCCGAGATCTGGTCCACGCGCGCGGCCATCCATGCGAACATCGGCACCCACAAGATATGCGTCGTACCGAGGATGCGGATGAAACCAGAGCGCTGATAGATCAGCGTCTGGGCCGCCACCGCGATAGCAGTCACCGCAAGAACGACCTGCGCCTCGATATGGGTGATAAAGAAAAGGCACGCGGCGTTGACACCCACGAGCCATACGCACCACAGGCGCGGAACAACGCGGAACCGAAGATAGACCACGCCGAAAAGCTCAGTCATGTTTGTCAGGAAGCGGATCATGCTCATCTCCATCGTCGTGGGCCGTCGCGCGGATGGAATACGCTTCGCCTGACCCAGCCCGATACTGCGCAACCCGGAGCAATCAACTACGCTTTGCGTAGTTGACGAGACCCCGGTTGGAGGCGAGAGAAACCTGATGACGCAATATGGTCAGTTCTGCCCGGTGGCGAAATCGGCCGAAATCATCGGCGATTCCTGGTCGATTCTGATTGTGCGCGAACTTCTCTTGGGGAGCAGCCGGTTCAACATGCTGCAACGCGGACTTCCCCGCATCTCGCCGACGGTTCTCAACGCACGCTTAAAGGGGCTCGAACGGCAGGGTGTGATCGTCAAGCGCCGTCTGAACGGGCAGCGCGGCCACGAATATCGCCTGACGGCGGCGGGCCGCGAGCTTTCCGCGGTAGTAGAAGCGCTCGCGGTCTGGGGCATGCGTTGGGCCCGCGACGAAATGGGACCGGATGACCTCGACGTATCTCTTCTGATGTTCGATATCCGGCGCCGCATCGACACGACGGCCCTGCCCGAGGGCGAAACCGTGCTGTGCTTCCAATTCAAGGACCTAAAGACCTTCGGAAAATGGTGGCTGATTTGCCACGGCTCCGACGTCGATCTGTGTTACGAAGATCCCGGCAAGGAAGTCGACTGCTATGTCACCGGCCGCGCACGGGATGTAATCGGCGCGTGGATGGGGGATGTTACGCTGTCAGAGGCTTTGAAGTCGGAAGTCATTCAACTGACCGGCCAGCGCAATCTGCGCCGCACCTTTCCGAAGTGGTTCGCGCTCGCGGCCACGGCAAAAACCCCGAGGCCGACGCCCGCGGAAAGGGCCATTTGAGGACGGCGCAAAAGTGCCTGCTGGCGGGCGCGTCTACGCGCGCTCTTTCCTCAGCTTCGCCCAATAGTCGAGGCGCTTCCTGATCTCGCGCTCGAAGCCGCGCTCGGCGGGGCGGTAGAAGTCGCGCCGTTCCATGCCGTCGGGGAAGTAGTTCTGCCCCGAGAAGGCCTCCTCGGTGTCGTGGTCGTATTCGTAGCCCTTGGCGTAGCCCAGGTCCTTCATGAGGCGCGTGGGGGCGTTCAGGATGTGCTTCGGCGGCATCAGCGAGCCGGTTTCGACGGCCGCGCGCTGGGCCTGGCCGAACGCGACGTAGCCGGCGTTGGATTTGGGCGCGGTCGCCAAGTAGAGCACCACCTGGGCGATGGCCAGTTCGCCTTCGGGCGAGCCCAAGCGCTCGAACGCTTCCCAGCCGGCGATGGCCTGGGTCAGCGCGGCCGGGTCGGCCATGCCGATGTCTTCCACCGCGAAGCGCACGAGGCGGCGTGCGATGTAATGCGGGTCCTCGCCGCCGGCGAGCATGCGCGCGAGCCAATAGAGGCCTGCATCGGCATCTGAGCCGCGCAGCGATTTATGCAGCGCGCTGATGAGGTTGTAGTGGCTTTCTTCTGCCTTGTCGTAGAGCGGCGCGCGGCGCTGGACGAGCGCGATGAGGCCGGCGGTGTCGAGCGCGGTCTTGGGCTTGGCCTCCCAAATCGCCTCGGCGAGGTTCAGGAGGTAGCGGCCGTCGCCGTCGGCGAGGGCGAGCAGCGTCTGGCGCGCCTCGGCGTCGAGCGGCAGCGCCTTGCCCTCGGCGGCTTCGGCGCGGGCGAGGATCTTCTCGAGCGCCCCGGCGTCGAGGCGGTTCAGCACGAGCACGCGGCAGCGCGAGAGCAACGCGCCGTTCAGCTCGAACGACGGGTTCTCGGTGGTGGCGCCGATCAGCGTCACCGTGCCGTCCTCGACCACGGGCAGGAACGCATCCTGCTGCGCCTTGTTGAAGCGGTGGATCTCGTCGACGAACAGCAGCGTGCCGCGCCCGATGGCGCGGCGCTCGCGCGCGGCGTCGAACACCCGGCGGAGGTCGGCGACGCCCGAGAACACGGCCGAGAGCGGCTCGAAATGGAGATCGGAGACTTCGGCGAGCAGGCGCGCGATCGTCGTCTTGCCGGTGCCGGGCGGGCCCCAGAACACGATCGAGGAGAGGCGCCGCGCCGCGATCATCTTGCCGAGCGCGCCCTCGGCGCCGAGCAGATGATCCTGCCCCACCACCTCGTCGAGGCGCTTGGGGCGCAGCCGGTCGGCGAGCGGCTTCGGGGCCGCGGCTTCGAAGAGGCTCGGGGCCGGCTTCGGCTTCACTGCTATTGGAAGAAGACGCGGAACAGCGTGCCGTCGCGGCTGCCGACGATCTGGTAAGCCCCGTCCGCGCGCGCCAGCGCCTGGCGCAGCATCTCGACCGATTCGAGGTTGCGGCCGTTGACCTGGAGCAGCACGTCCTTCTCGCGGAAGCCGCGTTTTTGCGCGTTGCTGCCGGGCTCCACCTTGACGATGACGATGCCGCGATTGCCGCGCATGCCGAGATGGTCGGCCACGGCGGCGGTAAGCATGGCCACCTGCGCGCCCGCCAGCGGATGATTGCCGCTGAGCGTCGCCGCATGGTCGAGCTCGCTCGCCGAGGCCTCGCGCAGCGGCACCTCCATCTCGATCGTTTCCTTGCCGCGCAGGATCGCGAGCTTCACCTTCCCGCCGACCGGCATGGTGGCGAGGCGGAAACGGAGATCCTGGATGTCGGAGACGTCGCGGCCGTTGATCTTGAGGATCACGTCGCCGACCTTCATCCCGGCGGCGGCGGCGGGGCTGTCGGCCTGCACCGTGCTGACGATGACGCCGCCGATGCGCTCGATGCCGCGCGCGCGGGCGATGTCGGCGGTCACGTCCTGGCCGCCGATGCCGAGCGTCGGCCGCGCGATGCGGCCGCCCGAGAGCGCCGCGCGCACGACGGCGCCGACCATGTTCGAGGGAATGGCGAAGCCGATGCCGACGTTGCCGCCCGAGCGCGACAGGATCGCGGTGTTGATGCCGGCGAGCTTGCCGTCGAGCGTCACGAGCGCGCCGCCGGAATTGCCGGGGTTGATCGGCGCGTCGGTCTGAATGAACGAGCGGAAATCGGCGATGCTGACCGAGGTGCGCGCCACGGCGGAGACGATGCCGCTGGTGACCGTCTGGCCGACGCCGAACGGATTGCCGACCGCGAGCACGAGATCGCCGACCTCGACCTCGTCCGAATCGCGAAGCTCGAGGTAAGGCAGCTTCTCGCCCTTGGTGTCGATCTTGAGGACCGCCAGGTCCGTGCGCTCGTCCGAGAGCAGCACGCGCGCGGTGAACGTGCGCTTGTCGTTCAAGATCACGTCGATCGTGCCGCCGCCTTTCACCACGTGATGGTTGGTGACGATGACGCCGTCGTCGCGCAGGATCACGCCCGAGCCGACCGCCTTGGTCTGCTCTTGCTGCTGGCCCTGCCCCTGGTTCGGATTCTCGTCCTCGCCGAAGAAGCGGCGGTAGAACGGATCGGTGTAGAGCGGGTTCTGCGCCTGCTGCGGCGCGCGGATGCGGATGTTCACGACCGCGGGCGCGATGCGTTTCACCACCGGCGCGAAACTGAAGCGGATCTGCTCCTTGGAATCGGGCACGGTAACTTCGGCGCGCGCCAGCGGCGCCAGCGCCGCAAGCGCGAAGACGAGAGCCAGCGTACGGACGAAACGGGGGGCGGCAATCATGGGTCGAACCTCCGACCTTCTCGATCGACGAGTTTGGTCCGGTTTATAACGCAAATCGCGGCAAAATTGGTGAGAGCCGGGAACGAAAAGGCGGCCCTTTCGGGGCCGCCCTACGTCATTCGATCGCGATGCCGCCCTTGCGCCTACGCCGCGGCGGGCTGCTCTTCCTGGGCCGCCTCGACCTCGGGCTTCGGGCCGGAATCGAGGCCCTTGGCCGCCGGATCGCGGTCGACGAACTCGATGACGGCCGCGGGCGCCGCGTCGCCGAAGCGGAAGCCGGCCTTGAGGACGCGGGTGTAGCCGCCCTTCCGCTCCTTGTAGCGTTCGGCCAGCGTCGAGAAGAGCTTCTCGGTGAGCTTGGCGTCCTTCAGCACTTCAAGCGCCTGGCGCCGCGCATGGAGGCCGCCGCGCTTGCCGAGCGTGATCAGCTTCTCGACGATGGGGCGGAGATCCTTGGCCTTGGGCAGCGTGGTCGAGATCTGCTCGTGCTTGATGAGGGCCGCCGCCATGTTGGCGAACATGGCCTTGCGGTGGGACGAGGTGCGGTTCAGCTTGCGGCCGCGGATACGGTGGCGCATTTCAAACTCCAGATGTCAGAGGCGCGATCGGGAATCGCCTCCGGCTCAATACGGTTCCTCGAGACGCTTGGCCAAGTCCTCGATGTTTTCGGGCGGCCAGCCGGGGATCTCCATGCCGAGATGCAGGCCCATCTGCGCCAGCACCTCCTTGATCTCGTTGAGCGACTTCCGGCCGAAGTTCGGCGTGCGCAGCATCTCCTGCTCGGTCTTCTGCACGAGATCGCCGATGTAGATGATGTTGTCGTTCTTGAGGCAGTTCGCCGAACGCACCGAAAGCTCGAGCTCGTCGACCTTGCGCAAGAGGTTGCGGTTGAAGGGCAGATCGCCCTCCTTCTTCTCGGCCGCGATCTCCTTCGGCTCCTCGAAGTTGATGAACATCTGGAGCTGGTCCTGGAGGATGCGCGCCGCGTAGGCGACCGCGTCTTCCGGCGTGACGGTGCCGTTGGTCTCGAGCACGATCGAAAGGCGGTCGAGGTCGGTCGTCTGGCCGACGCGGGCATTGTCGACCTTGTAGGAGACCTTCCGGACCGGGCTGAAGATGGCGTCGATCGGGATGAGGCCGATCGGCGCGTCGGTGGTGCGCCCCTGCCCCGCCGGCACGTAGCCCTTGCCGTTCTCGACCGTGAGCTCCATGCGCACGTCGGCGGCCTTGTCGGCGTGGAACAGCACGAGGTCGGGATTGAGGATCTCGATGTCGTGCGGCACCTCGATTTGGCTCGCCTTGACGGTGCCGGCGCCCTTGTGGCGCAGCGTCATCTTCTTCGGCCCCTCGCCGTGGAGGCGCAGCGCGAGCTGCTTGATGTTGAGCACGATGTCGGTCACGTCCTCGAGGATGCCCGGGACCGAGGAGAATTCGTGCAGCACGCCCTCGATCTGGATCGAGGAGACGGCGGCGCCCTGCAGCGACGACAGCAGCACGCGCCGGAGCGCGTTGCCGAGCGTCATGCCGAAGCCGCGCTCGAGCGGCTGGACGACGATCGTCGCCTGGCGCTTGGGATCGCCGCCGGGCTCCGTCACCAGGCCCTTCGGCTTGATGAGTGCACTCCAGTTCTTCTGAATGACGTTCATGACCTTGTCTCGTCCTCCCGGCCGCGGCCGGGTACAGTGCTAGGAAAATCCAAATCGTGCGGGGCGTCGGCCCCGCTCAGACGCGCCGGCGCTTTCTCGGCCGGCAGCCATTGTGCGGAATGGGCGTCACGTCCTTGATCGACATGATGGTGAAGCCGACCGACTGAAGCGCGCGGAGGGCCGATTCGCGTCCGGCGCCCGGGCCCTTGACCAGCACGTCGATCGTCTTGACCCCGTGCTCCATCGCCTTCCGGCCCGCGTCTTCGGCCGCGACCTGCGCCGCGAACGGCGTCGATTTCCGCGAGCCCTTGAAGCCCTGCGAGCCCGCCGTCGACCAGGCGATCGTGTTGCCCTGGGCGTCGGTGATCGTGATCATCGTGTTGTTGAAGCTCGCGTTCACGTGCGCGACCGCGGTGCTGATGTTCTTGCGTTCGCGGCGGCGGACGCGCCCGGCAGGCGTCGCGGCGGGAGCGGCGGTTTTTTCGGCCATGGTTCCTCGAGGGGCTTGTCGCCCCGGTCAATCGGTTAGCGGTTACTTCTTGGTCGCGATCTTCTTGCCGGCGATGGCGCGGCCGCGGCCCTTGCGGGTGCGCGCATTGGTATGCGTGCGCTGGCCGCGGACCGGCAGGCCCTTCCTGTGCCGCAAGCCGCGGTAGCAGCCCAGATCCATGAGCCGCTTGATGTTCATCGCCACTTCGCGGCGGAGGTCGCCCTCCACCTTGTGCTCGCGGTCGATGACCTCGCGGATGCGCGAGACCTCGTCCTCGGTCAGCTGCGAGACGCGCTTCTCGGTCGGGAGGCCGACCTTCTCCATGATGTCCTTGGCCAATGTCGGCCCGATGCCATGGATGTATTGAAGGGCGATAACCACCCGCTTCGCCGTGGGAATATTGACGCCTGCAATACGCGCCAAGTGCGTACTCCTTTTTCGGTCTTGCCTAAGATGTTCGAGATCGTCGCCGGTAGGTGCCGTAGGCCGGTGGCAGCTGACCCCTCGCCAAAGGGCCCAATTTTACGCAAACGCCAACTGGCCCCGGGAGCCCCGCTCCAAGAGCGGGCGGGATTATAGGGGCCTGTCCTTCCAAGTCAACGGCTTAGCCCTTTCCTACGATCGCCTCCAACTGTCGCGTGACTTCGTCTACGGGCGCCATGCCGTCCACCGCTTCGAGGCGGGCGGCCTTGGCGTAATAGGGCAGGATCGGCTGAGTCTGCTCGCGATAGACGGCGATGCGCTTCTTGAGCGTCTCGGGATTGTCGTCGGCCCGCACCGCCCCGCCCGCCGCCACCGTCTCCTTCGCCCGCTTGTCGATGCGCGCGAACAGCGCCTTTTCGTCCACCTTCAGCTCGATGATGTGGTCGAGCTTCCAGCCGCGCTTTTCCATCATCTGGTCCAATGACTTGGCCTGGGCCACCGTGCGCGGGAACCCGTCGAGCACGAAGCCCGCCTTCTGCACGTCCGGTTGCGCGATGCGCTCGGCGATGACGCCCACCACCACGTCGTCGGGCACGAGCTGGCCCGCCTCCATGATCGCCTTGGCCTTCTTGCCGACGTCCGTGCCCGCGGCCACCGCGGCGCGCAGCATGTCGCCGGTCGAGAGCGGGATGACGCCGAATTTTTGCTTGAGCCTTGCTGCCTGCGTTCCCTTGCCGCACCCGGGCGGACCCAGGAGTATCACGTTCATTTCTTCGCCCCTTTGAGGCGGGACTTCTTGATGAGCCCCTCATACTGGTGCGCGAGCAGGTGCCCTTGGATCTGCGCCACCGTGTCCATCGTCACCGACACCGCGATCAGCAGCGAGGTGCCGCCGAAATAGAACGGGATCGAGAAGTGCGTGGTGAGGAACTCGGGCAGCGCGCAGACGAAGGCGAGATAGGCCGCGCCGACGCAGGTGATGCGGGTCAGCACGTAGTCGAAATGGTCCGCGGTCGGCTTGCCGGGCCTGATGCCGGGCACGAAGCCGCCGTATTTCCGAAGGTTCTCGGCCGTCTCCTGCGGATTGAACACGATCGCGGTGTAGAAGAACGCGAAGAACACGATCATCGCGACATAGGTGCTGATGAAGAGGATCGTGCCGCGGCCGAAATAGACGTTGATGAGGTTGAGCCATTCGGGCCCGGCGCCGCCCTGTCCCGAGAAGCCGCCGAGCGTCGCCGGCAACAGCAGCAAGGAGCTCGCGAAGATCGGCGGGATCACGCCCGAGGTGTTGAGCTTCAGCGGGATGAACGAGCTCTCGCCCGAGGTCATGCGGTTGCCGACCTGGCGCTTCGGGTATTGCACGATGACGCGTCGCTGCGCGCGCTCGATGTAGACGACGAACGCGATGATCAGCGCCGCGAAGGCGACGAAGCCCACGATCGTGACCGGCGAGATCGAGCCCTTGCGGCCCATCTCGAACAACTGGCCGAGATGCGCCGGCATGGTCGCGACGATGCCGGCGAAGATGATGAGCGAGATGCCGTTGCCGACGCCGCGCGCGGTCACCTGCTCGCCGAGCCACATCAGGAACATCGTGCCGCCGACCAGCGTGATCACGACGCTGGCGCGGAAGAAGATCCCCGGATCGGCCACGACAGCGGCGCCGCCGGTGGTGGCTGCTTCGAGGCCGACGGCGATGCCATAGGCCTGCACGGCGCAGAGCAGGACCGTGAGATAGCGCGTGTACTGGTTGATCTTCTTGCGGCCCGCGTCGCCCTCTTTCTTGAGCGCCTCGAGCTTCGGCGACACCGCGGTCAGCAGCTGGATGATGATCGAGGCCGAGATGTAGGGCATGATGTTGAGCGCGAAGATCGTCATGCGCTCGACGGCACCGCCCGAAAAAACATTGAGATAGCCGAGAATGCCCTGCGACTGCTGGGCGAAGAGATCGGCGAAGACCTGCTGGTTGATGCCCGGGATCGGGATGAAGGTGCCGAGCCGGTAGACGAGCAGGCACCCCAGCGTGAACCAGATTCGCTTCTTGAGGTCCGTCGCCTTGCCGAAGGCGGCGAAGCTCATATTGGCGGCGACGCGATCCGCGGTTGCCATGCCTGCTCCGGTTCCGGTTAGAGCCTAACGGCGCGTCAAGCGGCGCGCTTCGCCTTGGGCTTGAGCTTGCCCTCGGGCTTGGGTTTCTGCGGCAGCAGGGTGAGTGTGCCGCCCGCCTTCTCCACCGCCTCGGCCGCGCTCTTCGAGGCGCGCGTGACCGTGATCTTGATCGCCGTCTTCAACTCGCCGTCGCCCAAGAGGCTGATGCCGTCGCGCGGATTGCTGAGCACGCCGGCCGCGACCAGCGCGGCCGCGTCGATGCCGTCGGCCTTGAGCTTGCCGCCGTCGATGAAGGTCTGGATCTTGCCGACGTTCACCGGCGCGTAATCGGGCTTGAAGATGTTGACGAAGCCGCGCTTCGGCAGGCGGCGGAAGAGCGGCATCTGCCCGCCCTCGAAGCCGTCGAGGCGGACGCCGGTGCGCGCGGTCTGGCCCTTCTGGCCGCGGCCCGATTGCTGGCCCTTGCCCGAGCCCAAGCCGCGGCCGAGCCGCGTGCGCTTGATGTGCGCGCCAGGATTGTCGCGGATCTCGTTGAGCTTCATAGCGATGCCTTCCAAACGCGCCCGCTTACTTAGGCAGCGGGCTCGACCTTTACCAGATGCTGGACTTTCTCGACCATGCCGCGCACAGCCGCCGTATCCTCGAGCACGCGGGTGCGGTTGATCTTGTTGAGGCCGAGGCCGATCAGCGTCTCGCGCTGATCGTGGCGCCGGCCGATCGGGCTGCCGATCTGCGTGATCTTGAGGCGCCCGACTTGGTCGGCCCGCCCTTTTTTCGCGTCCTTGGCCATGGCTACTCCTTCGCCTCGGTCTGGCCGCGGCGGCCGATGATCTCGGAGACCTTGCGCCCGCGCCGCGCCGCGATCTCGCGCGGCGACTGGATGTGCTGGAGCGCGTCGAACGTCGCCTTGATCATGTTGTGCGGGTTCGAGGTGCCCACCGACTTCGCCACCACGTCGTGGACGCCCAAGCACTCGAAGATCGCGCGCATCGGGCCGCCGGCGATGATGCCGGTGCCCGGAGGCGCCGCGCGCACGACGACGCGGCCCGCGCCGAAGCGGCCCTTCTGGTCGTGATGGAGCGTGCGGCCCTCGCGCAGCGGAATGCGGACCATGTGGCGCTTGGCCTGGTCGGTGGCCTTGCGGATCGCCTCGGGCACCTCGCGCGCCTTGCCGGTGCCGTGGCCGACCTTGCCCTTCTGGTCGCCGACCACGACGATCGCCGCGAAGCCGAAGCGCTTGCCGCCCTTGACGACCTTGGCCACGCGATTGATGCCGACGAGCTTTTCCTTGAGCTCGCCCTCTTCGCGGTCGGCCTGCTCGCGTGTTCTGTCTCGCGCCATGAGTTTTTTCCTGATCCGATCCGTTAGAACGACAGGCCCGCTTCGCGCGCGGCATCCGCCAGCGCCTTGACCCGCCCGTGATAAAGAAAGCGCCCGCGGTCGAAGACGACCGCATCGATCTTCTTCTCCTTGGCGCGCTCGGCGATGAGCTTGCCGACCGCCTTGGCCGCCGCCATGTCCGCGCCGGTCTTGACCGCGCCCTTGACGCCCTCGTCGAGCGACGAGGCCGCGGCGAGCGTCGTGCCCTTCGCGTCGTCGATGATCTGGGCGTAGATGTGCTTGCTCGACCGGAAAACGGAGAGGCGCAGGCGCCCGCGCGACTTCCGCTTGAGCTGGAAGCGCGTCCGGTGGGCGCGGCGGCCCTTCAATTCGATGATCTTCTTGCTCATGGCGAATTCCCTGGCATCGCTCCCCGATCGGGAGCGACGCGCTACTTCTTCTTGCCTTCCTTGCGCAGGATCGTCTCGGCTTTGTATTTGATGCCCTTCCCTTTGTAGGGCTCGGGCGGCTTCAGCGCCCGGATCTCGGCGCAGAACTGGCCGAGCCGGTTGCGATCGGCGCCCTTGGCGACGATCTGCGTGTTCTTGTCGATGGTGACCGTGACGCCTTCCGGGATCGGCAGCGACACGTCGTGGCTCAAGCCGAG
>Ga0310811_10007264_pt1 | contig 14178 bp, 14 predicted proteins | sample YCmetagenome_FD_207642 | JGI IMG/M metagenome (GOLD analysis project Ga0310811, IMG submission 207642) | Soil microbial communities from experimental microcosm in Duke University, North Carolina, United States - YC | ecosystem: Engineered > Artificial ecosystem > Soil microcosm > Unclassified ...
CCACGGCCCATGAGGTCAGCAGGTCAGCCATCGAGCCAAAGCCGTCCTGGCGCCACCGTTCATCGCGAAGGTACTCGCTCGAGAAGGCCCAACTGGCATATGCGCGGCCGAAGGCTGCCAGCCCGAGTTCCCTGCGACCAGGTGATAGCTCAAGGGCCTGCTCAAGAAATGAGGCAATGCCCTGGAGGAACATCGCGTTGAGGGGCCAGCAGCGGGCGCTCGCGCAGATCGGCAGGATCGCATCAACGAGGTCCGGATACGCGACTGCCCATTCGTATGCCTGCAGACCACCCATGGACCAGCCCGCGACGAGCGCGACCCGTTGAACTCCGAGGTGCTCCAGGAGCCTCCGCTGGACCGCGACGTTGTCGGCGATGCCGATCACCGGATCGGTCCGCGGGTCCCATCCCCGCCCGGAGCCGGCGTCACGTGCGGTCGAACGGCCATTGCCGATCATATTCGGGACGACGACGTACCATTGGTCGGAGTCGAACGGGCAGCCAGGCCCGATCCATGGCAGATAGCTCTCGGCGCTACCCGTGTAGTACGTCGGCAGCACAATGCAGTTGCCGCCGTCTGCGCCGAGCCGACCGTGGGTCGTGTAGTCAAGGTCGACGTCAGCGAGCCGCTTGTCCGATCCCACCGAAACACTTGCGAGCTTCAGGCGGTGCATGGCTCGCCCTCGACCGGGTCGTAGATGTCGCCGCAGGCGAAGCAGGCCCATTTCTGCGTGGCCAAGGCCTCGTCAGTAGTCGCGCTCATGGAAGTGTCTCCTTTCCCTAGCTATTCGGCGCTGATCAGAAGAACTCGAGATAGCGTTCGAGCTCCCAGTCGCTCACGTGCGCGCAGTAGGCATCCCACTCAGCGCGCTTCACCTCAAGGAACGACTTGTGCATCGCCGGGCCGAAGACCTCCAGCGCCAGCGAGTCGGTCTCGAAGGCGCCCAGGGCAGCGCCGAGGCTGTCGGGTAGCGGGGAGATCCCGCGCGTGGCGAGCTCCTCCTCGCTGACGAGGTACATGTTGTCGAGGTTGGGCGCACCCGGGTCGGCCGCGGCCTTGATGCCCTCTATGCCTGCGGCGAGCATCAGCGCCGCGGCGAGATAGGTGTTGTTGGAGGAGTCGGCGGCGCGGCACTCCACGCGACCGCCCGCGAGCGGGATGCGCAACATGTTGGTGCGGTTGTTGCCACCATAGCAGGCCAGGATCGGGGCCCAGGTGAAGCCGGAGTTGCTGGAACGGCGCAGCAGCCGCTTGTAGCTGTTGACGGTCGGCGCGACGACCGCGCAAATCGCGGGGGCGTGCTTGAGGACGCCGGCGATGAACTGGTACCCCAGCTGGCTCAGGCCCAGGCCCCTCGGGTCGTTGTCAGTTGCGAACAGGTTGGCGCCGTTGGCGTCGGCGAGCGACATGTTCATATGGCCGGCACTGCCGGTCTGCGCGGCGACCGGCTTGGGCATGAAGGTGGCGATCGCGCCGTGCTTGTGCGCGAGCTCGGAGACCATGAGGCGGAAGTAGGCGATCCGGTCGGCGGTTGTGACGGCGTCGGCGTAGCCGAAGTCGGTCTCGAACTGACCGTTGCCGTCCTCGTGGTCGAAGGAGTAGACGCCGAATCCGGCCTCGTCCATCGCACGGACGATCTCATCGACAAGGCCGAAGTTGCGCAGCAGCGAACGGGTGTCGTAGCAGGGCTTGTCGAGGTTGTCGACCGCGGACAGCGGCTCAAGATTGCCCTGCTCGTCTCGGCGCAGGAGGAAGAACTCGGTCTCGACGCCGAGGTTGAAGGTGTACCCGAGCTCGGCGGCCGATGCCATCGTCCGTTGCAGGATGCCGCGGCTGCACGCCTCGAACACCTCGCCCTTGTAGTGCAGGGTACTGGGGAACCAGGCCAGCTCGGGGTGGGTCGGCAAGACGAAGTACCGGCTCACGTCCGGGACTGCCGCGACCTCCTCGTCGCTCACTTCCTGCGGGACGCCGTCGAGCGCGGCGCCGGTGAAGAGCTCACTGCCATCGACGGCGTCGGCAAGGTGGCCAACTGGCACCACCTTGGACTTCGACTTCCCGTGGACATCGACATAGCTGATTGCCGCGTACCGGATACTCCGACTGAGTAGCTCCGCGACAAGCACGGACAGGTCGACAGCCTGATCGGTTCCGCCGCGGCTCCCGTTCACGAGTTCGGTAGTGGTCATGCTGCTCCTTCGAATCCTGCCTTGAAAGCACTTGTCAATAAGGTATAGAAACTCTCGTAGCCGACTATTACAAGACCCGTCCGGCTGCGTTAACAGGGTGTTACGATTCCGCGTGATTCGGATTTTCCGAGGGGCATAACCGCAGGTCGATCCGCCGGATTTAGATGCCCGTGCCCCGCTCCGTCAGGGCGTCCTCCGGCTCTCTCGTCTAAGAACGGCACCATCGCGGCGAGCCCGACGGTGTAAGCGGTCAGCCCGCGCCATCAATCCCATACGCCGCCGAGTGCGGCGGACACGTGCGGGTAGCGTGCGGAACTGCGGGCGCGACTGGACTAGACCGTATGTAGGTGCCGGTTGTGGGCCGGGCCCAGTTGCGGCCTCTGAGAAACCCCGGGACACCTGCGCGGTCTGCTGACCTAACCGGGGGCCGGGACTTCCCGGTCGACCTCCAGCCGGATCGCCATCGCCCCAGCCCGGACGCTTTCGAGCAATCTGCAGTCCTCCAGGAGCGACGCCAGCGTGGTCGCTGCGCTCTGGTGGGATACGGCATCGGCGTCGTCGAGAGCCGGCACGGGCACCGGCAGGCCGAGATCGCCGCCGGGGCCAGCGCGGTAGCGGTGCAGTTTCTGCAGGCCCTCGTTAAGGCTCAACGCTGCCGCGCCGGCGACGGCGGGATCGGTCTCGCGGAAGGCGCCCGACGCGATAGCCAACTGGATCAGCTCGACGATGCCGTCGAACAGCGCCCGGTAGTCGGCCCAGAACTCGTGGAACTCCGCTGGCCGCTGGTAGGCGACGGCCTCGACCTGGTGGTAGTCCAGGGGTCCTAGCAGGCAGATGTGTTTGGTGTCCTCGTACAGCAGCCGGTAAAGCTTCTCCGGCGCGGAGGCACCGGAATCGCGGAGCGCGGCGACGACCAAGGCGGAGAACCGGTTGATGGAGGCAGTCGCGTGAAGCACTTCCTCCTTGTTACGGAACCAGTAGTAGACGGAGGGCTGCCGGAGCCCGGCGGCCCTGGCAATGCTCGTCATCGTGGTGCTGGCGTAACCCTGCTCGACGAACAGGCGGGCGGCCGCGCGGATGATCTCGTCGCGAGGGTTCTCCGAGTGGGAGCCATCGGCACGAGGACGGCCGCTGGCCTCGCCAGCCGTCCTGCCGCGTGCAGCCACGTCGTCCCGCCCTCGAAGTTCCCTCGTAAATCCGCAACCTCTATAAAGTTACCGCAGCTCGTTCGGCAGCGCCGTCATCACCGACACCAGCGGGTCACCGCCACGCGGCACGATCCGCTCCCCGCCCTGCTCACCAACGGATCAGCGGGTCATGGCCGACGAGCCCGCCGACCGCGAACGCCGGCACTGAGCGGTTGAGCGCGTGCAGGTTCTCCACTCCGACGGCCTGCACGGCGCGCGGGTGGATCACGAACGCACCGGGCGACAGCATCGTCGGCACGGTAGAGCGGGCCGTCGGGGGTCAGACGTGGATGCCGCACTCGGTCTTGCCCGTCCCGGCCCGCCGGCCCGTGCGCGGGTCCGCGCCCGGCGCGACCCGCATGGTGCACGTCCGGCAGCCGATCGACGGGTAGCCGTCGTAGGCCAGCGGGTTGACTAGCACGCCCTGCGCGAGCACGTGGGCGTGCACCGGCAGGCAGGCGGCCTCGACTACGTCGGCTTCGCGTCGGGCGGGTCAACGGCGAGACCCTGGCGGCCATCCCCGCGCTGGCCGACCATTACGGCGCGGGCCGGGTGCGGACCACGACCGAGCAGAAGCAACGCCGCGGCGGTCCCCACGGCCGCCTGGTAGCGGTCTAGGACCACCCGGGCCACCTCCGAGGAGGCGCAGACAAGCCCGCCGCCGACGGCACGGTGGACGGCACGGCCGACATCGCCTGGCTGACCCCGGCGGGCGACGACATGACCGACGCCGACTGGCGGGCCTCGTACGCCGAGTCGGTGGCGGTCTTCCTCAACGGGTCGGCGATCACCGAGCCCGACCCGCGCGGCGACCGGGTGACCGACCGCAAGTTCCTGCTGCTGTTCAGTGCGGGCCCGGACCCGATCACGTTCACCATCCCCGAGGCCCGCCTCGGCACCGACGGGGAGATCGTAATCGATACCGAGGATCCGCGCGGCGACCCGCAGGACGCGATCGGCTTCTTGCCCAAGACCAAGGTCGAGGTCACCGGGCACGCCGTCGTCGTGCTGCGCTCGCGGTCGTAGGCCGCCGCCGGCCGCTCGCAGGCCGCGCCCCCGGGTCTCCGCCCGGCGGCGCCGCCGTTCATACGCCCCCTTACCTCCCTTTACACCGCAGAAACTCAGCGGTGCGATGCCAGTTAACAGGGCGTTCTTACCGTGGCATCTCGGACATCGTCCGTTTGTCTACAAACTTCAGATAGACAAATTGGTCAGCGAGGCGGCCCCGACGGGCCGGCGACGAAGGGACACCGATGCTGGACCTGGCCATCACCGGCGCGACAGTGGTCACTCCGACCGGAGCGGCCGCCGTCGACATCGGCGTCAAAGACGGCGTGACCGCGATGCTGGTCGCACCGGGCACCCTCCCCGAGGCCGAACGGGTCATCGACGCCGGCGGCCAGATCGTGCTGCCCGGCGGGGTGGACCCGCACGTGCACACCAACGCCCCCATGAACATGGAAGGCGTGCTCGGCCGGGACATCATCACCAAGGCCGCGCTGTACGGCGGGATGACCACGATCATCGACTTCATCTGGCCGGGCGCCGGGTCGCCCACCGTCGAACTGGAGAAGATGATCGGCGAGTGGCAGGGCACCGCCTACACCGATTACGGGTTCCACGTGGTGCTGTCGGACCAGACACCGGACGACGGCATCGCCGAGATCCCGTCGCTGATCGCCGCGGGCTTCCCCAGCTTCAAGATCTTCACCACCACGATCACCCCGACGATGGGGCCCGGGCACCGCACCACCACCGGGACGCTGCAGGAGATCTACCGGCTGACCGCCGCGCACGGCGGCATCGTCGACATCCACGCAGAGGACGACGAGCTGGTCATGCACCAGTATCGCAAGCACTTCGAGGCGGGCAAGACCGACATCGTCTACATGGCCGACGTGCACACCACCGTGTCGGAGGACCTGTCGTTCCGGCACGTGCTGCGGCTGGCCGAGCTGACCCCGGGCACCGCGGTGTACATGCACCACGTCACGGCCAAGCTCGGGGTGGACGCGATCCGCGAGTACCGGGCCCGGGGCAACGCGGTCTACGGCGAGACCCTGGCCGTGCTGACCCTGGTCGACCAGAGCGTGTACGCCGAGCCGGACGGACACAAGTACCACATCTATCCCTCGATCAAATACCCGGAGGACGTCGAGGCGATCTGGGCGGGCATCAGGGATGGGGTCATCCACACCTACGGCACCGACGGCGTCTGCTGCCTGTGGGAGGACAAGAACCGCTCCCGGACCATCGACGGCACCTGGGGCGGCGTCACCGGTGTCGAGCCCAAGGTGGCCCTGCTGTACACCGAGCTGGTCAGGGACCGGGGCCTCGGCCTTAAGCGGCTGGCCGAGGTCACCGCGGAGAACGCGGCCCGGATCTTCGGCCTGTACCCGAAGAAGGGCGCGATCGGCGTCGGCTCGGACGCGGACTACGTGATCATCGACCCGGCCGCGACCCGGGCGATCGACGCGTCCGTGCTGCACGAGGGCGACTACTCGCCGTGGACCGGCCGCGAGGTCGCCGGGTGGCCGACCTACACGGTCAAGGGCGGCCGGGTCGTGGTGGACCACGATGAGATGACCGACGACTCCATGGGCGGCCAGCTGCTGCGCCGGGTGCTCGACCCGTCGGTGCACGCCGGGACCGCGGTGAAGCCGTGAGCAGCCGGCCGGCGAGCACCTGCGGCTGGCCAGCTGGCGGGTGCTCGGCGCGGTCATGGTGGTCTGGGGCGTGGTCACGCCGACCTTCCTGCTGGCCCGGGTGATCTCACCCGACCCGACCAACCTGATCGTCCAGCCGCAGTCCGACGCGGTCACCGGGCAGCGGTGCGGCACTCGGCGCTCGAGGCACTCCTCGCGTACCGAGCGGACGAAGCGCTCGGCGTACGGGTTGCAGTTCGGGCTGCGCGGCGGGATCTGCACCACACTGACGCCCTCGCTCGCGAAGACGGCGTCGAACGCGGCCGTGAACTTCGTATCGCGATTCCGGACCAGGTGTGTGAACCTCTCAGCGTGATCGCCGAACTGCCAAAGCAACTCGCGCGCCCGTTGCGCAACCACTCCCCCGTCGGATGCGTGGTGACACCGAGGATGTGCACGGTGCGGGTGCGCACCTCGATCACGAACAGGGCGTAGAGGCGGGTGAACCCGACCGTGTCGAGATGAAAGAAGTCAGTGGCCAGCAGTCCGCGGGCCTGAGTCTTGAGGAAAGCGCTCCATTCCCGATCAGCTCTCGCTCGCCGCGGAGCGGGGCCGAGCCCGGCCTGCCGCAGCGCCGGACCGTAGCCGCACTGACCCTGTGGCCCAGGCGCCGCAGTTCGCCGTGCACACGCCGATGTTCCCACCGCGGGTTCTCGCTCCCGAGCCGGATGATCAGGCCCCGGAGCTCACCGCTGAGCGGAGGCCGGCCCGGAGTGGCCGACTGTGTCCACTTGCGTGCCACCAATCGCTGATGCCAGGCCAGGAGAGTGCGCGGCGTCACGATCCGCTTCGCGCGCAACCCTTTCGGCAGTATGCGAGCCAGGATCGCTAGCACCGCGCGGTCCGGCCACGTCGGCTTCGTAGCGCCGACCTGCCGACGCAGCACCGCGACCTCGTGGCGCAGCACCAAGATTTCCGCATCCTTCGCCGCCTCCGAGCGAGAAAGCAACACCAGCCACCCGAACACCCGCGAAGCTAACAGATAGATCATCCGAACAAGCACGATAACCGATCATCCAGCACCAGCCTGGACCGGATCACACCAGGTCAAGCCCTGTGAAGCAGTTTCGAAGCGCTACGCCCGATCCGGTGCCCGAGGCGACGCAGCTCACCTGGATCCGGACGACGCCCCAGGTCCGATTCTCGGTGGCGAGTCGCACGATCAGCTCGACCATTTCGTCGTTTAATTAGCGGCGGTCGCTCCGGGTCAAGAGCGTTAGCCACGAGAGCACCGCGATCGCGAACCGGTAGATCAAACGAACATGCACGACCGATCATCATCGCAGGTCCGAGCCCGCGGCCGAATTTCGGACGTACCACAGGCCTCGATACCCGGCACCCGGGGGAAACTGACACCCACGCTCACCCTCAGCCGAAGCTTCAACTCCGAACGTTTGAGGCCGAACGCCTCGACGCGGATGCGCACCCAGCCGTCCCTCTCGGGCGGGAGCGGAAGCGTGGTCAGCTGCAGGTTGCCCACAGGGTCGGGAGCACAGAGCTTAACAGCGCGCATAGTGGTCGGCGAGGACGTCAGAGGCCTGCCTTCTTCTCGGAGGTAGAAGAGCCACTCAGCGTCAGTCAACATGCGGCCCCTGCGGCTTCATTCCCGACTCAGGGGGCTCAGCGAGGCACGGCATCCGCCGGCGTGGCCGATACGGGCGGTGCAAGTCGGGGCGGCCGGCGTCGGTACAGCTGCGGGGATGCGCACTTCGACCTCCAGTCCTCCCCGCACCAGCGGGCGCGCGGTGATCGAGGCGCCGTGCGCGTCGGCGATGGCGCGCACGATCGCCAGCCCGAGGCCGTGCCCCTCGGTACGGCGCACGCGCTGGCGTCCGAAGCGTTGGAAGGGCTCGAAGAGCCGGTCGATCCGGTCTGGCGGGATCACCGGTCCGCTGTTCGCGACGGTGAGCACGACGCCCGCCGCGGTTCCGGCCGTGCGGACCTCGATGCTGCCGCCGGCGTGGTTGTGACGTACGGCGTTGGTCACGAGATTCGTCACCAGGCTTGCGGCAAGGCTCGGATCCCCGGTCGACGGCGCGGAGCCCAGAACGGCGGTCACGCGCAGGGCTCGCAGCCCGATCTGGTCGTGCAGTTCGGCAAGCGCTGTTCCCGCGAGTTCGGCGAGGTCGAACGGTTCGCGGTGCTCGATGCCGCGCTCGCCTTCGGCGAGAGTGAGCAGAGCGTCGATCAACCGCTGTTGGTACTCGCCGAGGGCGAGGGCTTCGCGGCAGGCGGCCCGTAGGGTCTCAGTATCGGCGTCGGGATCGGCGAGCGCCACCTGCAGGACGGTGCGTTCGGCGGTGAGCGGGGTGCGCAGCTCGTGGGAGGCGTTGGCGACGAAGTGGCGTTGCGAGTCGAACGCTGCCTGCAGTCTGGCGAAGAGCCCGTCGAGGGTCCTGCCGAGTTCGGTGATCTCGTCACGCGGGCCGCCGACGTCGAGGCGGCGCCCGAGGTCGGCCGCCGAGATCTCGTTGGCGGTCGCGGTGATGGTGCGCAGCGGGGAGAGCACGCGCGTCGCGATGATCCGGCCGACCACGAGGGCGACCACGGCCAGGACGACCACAAAGCCGACGGACTGGATGTTGATCTCGTGGTCGGAGACCACTGCTATGGTGCCGGGGTCCTGCGTGGGGCCGGTGGATGGGGCTCCGGCTGCCTGCGAGGAGTGGCTGATCAACGGGTTGTTCGGTACGAACTCGATGGCGACGATGATGGCGACGCCCGCGATGAAGAAGTACAGCGCGTAGAGCACGGCGAGGCGGTTGCGCAGCGTCAGCCGGGGCAGCCGCGTCGGCCGGGGCAGCCGGTTCGGACGGCGACGTGATCCGATCACATCATGCGAGCTCATCAGGGTCTCCGATCCAGTAGCCGCCCGCGGGGGTGGTGTGCAGCACCGGCGGCGCGCCGATCTTGGTGCGCAGCCGGCGAATCGTGGTCTTGACGACGGTGGTGAACGGGTCGGCGTTCTCGTCCCAGACGCGTTCGAGCAACTCCTCCGCGCTCAGCGGCCGGCCGTCGGCGGCCAGCAGGCATTCGAGCAGCGCGAACTCCCTCCGGCTGAGCTCCAGCCGCCGCCCATCGCGGCTGGCCACCCAAAGACCGGGGTCAAGGTTGAGGCCGGCCCGCTCCAGCACGGGAGGCAGCGCGGTACCGCGCCGACGGCCCAACGCGCGGACGCGGGCGACGAGTTCGGTGAAGTCGAACGGCTTGGGCAGGTAGTCGTCGGCGCCCAGGCCGAGGCCCTGCACCCGGTCGCGCACCGTACCCGAGGCGGTGAGCATGATCACCTTCGCGGGCGACTGCTCGGCCACCAGCCTCCGGCAGATCTCGTCCCCGTGCACGACGGGCAGGTCGCGGTCGAGCACCACCACGTCGTACGCGGTCGTGCCCAGGTGTTCGAGTGCGGCCGCTCCGTCGAGTGCCAGATCCACGGCCATGCCCTCGCGGCGCAGGCCGCTGGCCAGCGCCGTGGCGAGCGCCTCGAAGTCCTCCACGACGAGCACGCGCATCCGTGTTCCTCACTCTCTGCGCTCTCGGCCTCTCGACACTCTCCGCTCCTGCTCGCCCAGCTTGCCACGCCGTCGGTGACAAGCCGGTGACAGTGGCCGACACCGTGGCGTCACCGGCGGATGAGTAGAACCGACCCCGAACGTCGGGTTTCCCGATTCTCATCTACACCACCAGGAGGCGGCCCCATGAACGATGCGACCATCCAGGTCGACGGGCTGTGCAAACGCTTCGGATCGACCAACGCGCTCGACGGCATGACCTTCACCGTGCGGCCGGGACAGGTCACCGGATTCGTCGGTCCGAACGGCGCGGGCAAGACCACGACGATGCGCGTCATCCTCGGGCTCGACCGGCCGGAGACGGGACGAGCGCTCGTCTGCGGGCAGGAGTACGCACATCTGGAACGGCCGCTCACCCACATCGGCGCCCTGCTTGACGCCTCGGCGATCCAGCCGGGACGCAGCGCCCGCAACCACCTGTTGTGGCTCGCCTACTCCCAGGGGCTGGGCGCTAGGCGCGTCGACGAGGTGATCGAGTTGGTCGGGCTGCGCTCGGCGGCGAAGCGCAAGGCCGGCGGCTTTTCGCTCGGCATGCGCCAGCGCCTCGGCATCGCGGCCGCGCTCCTCGGCGATCCCCCCGTACTCATGCTCGACGAACCGGTCAACGGCATGGACCCGGAGGGCATCGTCTGGATGCGCGGACTGTTACGGCGCCTGGCCGCAGAGGGCCGTGCGGTCCTCATCTCGAGCCACTTGATGAGCGAACTGGAGGACACCGCCGAGCACCTGATCGTCGTCGGACGCGGCAAGGTGATCGTCGACACCAGTGTGCACGAGTTGCTCGCATCGGCATCCGCACCCGGCTCCGCATCCGAATCAGCATCCGGATCCACGTCGACATCCCGATCCGGCGGCCGGGTCGAGTTGCGTACCAGCGCCCAGGAGCCGGCACGCTCCGCCCTCGAACACGCCGGCGGATCCGTCACCGACACCGGCGTCGACGACCGGCTCACCGTCACCGGTCTCGCCGCCGAAAAGGTGATCGAAATCCTCTCCCGCGGCGGAATCCCGTTCTCCGAGATCACCTCGCCCCGCGCCTCCCTCGAGCAGGTGTACATGCAACTGACCCAGGACTCGGTCGAATACCGCGCCCAGCAGACACGGGAGGCCTGATGAGCACCACCGTCCTCACCCCGTACAGTTCCACCGCGGCCGACGGCCGAGCCGGATTCGCCGGCCTGCTGCGCGCCGAGTGGACGAAGCTGCGCACGGTTCGCGGCTGGCTGATCGCCCTGCTGCTGACCATGGCCCTCACGCCGGGCATCGCAGCACTCGATCACAGCGAGTGCAGCATCATCTCCCCGAGCGGCAACACCGCCTGCTCGGCCACGATCGGCCCCGGCGGCATCGCTGTCCAGGACGACTACTACCTCCTGCACCAGACGCTGAACGGCAACGGTGACATCAGCGCCCGAATCACCTCGCTCACCGGCGCCGTGCCCGGCGGGTCGAATCAGAACATGGTCCAGCCCTGGTCGAAGGCAGGACTCATCATCACCGACGGCACCTCACCCGGTGCCGCCTACGCCGCGGTGATGGCGACCGGCGGGAATGGCGTGCGCATGCAGTACGACTACGTCCACGACACCGCGGGCATGACCGGCGCCGTCAGTTCCACCTCGCCGCGCTGGCTGCGTCTGAGCCGCAGCGGCGACACGATCACCGGTTACGACTCGACGGACGGTGTGCACTGGACGCCCATCGAATCCGTCAGCCTGGCCGGGCTGCCCGACAGTGTGCAGGTCGGCATGTTCGCCACCTCACCCGGAACGACGTCCACATCGTCGGGTTCGCTCGGCGGCCACTCGTCCGGCGGCAGTCTGGTCGCCGCGACCGGTACCTTCGACCACGTCATCCTTCAATCCCCGGCCGCCTCCGGCAACTGGACGGCCAGCAGCGTCGGCATGGCCGACGGTCCGGACGCAGCCGGCGGTCCGGCGGGCGGCGGCCCGGGTCCCGCGGTCGGCGCCGGCCACGAAGGCGGCGTCTTCACAGTCACCGGCACAGGCGACATCGGTCCGGACAACGGCGGGACTCCCGTCGAGCAGACCCTCACCGGCCTGTTCGCCGCGCTCGCCGCCCTGATCGTGGTCGCGGCGATGTTCATGGCGGGCGAGTATCGCAGAGGCATGATCCGCGCCACGCTCGCGGCGCACCCGCGCCGAGGCCGGGTGCTGGCCGCCAAGACGGTGGTGATCGGCACCACGGCGTTCGCCTGCGGCCTTGTAGGCGTGGGACTCGCGCTCCCGATCGGTGAGAGCATCCTGCGATCCAACGGCAACTACTTCCTCCCCGTCAGCACGCAGACCGAGGTACGCGTGATCGCCGGCGTGGCGCTCCTGACTGCGCTCATCGCCGTTCTCGCGCTCAGCCTCGCCGCGATCCTGCGCAGCAGCGCCGCGGCGATCACCTGCATGATCACCTGCGTCGTACTCCCGTATGTGCTCGCGAAGCTGATCCTGCCGTCCGGCGCCGCCGAGTGGCTGCTCCGCGTCACACCGGCCGCCGGCTTCGCCGTCGAGCAGACACTGCCCCGATACACGTTCGTCTCGGCCGACTACTCGCCCGCAGCCGGCTACTATCCGCTGAGCCCGTGGCAGGGTATTGCCGTACTGACCGTTTACACCGTTGCCGCACTCACCCTCGCGTCCGTCCTTCTGCGACGGAGGGACGCATGACGAGCTCGACAAGCGACCGGTCGGCTTCGGGGATCGTGCTCCGAACGTGGACGACCGTGCTCCGCTCTTGGGCGCCCATTCTCCGGGCCGAGTGGACCAAGTTCCGGACGAACACCGGGAACTGGTGGCTGCTCGGCGGCCTCATCGTCCTCGTCATCGCACTGGGCGCCGTCTCCGACGCGGTGACCAGCTGTGCGGCGGGAACGTGCGACATGGACCCCGGAAAAACCTGTCTCATCGGGGTCTATGCGGCGCAGGCGGTCGCGGCCATCCTCGGAGTACAAGCCATCGGCGCCGAGTACCACACCGGCATGATCCGCACCACGTTCACCGCGATGCCACACCGGACGCGCGTGCTGGCGGCCAAGGCGGGGGTGCTCGCGGTGACGGTCGCGTGCACGGGACTCGTCGCCGCGCAGGCCGCGGCCTGGCTCGGACAGCTCGTCCTGCCGGGCCGCGGCGTGACACCCGCCGACGGCCTTCCCGGCCTTTCCCCGCTGCACGAACCGATGCTGCGCGCGACGAGCGGATCAGCCCTCTATCTCGCCTTGATCGCGCTGCTCAGCCTGGGCGTCGGGGCGGCGATGCGCGAACCGGCACCCGCGATCGGCGTCGTACTCGGCCTGTTGTTCCTCGTCCCGCTGTTCGCCACCGCTCTGGCGCCGGCCACCTGGCAACGTCACCTCGAGCAGATCTCGCCGATGATCGCAGGACTCGAAATCCAGGCCACGACGAACCTCGCGGCGCTTCCGATCAGTCCGTGGGCAGGGCTCGGCGTCCTCGCCGCCTGGTCGGCTTGCGTGCTCGCGCTCGCGCAGATTCTGCTGCGGCAACGCGATTCTCAATGAGCCTTTCCGAGCAAGGTTGCCGTTACTTTATGTAGCCGCAGGGAGCGGCCGGTTGTGTTCGAGGTGGAGTAGGACGAGAGCGGCCTTGGTGATCGCGCCGGTGCGACCCGGGTCGCCCGTCCCGAAGCGATTGCCGGCGGGATGCGCAGCGAGCACGGACTCGAGCAACGGGCACCACTCCCCAGGACTCGAACCAGCAGGCCGCAGCGGCGCGCGCGATTCCACCCTCCCACCGGCGCGATGCGTGGGAGGGATACCGCCATTCGGTCGCCGCCCGTTCTGGGAGAGACGTGGGAGGGGCACGCTTCTCATGCGGCGAAACCCATTAGCACGAAACAGATGCGATGGCCGGTCAAACCCGGATGCACCGGCACGAGACAGCATCCACAGCCACGGACTAGGGTGTCAAAGTCCAGACTCATAATCCTTGGGTCGTGGGTTCGAGTCCCACCCGCCCTACCGAGGTTGGACATCCAACGATAGGGTCTGACCAGCCCATTTAGGTGATTTGCGCCCTTCCGGCCTACTCCAATTTGCGAACGATCTGACACCGCCGGGAGGGGGCCGGGAGGAGCCCGGAACGATCTTGACGCCCACAAAAGTGAACAAAAGCTCCGTGGGCATTCGCGGACAAATCCGTGGGAGGCCCGTTCTCGCCGCCCGTCGCCGTGTTCTTGCCGGTCAACGCCCTGCGCGACACTCGAAGCCGTGAGCTGGCTTCGCTTCACCGACATCAGCCTCTTTTCAGCATTCTGCGAAACCGGGGCCTGAAACACATATCAGCATGTGCCGCCGGGGCCCGCCGCCGTCCAGGAACCAGCGATCCACCCCGCCGGCCACAGCCCCCAACGCAGCGCGTCGACCCATTGCCTGTGGGGTGCCGAAAAATATGCGACGTGTCTGTATTCGTGAAGTAGGCCTCCGGCGCGGTCGCGTCTGCTCACGCGGAAGGCGTCGAGGTCGGTCACGATCACCGGTAGCGGTCGCATCAGTGCGGCCTGG
>Ga0310811_10007265_pt1 | contig 14178 bp, 14 predicted proteins | sample YCmetagenome_FD_207642 | JGI IMG/M metagenome (GOLD analysis project Ga0310811, IMG submission 207642) | Soil microbial communities from experimental microcosm in Duke University, North Carolina, United States - YC | ecosystem: Engineered > Artificial ecosystem > Soil microcosm > Unclassified ...
ACCGAGTGGGCTGAGACGCTCGGGCAGGTAACGCAAGAACGGGATCGCGGCGCTGTCGTCGCCCAGCAACGTCGCCCATTCGGCGAACTCCGGTTGCCCGGCCGGAGCACCAATCATGATCTCGGCGAGGCGGCGGTCGCGGCGGACAGACGTGACGATCGACACTGCCGGCTCCGGGTGGCCGACCAGAAGAAGGAGTGCTGTCGCGCGATTGTCGACGAGTTCGTCGCACACGGCCGCGGGGGCGAGCGCCCGCATGTCGAGTTCGATGACGGTGCCGCCGCGTGGAGCGAGGTAGTCCCGCAGAATGCGGGCCCCAGATGCCCAGTAGACACTCGGCTCGGCTGCTACGGCGATTCGGCTGTGGCCGGCGCTGAGGAGGAAGTCCGCGTAGATCTGCCAGCCGTGGGACTGCGCCGGGGCGAGGCGCGCGACCCATTCCGTCGGCTGTTCGGTGAGCGCGTCGAGAACCGCTGACGAGCAGAGGAACGGCAGGCCGAGGGCGTCGGCCCTGGCGGCGGCGGCGCGAGCGACGACGCTGTGATACTCCCCCGCCAAGGCGGCCACGCCCAGGTGAGCCAGTTCATCTACGGCCGCCGCGGCCCTCTGCGGATCAGCCGCGGAGTCTCGGACCACCAGCTCGAGTGGTCTTCCGGCGATCCCGCCGGCCTCGTTGACTTCGCGAACGGCCAGTTCGAGTCCGGCGAGCAAGTGCCGGCCTGCCTCGACCCAGCCAGGCCGAGTCAGCGGAACGAGAGCGCCGATCTGGACGGATGATCCGTCAGTCCGCTCCGCTCCAGGTGGCGATGGGGGCGTATTCATGCGTTGGCGTCTCCTGTGTGACGATTCGGCTGCAGTATGCCCGGATCGCCGAGTACCCCGCTCAAGCACCACCACCTCGACTTGCTCGGCCCCGCCGCCAGTGCCCCTGAGTGGCGACGTCTTGTACGACTTCTCCCGGCCCTGCGTGTGGATCGCAGGCCCCTCGGGGTGGACGGCCGGGCCTCGGCGACGACCGAAAGGATCTCGATCGCGGTGGGCCCGGCCGGATGGTCCTGGTTCTGCTCCTTCAGAGGCTGCGGGCGGTGATGTCGCCTTTGGAAGTGGTGGCGCGGATGTCGAGTCCGGCGGTGCCGTCGTTCTTGAGGGTGTTGCTGACGCGGCCGTAGGAGGTGCCGGCGTCCAGAGAGGCCGAGACGCCGTCGGCGGCGGCGACCGAAATGTCGCCGAACTGGGTGCGCAGCACGACCGCGCCGCCGGTGGCCTCGGTGATGCGGATGTCGCCTCGTGCGGTGCTGATGTTCGCGGGGCCGCCCAGCCGCCCGACCTCGACATCGCCGTCGATCGCCGTGAGGCGGACGGTCGCGGCCTCGTCGATCTTGATCTGGCGGTACGCGCCGTCGAAGGCGACGTCGCCGAGGCGGCCGACACCGCGGAGTTCGCAGCCGGCGGCCTTGGCCTCGATGCGGGAGCCGGCGGGCAGCTTGACCGTCACTTCGATGGATCCGGACGGGCCGAACAGCTGGTTGTTCGGCGTGGTCTCGATCCGCAGGACGCCGTCGGCGTAGGCGACGGTGGTCTGCTCGGCGGTCTTGGTGTCGCGGCTCTTGGCGGGGTTGGTGGGCAGGACCTCGACGGTGGTGTCGGTCCGGTCGGCGGCGATGAGCTGGACACGTCCGGCGGGGATGTTCAGGACGGTGGTGATCGGGGCGGGGGTGTCGAACTTCTGCATGATGTTCTCCTGTGCTCGTTCGTTGTTTCCGACATTGGAAACGCTACGTTGCTTTCAGGGAGCCCGCAACAAGGTCGTTGCGCATATTCGTCATCTATGCAGGTAGAAGCTAGAAAATCGTTGCGATGGCCTTGAACGTAATGCAACACCGTCGGTTCTCGCGTTGCAATGCATTGAGAGCGAACGCTATGCCCGAGGCCTCCAGGAACGCGATGGAGATCGCGAAGCCGGGGGGTCCCCCAGCACGAAAGCCGGCAGATCGTGCTGGGGCCGGCACACGCCTGTCAATCGAAGCTGACAACCTGCTTGAGGAAGACGACGCCGTCGATCATGTTGAGCTGGGCCGGGTCCAGCGGGAAATAGCGGAAGTCGTGCGAGACGCGCGGGGCGGGCTTCGTGATGGCCTCGACCAGGCGGCGGGCGTCGATGAGGGAGCGGTCCCACGGGAGCGTGGACAGGATGCCCTCGACGGTGTCCGTGGGCGGGGTGTCGTCGCCGACCGCGCCGAAGGCGGAGGCCAGGAAGGCGTACCGGTCGCCCAGGTGCGCTTCGGTGATCGCCCCTGCGCTCCACCACTCCACCGGCAGGTCGCCGAGCCGCATGAAGCTCTTGTCCCGCTGCAGGTGAAGGTTGTGGCAGAAGACCAGGGCGGGGCCTTGCCCGGCGATGGCGCGCAGGTTGGCGGCCATCATCGCGTCCCGCAGGGCCGACAGCCGCATTATCCGCGCCGGGGACGTGTCGGCCATCCAGGAGTGGTAGCGGAGCAGGCCGACGGCGGTGCGCCCGTACAGCGCCGCCCGCTCCCTGTCTTTCGCGCTCAGCCGCGGCATCTGAGTGTCGAGCAGTGTCACCAGGTCGTCGGCGAGCAGCCGCAGCCGCTGGGCGTCGGCGGACTGGCCGATCGACTGAGACGGGTCCATGACCGTGGCCTCGTTCGTCCACCGGTCGTCCGGGCCGAGCAGCGCGTCGAGGGTCTCCCTGGTGCAGGGCAACGGGCCGTCGAGGAGGGCGCAGAGAGCGGTGAGCGCCTCGCGCGGGCTCTCGGCCCAATACTCCAGCGGGCCGTCGAAGCCGAAGAACCGGAGCTTTTCGTCATGCTCCTCGTTGTACGCGCGCATCCAGCGCACGAGTTCGCGGCTGGCCGGGGACGCGCCGAAGCCGTGGCTGAAGCCGCGCTCCATGACGTCGTCGAGCGTGCCCGCGCCCGTCGCGATGTAATCGTCGACCACGAGACCCCTGAGGCAGTCGCTCTCGATGGCGAACGACCGGTAGCCCTCGTGCTCGACCAGGTGCCGGAAGATCTCGTTGCGCAACTCGCCCAGCTCTCCCACGAAGTGCCTGGCCTCGCCCAGGCCGAGCAGCAGGGGCTCAGCGGGAAGCGACCGGAGGAACGCCGAGACGCCCGCGCCGTCGAGCGGCCGGGCCGTGTCCTTGATGTCCATGCCTTCAACGGTATCGCTGAACATTCAATGTAAACTTTGCCGTGAGAATCCCCGCTTTCAGCACGAAAACCTTCAATCGATGATGCATCCATGAGGCCGGTGGACCTGGCGCGCGAGCACGGCCTGTCCACCCAGGCGATCAGAAACTACGAGGACGCCGGCATCCTGCCCGCCGCCGAACGCACCGTCCACGGCTATCGCACCTATACGCCGTTGCACGCGCAATCCCTGCGCGCGTTCCTCGCCCTCGCGCCCGGGCACGGGCACCAGACGGCCACGTCGATCATGCGGGCGGTCAACCGGGGCGCCACCGAGGACGCGCTGCGGCTCATCGACGAGAGTCACGGCCAACTGCTCGACGACCGCCGCACTCTCCAGGCCGTCGAAGCCGCGCTCCGCGATCTGGCGCCCATGCCGCAGGAGCGCGGCGACACGTTCATCGGCCCCCTGGCCAGGAGGCTCGGCATCCGCCCTGCCACCCTGCGCAAATGGGAGAACGCCGGGCTGGTCCGGCCGCGCCGCGATCCGCAGACGGGCTACCGGATCTACAGCGCGGCCGACGTACGGGACGTCCGGCTGGCCCACCAGCTCAGGCGGGGCGGCTACCTCCTGGAGCAGATCGCCCCGCTGATCGCTCAGGTCCGCTCCGCCGGAGGCGTCGCCCCGCTGGAGTCGACCCTGCGCGAGTGGCAGGCCCGCCTGTCCGCCCGGGGCCGAGCCATGCTCAAGGGCGCCGCCGACCTGGACGCATACCTCTGCGCCCGCGAACCCTGAGACCGCTGATCTGCGTCAGTCCAGGCAGAACTCGTTGCCCTCGGGGTCGGTCATCACGATGAAGCCGGCGCTCATCGGGGGCGCGGGCTCGTAGCGACGTACCCGCGTCGCTCCCAGCGCGACGAGCCGGTCGCATTCGACCTCCAGGGCCGCCATCCGCTCCTCTCCTTGCAGTCCGGGGGCCGCGCGGACATCGAGGTGGACGCGGTTCTTGGCGATTTTGTCCTCCGGCACCTGCTGGAAGAACAGCCGTGGGCCGTGCCCGTCCGGGTCCTCGAGGGCCGACCTCATGTTGCGCTGCTCCTCCGGTACGCCGACCCGCGCGAGGAAGTCGTCCCACGCGGCCAGCGGGTCGGCGTCCTCGGGCAGGTCGACTCCGGGCGGGCCGGGGTGGACGTAGCCCAGCACGTCGCGCCAGAAGGTCGACAGAGCCCGCGGGTCGTGGGCGTCGAAGGTGACCTGGATATGGCGGCTCATCGGGTTGCTCCGTTCGTAGCGGGCTTCGTGTGCAGGTCGAGGTCGCGCAGCGTCCGGTTCCAGTCGGGTGCGTCTGCATCCATGAAGCCACCTTGACACTCCTAGCGGACAGAATCGGTCCGCTATCTCTGGCAGTGTGGGCGGCATGGACGGGGCGAGCAGTGACGAGCGGGGCACGACGGAGCGCGTGCTCACCCTGCTAGGGCTGCTGCAGCAGCGCCAGGTTTGGACCGGGCCCGAGCTCGCCGACCGGCTCGGGGTCACGCCGCGCACGGTACGGCGTGATGTCGAGCGGCTGCGCACGCTCGGCTATCGGGTGCATGCCGGCCAGGGTGTCGGCGGCGGCTACCGGCTCGGCCCGGGCCAGGACCTGCCGCCACTGCTTCTCGACGACGAGGAGGCGATCGCCACCGCGGTTTCGCTGCTCGCAGGCGCGGGCGGCGCGGTCGCCGGTACCGGCGACGCCGCGCTCCGGGCACTGTCCAAGCTCGACCAGGTGCTGCCCGCCCGGCTGCGACACGAGGTGCGCGCGCTCACCGGCTCGGTGGAGTCCTTCGGCGGAGGCCGCACGCCGGTCGACCCCAAGGTGCTCATGACGCTGGCCAGAGCCTGCCGCGACCAGGTCGAGGCCGCCTTCGGCTACCCCTCCGGGAGCGAGGTGCGGCGGCGGCGGGTCGAGCCCTACCGCCTGGTCGCCTCCGACCGGCGGTGGTACCTCCTCGCCTACGACCTCGACCGCGACGCCTGGCGCAGCTTCCGCGTCGACCGGATGACCGATGTGTCTGCACGGACCAGGCGCTTCCGCCCGCGCGCCGCGCCCGACGCGGCGACGTACGTGCAGGAGGGTGTGGCGAGCCGCGTCTACCCGCACCAGGCGCGCTTCCTCGTGCACGCGTCGGCCGACACGGTGCGCGCGCAGATTCCGGCGTCGGCGGCCGTCGTACGTCGGCGAGGGAACGAGCTCTGTGAGGTGGAAAGCGGCGCCGCCAGCCTCGACTTCGTGCTCATGCACGTGCTCCTGCTGGGGCACGACTTCGAGGTGCTCGACCCTCCGGAGCTCGGGAGGCGCTGTCGCGCGCTGGCGGAGAGACTGCTGTCGGCCGGGGCAGCGATCTCACCGGTGCCGGACCCGCAGACCATCACCGACCACTCATGAAACGCCGGTCTGCGACTTCCTTCGCCGCTCGCGGACGCCGGCGGGGTGTGGCGGGGTGAGCGCGCGCAGGACGTGGGCGACGAGGGAGTCGAGGTGGCTGGGGTCGGGCATGCCGAGATGAAGAGCCATGCGGTGATAGAGCGGGCCGTACAGCAGGTCGAGCGCGACGTCGAGGTCGGCGTCGGCGGAGAGCTGGCCGGCGTCCTGGGCCCGGCGAAGCCGTTGCTTGAACGCGGCGATGCGCGGTTCGATGAGGTGTTCCCGAAGGTCGTGGGCGAGGTCGGGGTCCTGCAGCGCCTCGGCGATCAGCCCGGTGGCGGGCGAGGTGTGCACCGGTGTGAGGATGCCGATGACCTCGGTCAGCAGGGTGCGCAGGTCGGCGGCCAGGTCACCGGTGTCGGGGGGAGCGGAGGCGAGGGTCGCGGCCTGGTCGAGGAGTTCCAGGACGACCGCGCCCTTGGAGGGCCACCACCGGTAGATGGTCGTCTTGCCCACTCCTGCGCGGGCGGCGATGGCCTCGATGGTCAGCCGCCCGTAGCCGTTCTCGCGGCAGAGTTCTTCGGTGGCGGCGAGGATCGCCTGTCGGCTGCTCTCGTTGCGGCGTGCCGCGTTCGGCCCCTTGGACATGCCCCCATCGTAGGCGAAACGAAACGTCGCGTATTGACTCGGGACACGCTCCCCGGCATGCTCTGCCGAGACGATACGTATCGTCCCAATCTGTTGTCGGGACAGATTCCCAGAGTTGACAGGGGTTCGATCATGACCATGCCGCTGGGATACGTGGCGTCGACGGCGCTTTTAGCCTGGTGCACCTTCTTCGCCGTTGTCGCGCCGCGCCGCCCCCGACCACTGGCGAGCATGAGCTTCTGGTTCGGCCTGACTCTCAACGAGGTGCCGTTCCTGGGCATTTTGGCCCTGCTGGCATCCACGGCACTGGCTGCGGCCCAGGGCGATCTCGCGTCACCGGGCGCCAAGGCGACGGCCGCGGCGGCCCTCGCCACCATCCCCGGGATGGCCGTGTCCGCCTGGCGGGGCCTGCGGACGGACCAGGTGGCCGGGCGCGCCCTTGAGCAGGGGCTGGGGACCGCTTGGCGAGATCATGTGCACAAACCGCTGCGCCGCCACCGGCCCTGGGCCCGCATCCTGCTGCTGCCGGGCTTGATGCGGCAGCGCAACGTGGAGCGGATCCCCAACATCCGCTACGGGGACGCCGGCCGCCGGAATCTGCTCGACATCTACCGCCGCCGCGGCGCGCCGCAGAACGCGCCGGTCCTGGTCTACTTCCACGGCGGCGGATTCACCAGCGGAGCGAAGAACCGCGAGGCACGGCCCTTGCTGTACCGCCTCGCCGGCCAGGGGTGGGTGTGCATCAGCGCCAACTACCGGCTGCGGCCCCAGACCTCTTTTCCCGGCCACCAGATCGACGCCAAGAAGGTCATCGCCTGGGTCCGCGAGCACGCCCCCGCCTACGGCGCCGATCCGTCGAGGCTGTTCGTGGCGGGCAGCTCCGCCGGCTCCAACCTGGCGGCCCTGTGCGCGCTCACGCCGAACGACCCGGTGTTCCAGCCCGGGTTCGAGTCGGCCGACACCTCGGTCACCGGGGCGATCTGCCTCTATGGCTACTACGGCCACTTCTTCGGTGGGGAGCCCGACGAAACGCCGTCCCCGAACCAACCGTATGCGTACCTCATCCCCGGTGCGCCGCCGTTCCTCATCGCCCACGGCACCAAGGACGCGCTGGCGACCGTCGAGGGCGCCCGGAACTTCGTCGCCCGACTGCGCCGCGTCTCGGACAGCACCGTGGTCTACGCCGAACTGCCCGGCGGGCAGCACGCTTTCGACCTGTTCCACTCCGCGCGCTTCGAGGCGGTCGTGGACGGCGTCGAAGCCTTCGCCGCCTGGGTCCTGGCTGCTCCGCAGCGCACTCCCGACTCAGCCCGCTGAACGGGTGCACCATCCGCCGGGACCCGGGGACGGTGCACGGCCGCCCGCAGGTCCAGGCGCCGGCACCTGCTGCTGCAGCAGGTGCCGGCGTGCACAAGCGCGGCCACGTGACGTGGGTCGGTTGATCACGCGGTGGGAACGCTTTGCCCTCGCTTGGATGACGTGCCCAGCGTCGCCGTACGGCACTGCGTCTTAAAGGGGGTGAACCCGAATGGAGGCACTCCATGAAACCGCGTGTTCTCTCCGCCGTCGTCGCGCTGGTCCTGCTGGGCTCGGCGTGCGCCGGCCAGGCCACCTCGTCGAATTCCGCCGGAACCCCGGGTGACGCCCCCACGGTGGCCGCGCCCGCGGATGCCGTCGACGGGACGTGACCGACCAGCAGTTGTCCACATTCGCCCTCGACGTCGACACCGCGTCGTACGGCTACGCGCGCCGGGCCATCCAGGAGGGGCGGTGGCCCGAGCCCGATCAGGTGCGGACCGAGGAGTTCGTCAACGCGTTCCGCCAGGACTACGCGGAGCCCGACGACGACGGCTTCGCCGTACACGTCGACGGAGCCCGGTCGAACGGTGCCGCGATCGTCCGCGTCGGCCTGCAGACACGCCGGACGGAGTCCGCGGCACGCAAGCCGGCCAACCTGACCTTCGTGGTGGACGTGTCCGGCTCGATGGCGGAGGCTGGCCGCCTGGACCTGGTCCGCGGGGCCCTGCACACGCTCGTCGACCAGCTCATGCCGGGCGACCAGGTGTCGATCGTGTCCTTCAGCGGCTCGGCGCGGCTGCTCACGTCGATGACCCCGGTGTCGGAGCGCTCGCACCTCCACTCCGCGATCGAGGAACTCGTCCCCGACGGCTCGACCAACCTTCAAGAGGGACTGGTCTGTGTGTGGGGGTCGGGCGCGAGTACGGCGACCACCTGATGGAGCAACTCGCTGACAACGGCGACGGGGCGGCGGTCTACGTCAGCTCGCTGGACGAGGCACGCACGGTGTTCGTCGACCGGTTGCCCGCCACTCTCGACGTCCGGGCGCGCGACGCCAAGGCGCAGGTCGCGTTCAACCCGGGCGTCGTCGACTCGTACGCGCTGATCGGGTACGAGAACCGGGAGCTCTCGCCCGAGGAGTTCCGTGACGACTCCCGCGACGGCGGAGAGGTCGGCCCGGGACACGCCGTCACGGCGCTCTACTGGGTGCGGCTGCGGCCGGGGGCCGTGGGGCAACTCGCCACGGCGACCGTCCGATGGCTCGACCCGGAAACCCGCCGTCCCTCGGAGCTGACCGGCTCGGTGGACACGGCAGGTCTGTCGCCGGACCTGTGGGGCACCACTGGGCCTCGGTTCCAGGTGGACGTGGTCGCCGCGGCCTTCGCCGAGCGGCTGCGCATGCGCTGGGGCGCCGGCGGCGAGCGTTTCGGACTCGGGCTGGAGGACCTGTCAGCCCACGCCGCGCGACTGGCCGAGGTCACCGAGGATCCGGACGTGATCGATCTCGTGGATCTCATCGCCCGCGCCCGATCTCTCGGCTGATCACATGCGCCCCCCGTCCGTGAACTGGATCGGCCGCTCAGGGGCATTCGCCGGCGGACTACGACGTCGCGCGGTTCTACTTCCGGCGTCGTAGTCCGGCCAGTCGTTGATCCCGGTGCGGTAGCGGAAGATGACTCCGCTTGTGGGACGCCTCTGAACAGCGGCTGGACCACGATTGCGGTCATGAGAACGCCAGTAGGTGGACGATCAGCAGGCGGAAGCGTGGTCGTCGAGTCGGGTGCCCGGCCGGGGCTCATTCTCGCCGCGGTGGCCGTCGTGCAGTTCATGGTGTCGCTGGATCTGTCGGTCGTGAACGTCGGGCTACCGCAGATCGCTGTCGGCCTCGGTTTCAGCGCAGTGGGTCTGACCTGGGTGATCCACGCCTACGCGCTCACCTTCGGCGGGCTGCTCCTCCTGGGTGGCAAGGCCGCCGACCGGTACGGTCGCAAGCGGATGCTGCTGCTCGGGCTCAGCCTGTTCGGCCTCGCCTCACTCGTCGGCGGGTTCGCCCAGGAACCCGGCCATCTTGTCGCCGCTCGTGCCGTACAGGGCATCGGGGCCGCCGCACTGGCGCCGGCCGCGCTGGCGCTGCTGACCGCGACGTTTCCCACGGGCAAGGCTCGCATCCGGGCTTTCGGCGTATGGGCCGCGGTGAACGCCGCCGGGGGCGCCCTCGGCGTCCTGATCGGCGGCCTGCTCACCCAGTACGCCAGCTGGCGATGGGTGATGTTCGTCAGCGTCCCGATGGCCGCCGGCGCGCTGGCCCTGGTCTGGCGGGCCGTCGCCGCCGACCCGTCCTCGGTTCGCGGCGGCCGCCCGGACGTGCTGGGTGCCGTCCTGGCCACGGCGGGCACGGCCCTGCTGGTGTTCGGCGTCGTCCGCACCGACCGGTATGCGTGGACCTCCCCGGTCACCCTGACGACTCTGGCGGTCGCCGCCGCGCTGCTGGCCGCCTTCATCTACGTCGAGCGGACCACCACGCGCGAACCGCTGATCCGGCTCGGCCTGTTCGCCAACCGCTCGGTCGCCGGCGCGAACGCCTACAACCTCCTCGTCGGTGCGGCGATGTCGTCGGCGTTCTATTTCATGTCGCTGTACCTGCAACGAGTGCTCGGGATCGGGCCGGCCCTGACCGGGATCGAGTTCCTGCCGTTCGCCCTCGGCGTGGTCGCCGGCTCGGCACTCGCCGTCAAACTCGGTTACCGTTTCGCGCCGCGGACCCTTCTGGTCAGCGGCGGACTGCTGACTGCCGCCGGATTCGCCTGGTTCGGCCTGATCAGCGCCGACGGCGCCTTCATCACCGACGTGCTGGGGCCGTCGATCGTCGCCAGCGTCGGATTCGGGCTCTGCCTCGGCCAGGTCGTCTCCATCGGCACGACGGGTGTCGCGCCCAACGAGACCGGCACCGCGTCGGGCCTGCTCAACAGTTCACGCCAGATCGGTGCCTCGCTCGGGCTGGCCGTCCTCGGCACCGTCGCGCACGACCGCACCGGCCAGGCCGTCACGCCGGAGGCCCTCAACGACGGGTACGCGCTCGGCCTGACGCTCGGCGCCGTGCTCCTGGTCGCCGCCGTCCTCGTCGCCCTCAGCGTCCTGCGCCGGACCAGCCCGCCATCACGGGCCGAGCAGATCGATGACCGCGAATCGCTCCTCGCCCGGGATTGACCGGCGATCCACCCGGGCCGCAACCCCACCGGATGAAAGATCACTGCAGGAAGGCCGTCTCGGCATGACTGTCACCCCGATCGATCTCTTCGCGTCCTCCATCCACTTCAACCAAGGCGGCGAGATCCGCGCCGAGAAAAGACCAAGGGTCTCCGACGAGGACGGCTGGCAGTTGATGGCCTTCCACGCGAAGACCTCGGCCGACGTCCACGCCGACCACTGGGAAGTCCATCCCGAGGCCGAGGAGATCGTGTCCTGCCTCATCGGAAAGATAAGCCTCTACCTCCGTCCGGAGCGGCCGGGACAACAGGAGGAAGAGATCAGGCTGTGGGCCGGAACCGCGGCCATCGTCCCGCGCGGGCGATGGCATCGCATCGTGCTGGACATCCCCAGCAACATCATGGCGGTCACTCTGCCGCGTGGCAGCCGCCTGGAGAAGCGAACCGACGCCTAGGACTGCTTCTCGAACCTGTTCTCATTCACTGGCCAGGGGCGATGACCGACGGCGGTTCGTCGGCGACATGGCGCTTGTATTCGGCGCTATTTCTCTCGCCGTCCGCGGTGTAATGTAATCGCGAGTCTAGAACTTGTTCTATTTGGGTTTCCGCGGAATTCACATTCGCGACCCGGAGGGAGTTCGATGGACCGCCGACCGGCAGAGAAGAAGATGCGGCGCTCAGGCCGCGATCCCCAGGCTTTTTCCGCCCATCTCGCCCAGTGGCTGGCGACCGTCCTCCCCGCCGGCGCCGCGGACCCCGACGTCGTGGTGCACGAAGGAGTCGAGGCCAACGGTCTGTCGTCGGAGACGGTGTTCGTCGACGCCACCTGGACCGAGAACGGCCGGCAGCAGGCCGGCCGTTTCGTCGCGCGCGTCGCGCCGGCGGCCGAAGACGTTCCCGTGTTTCCCGAATACGCCCTTCAGGACCAGTACGACGCCATGCGGTTGGTCGCCGAACTGACCGATGTGCCGGTACCGCGGGTGCGGTGGATGGAGCCCACGGGTGAGGTGATCGGCAGCCCGTTCTTCCTGATGGACCGGGTCGAGGGCGTCGTCCCACCCGACGTGCTGCCGTACAACTTCGGCGGCAACTGGTTGTTCGACGCCTCGCCCGACGAGCAACGCCGCCTGCAGGACGTCACGGTCGAGACGATCGCCAAGCTGCACGCCATCCCCGACGCGTCCTCGACATTCGGGTTCCTCACCCCGCGCGAGGGAGCGGAGGGCGACAGCCTGCTCGCGCGGAACCTGGCGCGCACGCGGGCGTGGTACGACTTCGCGACGACCGACCTGGGCCGTTCTCCGCTCGTCGAACGCGGCCTGGCCTGGCTCACGGCGAACCTGCCGGAGACCCATGAGACGGTCCTCAGCTGGGGCGACTCCCGGATCGGCAACATCCTCTACCGCGACTTCGCGCCGGTCGCCGTGCTCGACTGGGAGATGGCCGCGATCGGCCCACGTGAGCTCGACATCTCCTGGATGATCTCCGCCCACCAGGTCTTCGAGTCGATCACCACGGTGATGGCCATGCCGGGCATGCCGCACTTCCTCCGTGAAGAAGACGCGAAGGCGACGTACGAGAAGGTCACCGGTGTAGCCCTCGGCGATCTCCAGTGGTACCACGTATACAACGGCGTGCGATGGTGCATCGTGTTCATGCGTACCGGCGCACGGCAGATTCATTTCGGTGAGGTCGAGCGGCCCGGCGACATCGAGACGTTGATGCATTCCCGGCCGCTGCTCGAAAGGCTTCTCGACGAGGTAGGTGCGTAGACGTGGTCGGTCCGCTCGACGAGTACCCCATCCATCAGGCGCCGCTGCCGGTCACCTGGGCGGCGACCAGTGACCGCAACTTCTATGACCGCTGCTACTTGAACGCCCATGACCGCACGGGCGACATCTTCGTGATCACCGGGATGGGCTGGTACCCGAACCTCGGCACCAAGGACGCCTTCGTGCTGGTCCGCCGGGGCGGCACGCAGACGGCCGTCCACCTCGGCGACGCGATCGACGACGACCGGCTGAACCAGAGGGTGGGCGGCTACCGCATCGAGGTTGTGGAGCCGCTCCAGAAGTTGCGCGTCGTCATGGACGAGACCGAGGGCATCGCGCTCGACATGACGTGGGAGGGCTCGTTCCCCGTCGTTCAGGAGCAGCCGCACATCATGCGGGCCGGCAGCCGCGTCACCCTCGACGCGCAGCGTTTCGCCCAGGTCGGCACGTGGTCCGGTTCCATCGTCATCGACGGCGAGGAGATCGCGGTGACGCCCGACCGCTGGGTCGGCACCCGCGACCGCTCGTGGGGCATCCGCCCGGTCGGCGAACCCGTGCCGGCCGGTCGGCCGGCGGACCCGCCCTTCGAGGGCATGTGGTGGCTCTACATGCCGTTGCGGTTCGACGACTACGCCGTCGTGCTGATCCTCCAGGAGAACCCGGACGGCTTCCGCACCCTCAACGACTGCACCCGCGTGTGGCGCGACGGCCGGGTGGAGCAACTCGGCTGGCCCCAGGTGGCCATCTCCTACGCGTCCGGCACGCGGATCCCCACCGGCGCGGTGATCCGCTGCACCGGCTCGGAGGGCAAGCCCGTGGTGCTGGAGATCGAGTCGCTGCTGCCGGTGGCGCTGCACATCGGTGCCGGTTACAGCAGCGACCCCGACTGGTCCCATGGCGTGTGGAAGGGCCCAGGTTTCACCGAACGCGTCACGTACGACCTGGAGTCCCCGGAGGTCGCGGGCCGGATGATGTTCGGCATCGTCGACCACGTCGCCCGCGTCACCTGTGAGGGCGCCTTGGGCTACGGCCTCTTCGAGCACGGCGCCATGGGCCGCCACGACCCGAGCGGCTTCACCGACTGGTTCACCCTCGCCCCCTGACTGGCCGGCCGCCCACGAACCTCGGTTGAGCCGGTGGGCGGCCTGGTCCTTCTTCTCCAGGATCGTGCTCGAGTGATCCACTGCTCACAAGAGGCCCTAACGTTGGCCCATGTCCGAAATGTCATCACGGGTCGAACTGCGCCCGCTCACCCTCTCCGACCAGGACGAGTTCTGCTCGCTCGTGCAGGCCAGCACCGAGCTGCACCACCCATGGATGCAGCTGCCCGCGACCGCGGAGGAGTTCCAGGTCTGGATGCGCCGCATCGACGACGGCACCAACCTGGGCTTTCTGATCCGAGTTCGGGAGACCGGCGCGGCAGCCGGCATGGTCAACATCAACTCGATCATCCGGGGCCGCTACCAGGGTGCGTCCCTCGGCTATGCGGCCTTCGCCCCGTCCGCAGGGCAGGGTTACATGACCGACGGGCTCACCGTCACCCTGCAGCACGCCTTCACCGACCTGCGGCTCCACCGGCTGGAGGCCAACATTCAGCCGGCGAACAAGGCGTCCCTGGCCCTGGCCCAGCGCCTGGGCTTCCGCTACGAAGGGCTGTCGCCCGCCTACCTCTACATCGACGGGGCCTGGCGCG
>Ga0310811_10007267_pt1 | contig 14176 bp, 10 predicted proteins | sample YCmetagenome_FD_207642 | JGI IMG/M metagenome (GOLD analysis project Ga0310811, IMG submission 207642) | Soil microbial communities from experimental microcosm in Duke University, North Carolina, United States - YC | ecosystem: Engineered > Artificial ecosystem > Soil microcosm > Unclassified ...
TCACCGACTACGAGGACAATCAGTGGTTGGTCGAAACTGCCGTGGGCCCGCGGGTGATGCAATTTTCGAAGCGCAACAATCTTGGCGTCCTCGATGCCTGGTCCCGCCGCATGATCGGCGGGGCGCCCGTCCTGATCCCCATTCGCGTATTCCCCAATGACGAGGGCACCGAGCTCACCTACACTTTCCTGCAGCGGCCGGGCACGACAAAGGAAGCTTGGCATTCGCTGCAAGAATGGATGGCAACCGACCTGTTTGCCCTGAAGAACACGCTGGAATTCGAGGTCGATTAGAGCGCGATCCCGTCTCGAGTTGAAGGCTTCACCGCGCGCTCGTCATGGCCGGGTCAAGCCCGGGGATGACGATGTGGGGAGGAAGGAACCCAAATGCTGACGCCGCACTGGCAGCATTTCACCCAAGCTCTCGCGACCTGCGTCAACTCAACCGATCACGCTCCAGGCACGGCTCTTCGTGAGCCGCATTGCCGGCTCACGACGAGCCGGCGCCGTCCTGCCGCACGAAGGCGATGCGCAGCATGTTGGTCGCGCCCGGCGTTCCGAGAGGGATGCCGGCGGTGATGGCGACGCGGTCCCCCGGCCGGGCGTAGCCCTCGCGATAGGCGATGATGCAGGCGCGATCGACCATGTCTTCGAGGCTCACCGCGTCTTCGGTCAGGAAGCACTGGATGCCCCAGACCACCGACAGCCGGCGCGCGGTCCTGACGCTGGGCGACAAAGCGATGATCGGCTTGGCGGGGCGCTCGCGGGCAGCGCGGATGCCGGTCGAGCCCGACGACGTGTAGGTGACGATCGCGGCGAGGTCGAGCGTTTCGGCGACTTGGCGGGTGGCGGCGGAAATGGCGTCGGCCGCGGTCGCTTCCGGCTCCGTCGCCTGGGCGCGAATGATGCCGCGATAATTGGGATCGGATTCGACCGCCATGGCGACCTTGTTCATCATCGACACCGCCTCGATCGGGTATTGACCGGAAGCGGATTCGGCCGAGAGCATGATCGCATCGGCGCCTTCGAACACGGCGATCGAGACGTCCGACACTTCGGCGCGGGTCGGCACCGGCGAGGTGATCATCGATTCGAGCATCTGAGTCGCCACCACCACCGGCTTGCCGTAGCGGCGGGCGACGCGCAGCATGCGCTTCTGCAGCCCCGGCACCTGTTCCAGCGGCATTTCAACGCCGAGGTCGCCGCGCGCCACCATGAAGGCGTCGCAAAGCTTGATGATTTCCTCGAGCCGCTCGACGGCCTGCGGCTTTTCGATCTTGGCCATCACGCCCGCGCGGCCCTGAACAACCTTGCGGATCTCGATGATGTCCTCGGGCCGCTGCACGAAGGAGACGGCGATCCAGTCGGCCTCCGCCGCAAGCCCGGCCAGGAGGTCGGCGTGGTCCTTCTCGGTAAGCGCGCCCACCGGCAGCAGCGTATCGGGCAGGCTCACGCCCTTCTTGTCGGAAAGCTTGCCGCCATAGATGACCTCGGTCTCGATGGCGCCGTTGCCGACCTTGGTGGCCTTGAGCTGCAGCTTGCCATCATCGAGCAGCAGGCGGTCGCCGACCGAAACGGACTCGATAATCTCGGGATGGGGCAGGAAGACGCGCTCGGCGTTGCCCTTGGCGTCGGAGGAATCGAGGAGGAACTTGCCGCCGGCGACCAGTTGCGCCGAACCGCCCTCGAAGGTGCCGACGCGGAGCTTGGGGCCCTGCAGGTCGACGAGGATGCCGAGCGGGTGGTTGAGAGTCTTCTCAACCTCGCGGATGCGGCGCACCGTTTCGTGCATCAGCTCGTGGCTGGCATGGCTCATATTGATGCGGAAGACGTCGGCACCGGCCCGCGCCAATTCCTCGATGACCTTTTGGTCGTTCGAGGCGGGGCCAAGTGTGGCGATGATTTTTACACGGCGCGAGCGTCTCATGAGGTATGCATGCCTTCTCGGTTATTCGGTGTCGATCCCCGAAGGCGCGCTGGCATCGGGGTTGGGGTTGCCGCCGTCGTCGGGTGCGGTGGATTCGGGGACATCGCCCGGTTGCGGCTGGTCGGGAGGGCCGTCCGCATCAGTGCCGTTGGCGTTATTTGCATTGGCGGCCGGATCGGTCAACTGCAGCGTCCAGTCGCTCTTGTTCTGGGTATCCACTTCGAAGAAGCCGGTACGCTCATAACCACGCGCGAGGCAATCCTCGATGCCGAAAATGGTGAAGCTATCGTCGCGCGTGCACATATACACGTTGCCGTCCCATGCGCCTCCGCCGATGTCATCGGCTGCGAACAGGTAGAAGAAGCGCGAGTTGAGATTACCCTGATATACCGTTGCGCATTGTGACGGTGCGGCAACCCACCAACCCTCTGATTGCCAGCCGCGTTCGGCCCGATAGCCGAGGGCGATCGAAACGGGGTCCGCGGTCTGGTTACAGACGCGCAGATCGGCGAATGCGGGAGTGACGGAGACGAAAGCGCCTCCGAGCAGCAGCGCCAGCAGGGCCAGACCGAGACGGATTTTGGACAAAGCAGCGCCGGATGCCATGACGACGATTGAACCCTCTTTGAGCCGGGGGGAAAAGACGAGTCAACCGCTATTTCCCGGATTGGGCAGAAATGGGAAGGTTTTGGGATGTGTGTGGATTGCGGCGCTTTGCCGCTTGCCTCACGCGGCCGGCTAGGGTTGAAGCGGGGTTCCGACTGTCCGCCCCGCGGCGACTGACCAGCGCCGGGTCGGGCTTCTTTTCTTTCCAGTGAATGTGGGAGGTATCCTAGATGGCTGATACCGTGTCATCCGATAGCGTCGCCCAGGACCAGCTCAGGGCTTTCATCGAGCGCATCGAGCGCATGGAAGAGGAAAAGAAGGCCATTTCCGACGACATCCGCGACATCTACGCGGAGGCCAAGGGCAACGGGTTCGACGTCAAGGTGCTGCGGCAGATCGTGCGCATCCGCAAGCAGGATCGCGATGAACGGATGGAGCAGGAAGCGCTGCTCGAGCTCTACATGACCGCCCTCGGCATGAGCCTCGCCCCCGCCGAGCGCGAGGAAGACTAGTTTTACGCGCGGCGGCGGCAACGCATACACGCTGAGCGGCGGACTACAATCGGCTGAGTCCGACCGGCCGTACAAACCGATTCCCATGCACGGCGTCATTCCGGCGAATGCCGGAATCCAAAAAGCTCAGCCGTGCGGCGCCTAGCAGGTCTTTCCGCGAACTCACCGAGTACCGGATTCCGGCATTCGCCGGAATGACGGCGTGCGTGTAAAAAAAAGCACCGGACGCCCTTTTCCGACAATTGCAGCCGCGCTTCGTCCGCCGAGCAAATCGGCCATCCTGGCGCGGCAGGCACGACTAAAATCCCCTCCTTTGACTGGTACCTTGCATCACGCGAATTGAACCAGATGCGGGGGCATGGATTGTGCAGCTACCGGGCTGCCGGCCGAACCATCTTCACCGCCAGCCCCGGCATTTGCCGCAACCGCCATCCTGCCGGCCATCCGGGCCGAGGCAGCCGCGGTTGTTTCCTCGTCCAGTTCATCAGGAGTCAAGACCATGAGCAGCGACTTCATAACCACTCAGGACGGCACGTCGATCTTCTACAAGGACTGGGGCACCGGGCAACCGATCGTCTTTCACCATGGCTGGCCGTTGAGCAGCGATGATTGGGATGGCCAGATGCTCTTCTTCCTGGCGCAGGGCTATCGGGTCGTCGCCCATGACCGCCGCGGCCATGGCCGCTCGAGCCAGACCGATGAAGGCAACGAGATGGATACCTACGCGGCCGACGTTGCGGCGCTCGCCGACCATCTCGATCTCACGGATGCCATTCACGTTGGCCACTCGACTGGTGGCGGCGAAGTCGCCCGCTATGTGGCTCAGTACGGGGCCGGTCGCGTCGCCAAGGCAGTGCTGATGAGCGCCGTGCCGCCGATCATGGTCAAGACCGCGGCCAATCCCGGCGGCCTGCCGCTCGAAGTGTTCGACGGTTTCCGCGCCATGCTGGCCGCTAACCGGGCGCAGTTCTACCGCGACCTGCCGGAGGGCCCATTCTACGGCTTCAACCGTCCGGGGACGCCGATCTCGGAAGGGGTGATCGACAATTGGTGGCGGCAGGGAATGATCGGCGGCGCCAAGGCGCACTACGACTGCATCAGGGCGTTCTCGGAGACCGACTTCACCGAGGATCTCAGGAGTATCGATGTGCCGGTATTGGTGATGCATGGCGATGACGACCAGATCGTGCCGATCGCGGACGCTGCGCTCGAGTCCATCAAGCTGCTGAAGAATGGCGAGCTGAAGGTCTACCCGGGATTTCCACACGGCATGCCGACGACGCACGCTGATGTCATCAACCAGGACCTGCTGGCATTCTTCAGGGCCTGAGCGACGTCCAAATATGGAAACACCCCGCTTACCGGCGGGGTGTTTGGTGTCCGGCCGCGATTAGCCGCTATTTCATCAGCGAGGCGATCGAATGGGCCTGGTCGATGTTCTTGGCCATCGCGACAATACGTTCCGCAACATCGCGCGGCAGGTCATAGCGCTCGGATAGCCGGGCTGCATCTTCCTTGCGGCGAAACTCGATTTCCTCACGGCTTTCGAGTCGAGCTATCTCAATACGCATCGTCGTCGTTCTCCTGGTTGATGATTGCCTAACGCCGTGCCCTCGGATTTGGTTCTCCCCCAAATTTAGTAACTCTTTAACGTTTCGGACGTGACGGGCGAACCCCGGAAATCGGGCTAGCTCCGCCGGGGGAACGGCACCGGCGTTGACCGACGCGAAAGACTTGTCTGCCAAATTCCCCCTCTGGAGGTCCGCAATGAGCTTTGCGAAATTGCAGATAAAGGCGGCCGCGACGGCGTTCGCACTGTTTGCATGCGCCAGCCTGGCGCTGTTTTTCCTCGTCCGCAGCGTCGGCAACGTGGCGGCGGTGCTGCCCCTGGCCCGGCAATTGCCCGCCTATTCGCCGGTGCAGACGATCGGGGCGGTGCTCGATCTCAGGCCGGTGATCGCGCTTGGGGCCGGAACGCTATTGGCGGCTGGTGTGGTGCTGGTGATCCGCAACGCCTTCCTGGACCGCGCCGTCTACATGCTCATCAGCATGCTGACCCTGGTGCTGGCCTCGAGCATCGGCATCGTCGCGGGTTTTGGCGCCTACCACTCCATTATCGACCACAAGCTGCTGGTGCCGCCGGGGCTGCTGCCGTCGGCAATCGCGCTCGGGGTGATGATGGTGCTCAGCCTCGCCAACTTCGATGGCCTTCGCAGTTCGCTGCTGCTCCGCACCCTGCTTGCGCCCGTGCTGGTGGTGGGGGCGCCGATTCTTTTGATCATGGGCGGGTAGGGCACCGGACCTCGCCCTTCGACAGGCTCAGGGTGAGGTCCTGCGGAAGGCACTGTTCGGTCATGAATTTTAGAACTTGAGCCATTTGCATGGCCGTCTGGCTAAGCCCAAAAACGGAGATTCCCGCTTTCGCGGGAATGACCGGCGTTCTGCACCAATAACCGGGTCTATAGAGGCCCGAGCCACCATCCCGGGTGCCATTCCCGCGAAGGCGGGAATCTCTGTTTTCTGGGCCCGCTGGCGGGGACAAATCCCCACGCCTCAACGAGCCCTCACGTGCGCCTGCCGAACCGCAGGAGCCGCCCTCAGCCCGCCTTGGGCGTTGAAACCGGCAGCACGCTCGATGAGCCGCCGAGGGCCTGCAGCACGGCCGCGACGATCCCCGCGGCATCGAGCCCGGCCTGCGCATACATATCCGCCTGGCTCGATTGCTCGGTGAAGCAATCGGGAATCATCAGCGGACGGAAACGCAGTTTGCCGTCGAGCAGCCCGTTTAGGGCAAGGAAGCTCGCCACGTGGCTGCCGAAGCCGCCAATGCCGCCTTCCTCGACCGTCAGCAACAGGTCATGATCGCGGGCAAGGCCGGCCACCAATTCCTCATCGAGCGGCTTCATGAAGCGGGCATCGGCGATCGTCGGGGCAAGGCCGAGGGCCGAAAGCCGATCCGCCGCCGCGAGGCATTCCCCGAGACGGGTGCCGAAAGAGAGCAGGGCGACCGTTGCCCCCTTGCGCACAATGCGGCCCTTGCCGATCGGCAGCACCTCGCCGCGCGCCGGCAGGTCAGCGCCGACGCCGTCGCCGCGTGGATAGCGGAAGGCGATGGGGCCGTCCTCATAGGCGGTGGCGGTCGCGACCATGTGCCGGAGCTCGACTTCGTCCGCCGCCGCCATCAGCACCATGCCGGGAATCGCCCCGAGATAGGCGTTGTCGTAGTTGCCGGCATGGGTCGGCCCGTCGGCGCCGACAAAGCCGGCGCGATCGATGGCGAAGCGTACCGGCAATTGCTGGATGGCAACGTCGTGGATCACCTGGTCATAGGCGCGCTGCAGGAATGTCGAATAGATGGCGCAGAAGGGTTTCAGGCCCTCCGAGGCGAGGCCCGCGGCGAAGGTGACGGCGTGCTGCTCGGCGATCCCAACGTCAAACATGCGGGTCGGGAACAGTTCGGCGAACTTGTCGAGCCCGGTGCCCGCCGGCATTGCGGCGGTGACGGCCACCACGCGGTCGTCGCGCTTGGCCTCATCGATCAGGCTTTCGGCGAAGACCGACGTATAGGACGGGGCGTTCGACTGCGGCTTGGCCTGGGCGCCGGTGATGACGTTGAACTTGTTGACGCCGTGATATTTGTCGCGGGCGTTCTCGGCCGGCTCGTACCCCTTGCCCTTCCGCGTGGCCACATGCACCAGGATCGGCCCGTCCTCGGAGTCGCGGACATTGGTCAGCACGGGGAGCAGGTGGTCGAGATTGTGCCCGTCGATGGGGCCGACATAATAGAAGCCGAGTTCCTCGAACAGCGTGCCGCCGGTGAGCCACGCGCGGGCGAATTCCTCGGTCCGGCGCGCCTGCTCGTGGATGACCTGCGGAAACGCGCGCGCGATCTGCTTGGCGGTGTTGCGCAGGCCCCGATAGGCGGGCCCCGAAACCAGCCGCGCCAGGTAGGCGCTCATCGCGCCCGTGGGCGGGGCGATCGACATGTCGTTGTCGTTGAGGATGACGATCAGTCGGGCGTCCATGGCGCCGGCATTGTTCATGGCCTCATAGGCCATGCCGGCCGACATCGCGCCATCACCGATGACAGCGACGACATTGCGCTTCTGGTTCAGTAGCTTGCTGCCAACCGCCATGCCGAGGCCGGCCGAAATCGAGGTTGAGGAATGCCCGGCCCCGAACGGGTCATAGGGGCTCTCCGCTCGGCGGGTGAAGCCCGAAAGCCCGTTCTTTTGCCGCAGCGTGCGGATGCGATCGCGCCGGCCGGTCAGGATCTTGTGGGGGTAGGCCTGGTGGCCGACATCCCAGATGATGCGGTCGCGGGGCGTGGCAAACACCGTGTGCAGGGCCACAGTCAGTTCGATGACGCCAAGACCGGCGCCGAGATGGCCGCCGGTCACGGAAACCGCGTCGATCATTTCGGCGCGCAGTTCGCCGGCCAGCTGCTTGAGCTGGTCGCGCGACAGCGTTTTCAGCGCGTCGGGCGAGGCGATGGTATCGAGCAGGGGAGTGAGCGGCTTGTCGGTCATGCCGATCCTTTGCCGGCCAGAACTTACTCCAGCCAGATTTAAAGACAGCTGCGGTATGATGCAATCAAATCAGCCGCATCAGGGCGAAATCACATGCAATTGCGGCAAGATTGTTGGCGGCCCTCAAGGGCGCCGCAATCTCATCGGGCCGCGACGAGCAGCGAACCAGCGGCAAAGCGGGCGGTGCCGAGCCGCACGGCGCCCGCGGGCCTGAAGCCGAAACGGGCAACCATCGCGCCGAGTTCGGTCGCGGGGTTCAGGTCGGTGGCGTTGGGTTCGACGAACACGGCGAAGGTGCCCGAGGTCATTGCGGCCGGCTGCACCATGGCTTCCGCGAATCCGGGGGGAACAAGCTGCGTATTGCGGGGCTTGAAGCTCGCGAGGGCGGCGGTTGCCGGGTTCCGAAGATTGGGGCTGTTGCGCCGATCGGCGGCGTAGCTGCTGAGCGCGGCGGCGCCAATAGGCGTGCCCACCGTGTTGGTGAGGGAATTGCCCGTCGAGGCGATGGTCACCGTGCCGGTGCTTTCGTTCTGGATGAGCGCCTGAAGCTGTTGTTCGGCCGTGGTGCCCGGGCCAATCGGGGCATAGGCGGTGACGGTTGGCGGCGCCATGCGTGCCGCCGGAATCGGCGCTTCGATGGAGGCGATAGCGCCCAGCGCGCTCTGCGGCCGCACATTGTCACGCGAGCGTTGCGCCGGCAGCGGGGCGCCGGTTCCCTTCGCCCCATAGGCGGATGGGAAAGGCTGCTCGACGGAAGCGCCGGCGCTTGCCACCATGGTAATGGGGCCGCTGCTGACGCTGGGACGGCTCGTGGGGTGCGCTTCGGCCGCAAGCGTCACTGGTCGCGCCATCGGCACCGGTGCCACCGGGACTGTCGCGACCGCGATCTGCGCCGGACCGGCCGATTCCTGCGAATCGTCGTCGCCCGCATCGATCTGCGCGTCGGGCTTGCGGATCTTGGGGTCGCCGGGGTTCAACCCCTGAAAAATATCCGAAAAGGTCTTGCCGGTGAGCGAGGTGGTTGCCGCCGCCACCATGGTGTCGTGGCCGAGCGAGGCGGCGCCGCCCTTGAGCGCTGCGGGATTGGTGCAGGGGACGGCATGGCAGGCGTTCCACTGCGCCATGGCGTAGGCACGGCCGGAACCGGAGAGCACTCGGCCATTGGCCGCTACGTGCAGGGTCTTGCCGTCGGGGAAGATCGCCTGCAATTGCGCCGTGGTCATGCGCGGCCAGGCGCGGACCGTGCCCACATCCATGTGGACGAAGGGGCTGCCCGAATTGGGGTAAAAGCCGACGCCGCCCACCTGCTGCTGCATGCCGACGGCGCGCAGCCTGGTCAGCGGGATGCCGGGGATGAAGAAATCCATCGCGTGGCCCAGCATGTGCTGCGAGTGCGACGCCACGCCGGCCGATCGAGAATGGAGAAAGGCATTGGTGACCGGCGACCGGTAAGCGGAGACGATGTTGATCGGCTGTGTCGCCCCGACCTTCTGGTAGACTTCCCAGACCAGGTCGAAAAGCTGCGGGGACATTTGGGTCGGCTGGTTGTTGCGCCAGTCGCGCAGGAACCAGTCGAGTTGCTGCAGCCCTTTCGGATCGTAGACGCCGTTGCGCTTGAAGGTAATGCGCGCCGTCTCGTGCGTGTGGGTGTGGTAGAGATAGAGCGTGCGGTCGCCGGTTTCGGCGCTGACCGGCGCCGTGGTGGGCGGCAACAACACAGCAACCGCCATCAAGGCGGCAAGCAGCAACCGCAGCAATCGCTGAGAATGCAGTGTCGGTTTTCCCACTAAGCCCAAGCCCAAAGAGATAGGTAGATTGACAGGCAGATTAGCCAAAAGTCCGGTACGCTCTATTAACGCTAACGACCCGTTTCTGCCGAAGACCCCACAGCAGCCTTGATTTTTACGAGAAAAACGCGGCTGAACCAAGGCGAATGTCTTTAGCGAACCTTAACCGCTCGAACGGATGGCCGGCGGGCTGGACTCAATCGAGCGAGCTAGAGCGGGCTACCGCGATCCCTGCCAACTCCGCCATTCAGCCAAGAGGCTGATTTTTCGACCCATTCGAGCTGCCGCGCCAAAAACAAAATTCCCCGGCGCGGGGACGCAGGGGACATAATTTGCTGGAATCGAAGTGATGCTGGGCACCGATTGGAACGGAGATTCCCGCCTTCGCGGGAATGACCGGGTTTGTTGGCGGATCCGTGCGACATCCCCGGCGTCATTCCCGCGAAGGCGGGAATCTCCGTTGTTTCAGCACGATGGAATCACGCTTCAGCAAGTTAGACGCCGCTCACGATGGGGGTCTTGGAGCGCGTAGCCGGCAGCGCCTTGCCGTCGAGCAGCGCGATCAGCCGCTGGTTGTGGCCATAGATGTCGGCGAAGGATTTGAGCGTCCCGTCCGCATCGGCGCGCAGGGTGAAATAGGCGATGTGCACCGGCACGTGGTTCTTGAGGCTGACCCAGCGTTCGCTGGGGCCGAACATCGCCTTCAACTGGTCGACGGTGAGGCCTGGTTCGTCCTGCAGCACTGCGTTGGCAAAATCCATCGGGTACTGCACGCGGACGCAGCCATGGCTATAGGCGCGGACGGCGGTAGCGAACAGCGGCTTGGACGGTGTGTCGTGGAGATAGACGTCGTGGTCGTTGGGGAACAGGAACTTGATCTGGCCCAGGGCATTGTCGGGGCCCGGCAGCTGCCGAACGGTGTAGCGCCAATTGCTCTGGGTCACGCTGGCCCACTCGATCGACGCCGGGTCGATGACGTGGGAGCCCGAAACCAGCTGCATGTTGTCGCGAGCAAGGTAATCCGGGTTGGCCAGCATGTGTGGCTTGATTTCCTTGGCGACGATCGAAGCCGGTATGTTCCAGTAGGGGTTCACGACGATGTACTTGATTGCATTCGAGAACACCGGCGTCGGAGTGTCCGGCTTGCCGACGACGACGCGCGTGCTGAACGCGGGGGCGTCGTTCTGCATTACCGCCACGCGGAACTCGGGAATGTTGACCATGACGTAGAAGGGGCCAAGGTCACTCGGCAACCAGCGCCAGCGCTCCATGTTGGCGATGATGTCGTCGCGGGTGATCTTGCTGTTGCTGACGCGATTGAGCGCCGCGAGCGTTCCCGGTCCGACAATGCCATCGGCTGCGGTGCCGGCGCCGGTCTGGAACGCCTCGACGGCTGTGACCAGCGCATCATCATAGGTGTCGGCGTCGGTTTCGGGGGCGGCAACGTTCAGCCGCTGGCGCAGCAGGGCGACGCGCGGATCCTGCATGCCGGGCCTGAGCAGCGGGCCGGCGGGGATGACCACCGGCGTTGGCGCGGCGGTGCCCGCATCGAGCTTGGCGAGGGCAGCCTTGAGCGCGCCGAATTCGCGACCCTGTGGATCGAGCGCCGCGAGCACTTTTTCGGGCGAGTCGGTGTTCAGGAGCTGGCCCAGCAGGCCGGTGACATCGAGCTCCTTGGTCTCGGGGTCGATGGCGTTCGACACCGCCTCGGGCGCGATGCGCCCCATATAGGCGTCATGGGCATAGTGGATGGCAGCCATGGCGAAGGCGGTTTCGAGCGTAGCCTGGCTGGCGACATCAGAGCCTGCAGGGCTTTCGATCGCCGGCGTCAGGTAGTCGCTGGGGCGAAAACCTTCGGTTTCGGCGTTCTTGAAAACATCGATGATCTTGTCGGCCGTCGGCGAGAGGGTCGCGCTGCCATCGACGGCAGCCTTCAGCCAGATCGGCTCGAAGTGGCGGGCACCGTAAAAAAAGTAGAGCTTTTGCGCGTCGGCATAGGCCGTGGTTCCCGGCTTGCCGCCGTAATAGAGGCTGGTCAGCTTGTCTTTGATGGCCTGGGCGAGCGGGGAATCGGCGGGGGCGATCACCACCTGGCTCGCCTGTACCCCGTTGATCGTGACCGCCTGCTGCGCCGTGGCAGCGCCGGTACCGGCCGCCAGCAAGGCGCCGGCCGCAAGACAAAGCATTAAATTGCGCATTTGAGCTCCAAGCATCAGGCGGGTCATGCGGGAGCGCGGCAGGAGGGGGGAGGAATCGCCCGGCGGCTCGACGGCATGCGAGTTGATTAACGCGAGAAAGTTAACACTGACAACGCCTCGCATCCTTGTGAAAGCCGCGTGTGGCGCGCTTGCAACTGACAGGGCCGGTCCCATCGTTTTTCCGACCGTTGTTTCATGTCGTTTCCGGTTTCAAGCGGCATCTGACTGGATCTCGCCGTCGAGCCCATATTCCCGAAGCTTGCGGTAGAGGGTCGAGCGGCCGATCCCGAGCGCCCGGGCGATTCTGGACATGTGGCCCTCATATTTGCCAATGGCGAAGACGATGATCTCGCGTTCGATTGTTGCGAGCGGCGTCACCTCGTCGCCCTCGGTAACGAACCGGTCCTGCTGCCGTTCCCTCGACGCCGGGGGCTTCGGCCGAGGCAGAGCGAGGTCGATATGAACCGGGGCTGAAGCGGTGTTGAGGGTCGCCGTCGCCGCCATCGCCGCGTCCCGGCCTGCCGTTTCGGCCAGCAGTTGCGGCAGGTCGACCGGCGTCAGCAGCCCCGACTCCGCCAGCGTGACCGCGCGATAGAGCACGCTTTCGAGCTGGCGGACATTGCCCGGCCACGCAAAAGACCTGAGCAATGCCAGCGCCTCGGCGGAAACTCCGTCCACGTTTTTGCCCAGCTCGAACTGCGCGCGGGCAAGGAAGCGATCGGCCAGCGCCGCAATATCCTCGGGGCGGTCGCGCAGCGGAGGCAGGTAGATCGGCAGCACGTTGAGACGATAAAAGAGATCCTCGCGAAAATCCCCGCTCCGGGCGAGATTGAGCAGCCGGCGCCGGCTCGCCGCAATGACGCGCACATTTACGCGTTCGGGTCGGGCGCCCGCGGAGGGGAGTTCGCCGGTTTCCAAGAGGCGCAGCAATCTGGCCTGCGCCTCGGGGGGCAGGGCATCGATCTCATCTAGGTAAAGCGTGCCGTTATGCGCGGCAGTGATCAAACCTGCGCGATCCACACCGTTGCGCCCGGCCCCGAACAGGCCCGCGTCACCGGCCTCCCCGCCCATCAGCGCGCAGTTGACGGAGACGAACGGCTTTCCCGCCCGGTCGCCGAGGCCGTGGATGACACGGGCGACCAGCTCCTTGCCGGTGCCCGCCTCGCCCTCGACCAGCACCGGAATGACGTTGCGGGCCGCCTTGCCGCAAAGCGTTACGACCCGGTCCATGGCGGGGCTGCCGGCGACGATGTCATTGAGCTTCAGCGTGCCGGCGCGGCGGCCGGTCTCGGTACGGAGCGCCGCGCCCAGCGCATCGAGCCTGAGGGCGTTGCGCAGCGAGACGGCAAGGCGCTGGCGCGTCGTGGGTTTTACGAAGAAATCGACGGCGCCGGCGCGCAACGCCGTGTCGACCGACTCGGGGGCGGCGGTCGTTCCCGCAACGATCACCGGCTGCGCCAGGCGCTCGCGGCGCATCGTCTCGAGCACCCCCATGCCGTCCCGGTCGGGCATGACGAGGTCGAGGATCACCGCCGCGATCCCCGGATCGGCCCGCAGCATGGCGAGCGCCGCATCGCCGCCCGGGGCGGTGAGCGCGGTGTAGCCGGCTGCTCGCGCAAGTGTGACGAGGGACTGCAGGTCATCGGGATTGTCGTCGACGATCAGAACGCGCGTCATTGGCAGGCAAACTCTCACAACCTGCCCCGAATCGGGACAGTGCTCCCAAAATGGGAACCGCCGGTTAATGGCGCTTTAAGCATGTCCGGGCTGCCGCAAAGCTTGGCAGTTGGCGCTACGCTGGATATGTTCCGCAACCCCGTGGTTCCGGCCTCGCGTCCAGCGCCGAGGCGCCCCGTTTCAAGAAGGCACCCATCATGGCCAACATCTTCCGTGCAACCGAGGCCGCCGCCCAGTCCGGGCACAATCAGTTCGGAAGCCTGCCGGAATGGGACCTTTCCGACCTTTATCCCGGCCGCGACGCACCAGAGGTCAAGGCCGACCTGGAAAAGGCCCGAGCCGAGGCCAAGGCGTTTGAGGCTGACTACAAGGGCAAGCTCGATGGCCTTGCGCGCAATGGCGGGCTGGTCGAGGCGATCCGGCGGATCGAAGCGCTGAGCGATCTCAGCGGCAAGCTCGGCTCGTTCGCCTATCTGCAATATGCGCAAAAGACCACCGACCCCGACCGGGCAAAATTCCTGGGCGACCTCAGCCAGCAGCTCACCGACATCTCGACAGGGCTGATCTTCTTCGAACTGGAGCTCAACCGCATCGACGAGTTCGTTCTGGAGGCCGCGTTCGCTGCCGATCCGGCGCTGGCGCACTACAGGCCCTGGTTTACCGAGGTGCGGAAGGCCAAGCCGTACCAGCTCGAGGACCGGGTGGAGGAACTCTTCCACGAGAAATCGACCACCGGCGCCTCGGCCTGGAACCGACTCTTCGACGAGACCATGGCGAGCCTCAGCTTCGACGTGGCCGGCGAAAAGCTCGGCCTCGAGGCGACGCTGCATTTGCTCTCCGAGCGCGAGGAGCCCAAGCGCGAGGCGGCGTTTCATGGCCTCTCAGCGACGCTGAACGACAATTCGCGCCTTCTCACCCAAATCACCAATGTCCTCGCCAAG
>Ga0310811_10007268_pt1 | contig 14175 bp, 11 predicted proteins | sample YCmetagenome_FD_207642 | JGI IMG/M metagenome (GOLD analysis project Ga0310811, IMG submission 207642) | Soil microbial communities from experimental microcosm in Duke University, North Carolina, United States - YC | ecosystem: Engineered > Artificial ecosystem > Soil microcosm > Unclassified ...
AGGACGAGGGAACCGGCGGAGACCGCGAACATCGACCAGAACGGCACGGTCGAGAAGAACGTCTCGAACGAGTGCAGGCTGAAATCCGCGGGCAGGATCGTCGGCGGGATCCGGGTCACCTCGGCCGTCGTCTTGAAGACGGTGAGGAGTTGCCAGACGAACGGCACCACCATGAAGACGACCGCGACGATGAGGAGCGCGTGGATCGGCCAGGTGGTGCTCGGCTTCTCCCGCCGCCGGGAGCCCGGCGTGCGGCGGACGGTGATCTCAGCCATAGAAGACCCACGATCTCTGCAGACGGAACTGGACGGCCGTCGCGATCATGATGACCATGAGCAGCACGATCGCGATCGCGGCACCGTAGCCCTGGTCGAATTGGACGAACGCCTTTTCGTAGAACAGGTACACGATCGTCTTGGAGTCGGTGAGGGCCGTGTTGTTCACTCCGCGCAGCATGATGAACAGCAGGTCGAACATCTGCAGGGCGGCGATCACGCTGAGGATCGTCACGAAGAAGATGCTCGGGCTGAGCAGCGGCACGGTGATGTGGAAGAACTGCCGGACGCGGCCGGCGCCGTCCAGGGCGGACGCCTCGTAGAGGGCCTTCGGGATGGCCTGCAGACCGGCGCCGAGGATGATCAGGTTGATGCCGAGGCCCATCCAGATGCCGACGACGCCGAACGCGTAGATCGTGAACCGCGGATCGGCCACCCAGAACTGCCCGTCGACGCCGAACCACGACAACACGTAGTTGAGCAGCCCGAAGTCGCCGTTGTAGATGAACCGCCAGACCATGCCGATGGCGACGGGCAGAGTGACGACCGGCAGGAAGAAGAGCACACGGTAGATCGCGCGGCCCCGGCCGACCTGTTCGATCAGCGCCGCGAGCACGACGGCCAGGGGGATGCCGAGCAGGATGATCGCGGTGTAGAGCGCGGAGTTCCCGAACGCCTTCCAGAAGTCGCCGTCACCGATGAGGGTCGTGTAGTTCTCGATCCCCACGAAGGTGGCTGGTCCGAACGCCGGCACGTCCTGGAAGCTCTTCATCAGTGTGGACAGGAACGGCCAGACATAGAGCGCGACCAGGCCGATCGTCGCGGGGGCGATGAACGCGAGCGCCCACCACCCGCTGGGCTTGCTGACGCCTGTGCGGCGGCCGGTCGGCCGCCGCACAGGCTTCGTCGCGACGTTCGTCATTGCTTGGCGAGCACCTGGTCGACGGCGTCCTGGTACTCCTTCGCCGCCTGCTCGACGGGCTTCTTGCCGTCCCAGGCCGGGCTCAGGAACTGCGGGGCGAGGCCCTGCCACTCGGACGCGTTGCCCGCGACCGGGAGCGGCACGCTGTAGTCAATGGCGTCGATGAACACCTGCAGGTGGAACTCGGGCATCGAGTCGAGCCAGGGCTTCTGCGTGCCCTGGTAGGCGGGCAGCACCGTCCCGGTGGCCGCCTGGATCTCGGCCGCCTTGGTCCCGCCGAGGAAGGCGAGGAACTTCTTGAGCTCCTCAGGGTGCTTGCTCCCCGCGTATCCGGCGTTCCCGATGCCGCTGGTGACGGTGGCGCGCTTGACGCCCTGCGGCAGCGGCGCGACGTCGACCTTGTCCTTCAGGTCGGCGTTCTTGTAGAACCGCAGGGCCCAGTACGCGCCGGAGGTGTACATGGCGACCTTCTGGTTCTCGAACATCGAGACCGCCTCGGTGTCCGACAACTGCTTCAGCGACGGCGATTCGCCCGCCGCCTGCAGGTCGGTCCAGAACTTCAGGCCGGCGACTCCCGCCGGGCTGGCGAAGTCGGACGCGGTGCCCTCCGGGTTGATGATGCTGCCGCCGGCCTGCAGGATCGTGTTGTAGAAACCGCCCTGCGAGTCGATCGGCGCGGCGATGCCCCACACGCCCTTCTTGGGGTCGGTCAGCTTCTTGGCCGCGTCCTGAAGGTCCTGCCAGGTCCACGTGTCGTCCGGGTACTTGACGCCCGCCGCGTCGAAGAGCGCCTTGTTGTACCAGAGGCCGTTGGTGTCGAAGTCCTTCGGCAGCGCGAAGACCTTGCCCTCGTAGGTGTAGGAGTCCGAGACCGGCTTGGGGTAGGCGCTCATGTCGATGTTGTTGGACTTCACGGTGTCCGACAGGTCGAGCAGCTGGCCGCCCTTCGCGTACTCGCGGAAGTGGTCGGCGAGCATCCAGAACGCGTCCGGCGCGGTTCCGCCCGCGGCCCCGACCTGAAGGGTCGACCAGTATTCGGGCCACGGCAAGGTCTGGACCTTGATGGTGATGTTCGGGTTCGCCTTCTCGAACTCCGCCGCGATCTGCTTCATCGCGGGGGTCTGGTCCTCACTCCAGTTCGCGTAGGTGAGGGTGACCTTCTCGTTCGACGTGTCGCCGGATCCACCCGAGCAGGCGGCGAGGAGCCCGGTCGCCACGACCATTGCCGTGGCGGCGATCCACTTGCGTTTCATGTGTTCCTCTGATCATGTTGCGTGCCGGTCGCCGGGACCGGCACGGGGGGTCACCGATTGGTGGATGTGACGTGAACGGTGGTGTCGACCCAGTCGACGTGCACGCCGATGTCGTCCGGAGTCGCGGTCTCGCTGCGCAGGCACAGGGTTCGGACGCCGTGGACCTCCAGGCAGAAGGTCGTGACGGGCTTGCCCGCCTCGACCACGGCGGTGAAGAGTTCGTCGTCGTCCGCGAGCACACTGACCCTGGCGCTGCCGGTGGACTCGTCGTCGACGCCCACGGCGCCGGTGAACGTCCCGGCGCGTCCGCCGAGGTGGAAGCGCGCCTCCGAGTACGGCGCCGCGCCGAGGCCGCGTTCGAACGCCTGGCCGGCCACGCGCATGGGCCGGCCGTCGCCGGGGTTTCCCGCCCCGTTCGACTGGTCGCGTTCGACGGGGCCGTCGTCGTTGACGAAAGCGATCATCGGCAGGTCCGACAACGCGTACTCGCCGGGGGTCAGGGGGCGCACCACACGCGCGTGCGAGACGACGGGGACCACCCCGTCGCCGTCCCGCTCGACCGTGACGACGCCGAGTCGCCCGGGCCGCAGTGAACGATCGGGCCGTACGGCCCAGCCGGTCTCTCCGGAGCGGTGGGCGGACCACCCCGCCGGCAGGCGCAGCCGGGCGTCCGCGTCGGTCGTCAGCGACGCGGTTCCGTCGGCTCCGACCTCGGCGACGGCCGGGTGCACGATCGGCGCGGGAAGAAGTGGACGGGGCGCGGCCCGGAAGAGCGCAGTGTCCGCCGGGGCCACGATCGCGACGAAGCCGCCGTCGCGGGCGACCTCGACGTCGATCGCGTCCGTCGCGGTCGTGGTCGTCTCCGCGAGCCCGGTCGCCGGCACCTCGGCGGACGTCGGCGCCGCGTCGCCGACGACCCAGACCTGGGCGTCCGGCCCCGCCCGGAGCGCATCCAACGGCACCCGGACGGTGCGCGCGTCCCCTGTGGCGATGCCGCCGACGAACCATCGGTCGCCGGCTCGGCGGGCGATGACCGCGTGGGTGTCGGGGTCGCCGGCCAGCAGGACCGTCTCGTCCCAGACCGGTGCCAGCTCCGCGAGGAACCGGGCCGCGGGCGGACGTGAGGCGTAGGCGTCGACGTGGTCGGCGAAGTGGGTGATCCCGGATTCGAACGCCACCGAGAGTCCGAGTTCGTGGCCGTCGCTGGTCGTGCGGTTCGCGGCGCCGAACGCGACGGGCGTGGCGTCCATCGCCCCGACGACGTTGCGGGTGAACGGCTGGACGACGTTGTGGGACGCGGTGAGCGCCTGGTTCTCGAAGAACACGTAGTATTCGGCGCCGCGGATCGCCTCGTACCCGATGACCTGGGGGAATGTTCGCGCCCAGCCACGCGGGATGACCGATCCGTGGAAGTTCACCATGAGGCCGAGCCGTGCGGTCTCGGCGAGGATCGTGTCGTACCAGCGGTAACGGTCCTTCGACTCCGACTCCATGAAGTCGACCTTGATCCCGGCGACGCCCCAGGAGCGCCACAACGCCAGCTTCCGGAGGTCCTCCGGGCTGTTGAGGTCACGCCAGATGGTCCACAGGTGCACCTGGATTCCCCGCAGGCTCGCGTAGGCGACGATCTCCGGCACCCAGGTCTCCTCCCATCCGCAGTCGATGAGCAGGTGTTCCCAGCCGAGGTCGGCGGCGACGTCGACGAAGTGCCGCTGCTTGTCCAACTGGGCGCCCGAGTAGAAGTCCGACCACCACGACCAGGCCGCGCGACCCGGCCGGACCCACTCCGCGTCCTCCAGGTCGGGAGAGACGGGCGGCGCGAGCTCGTCGACGAGAAGCGAGGACACGAGCTCGGGCAGTGTCCCGACGAGGAAGACGCGCCACGGCGTGACCACCCCGCGGGTCACCTCGACGGCGTCGTCGGCGAGCGTGAACCGCAACGTCCGGCTCCCGTCCGTGCCGGGCTCACCCACCTCGGCGTGCGCGCCGGCGAAGCGGCCGTCGATCCCCGACTCGGTGATCAGCACGTGCGCCGCCTCGTCAAGCCGGGCGAGGAACGGGAAGCCGTACGCGCCACCTGCCAGTTCGGCCGTGTCCGCGCCGAAGCGGGGGGTCTCGTACCAGGTCTGGTAGTCGAGCACCCAGCTCCTCGCCCCGGAGGGAAGCGTGACGGCGGTGCGGTCCGCCGTGACGCGGGCGGTCCCGTCGAGCGTGGGCATCGCGTAGCGGATCGCGACGCCGTCGCGCGCCGTGCGCAGGATCACCTGCCATTCGACGCCACCGGCCTCACGGAAGGTGTGCACGCGCTCGTGGTGCTCGTAGTCGTGCTCGCCTGCGGCCTTGCCCGAGCGGAGGCTGATCCGATCGCGAACCGTGCGGTCCGAGACGTGCACGAGTTCCGCGTCGACGCCGAGTTCGGCCCCGTCGACCGTGAACCCGAGCGGCACCCGGTCAAGGATGATCGCGTCGTTCCAGGTGACGGTCAGTCGCACGCCCGTGTCCGCGTCTCGGACCAGGGCGCTCACCGCGCCTGTGCTCACCGCGTCCGTGCTCGTCGCGGGGAGGGGGCGTACGTCGTCGCTCAACAGTTCTCCATCGGATGCCGCAGGGTTGTTCGAGGGGCCATGACCCGCTGTGTAGGGGTGACGCTATAGGTCGTCTCGTCCTCGACCACATGGGCCTTCGTAGTTGCGGGATGGACAATCCGACGATTCCGGGAGGCGCCGCTGCGGGGGTGCGCCGGGTGGCTTGGACCCTCACATCACGACGTCAGGTGAGTCGACTGTCGCGGTCGCCCCGGATGCGCGCTCGCTCAGGATGGTGTTTACGCCGGAACTCAGCGGAAGTCCGGCGGTCGCCGTCGCGGGGCGCCGGCAACCGACGGCCACCCGGACGGTCGAGGGGATCCTCGGCCGCGCAGGGGACGAGGCCGCCGCCGAGTGACCTCTATCGGCTGACCTTCATCGGGCGTCCTTCCGCGCTCCGGAGCGGGGTGACAGCCCGCAGCCCGGCGAGTGCGCGCTCGGACGGACTGCCGGGCTCGGCCTGGAAGACGACGAGTTTCTGGCCGGGCGCGCCGTCGATGCTCAGCGCCTGGTAGGAGAGGGACAGCTCTCCGACATCGGGGTAACGGAAGCGAATGGCGTCGGGGGTTTTCGTCCGTACGTCATGGCGGGCCCACATCCGGCGGAAGTCCTCACTCGCCCGCGAGAGTTCCTCGACCAACTCGAGCAGGGCCCGGTCGCACCCCGTTCCCGCGGCGGCACGCAGATGGGCCACCACACCATGGGCCTCGTCCTCCCAGTCCAGCCATATCTCGCGGGTCGCGGGTTCCAGGAAGGTCAGCCGCATGATGTTGTCGCGATGCTCCAACCCTTCATAAAGAGCCTCGAACGCCGAGTTCTGAACCAGGATGTCCAGAAGGCGGTTCACCACGAGGGCCGGCTTGTCGTGCCAGGTTTCCATGAGCCGCAGGATGTCCGGGTGAACCCGATCTTCCTGCTCGGGGGACGTGCCGTCGCCCGCCGCCAGGCGTGCGAGATCGTGGAGGTGGCGGGCGGCCTCGGGACCGAGTTGGAGGACCCCCGCCAGGGCGCCGAGCACCTGATCCGAGGGGTGGCGCTCCCGGCCCTGCTCCAGGCGCGTGTAGTAGTCGATGCTGACACCGGCCAGCATCGCCACCTCCTGACGTCGCAGGCCGGGCGTCCTGCGACGATCACCGGCCTGCCTCAGCCCCACCTGATCAGGAGTCGTGAGCTGGCGCCGAGCGCGGAGAAACTCACCCAGACGGCTACTCATGGCGTGCATAGTAAGAAATAGCAGGTCAAGGCCGTTTAAAGCGCCGATCATGGGGACCGGACGCACGCCGAGCGGGGGGCGAGACGCTCACGTTCCGAACCAGCTGACGGTATCGACGCGTAGCTCGGCGGAGCCTACGGCTCTCCGCAGTGCGTCTTCCAGATCCGCCAGGCGATCGACGCCGAGGGTGGCCGCCCAGTCGGCACGCAGCTCATCGAAGATGATCGCTGATCGGCCGAGCGCGTCGATGCCGCGGGGAGTGAGACGGATGAGCTTGCGCCGCCCGTCCACCGGATCATCCACACGTTCGGTGTATCCGAGTTCCTCGAGTCGATCGACGGTCTTGCCTGCGGCCTGCTTGGACACGCCGAGCCGGCGGCCCATTTCGCTGGCCGACGCGCCGTCGAGGCCGATGGCCTGCATCGCGAACCCGTACACCGGCCGCACGTCCGGGTGGCCCTGGCGGGCCAGTTCGGCGTTGAGCTGGTCGATGAGCGCGCGGAAGCCCGCGAGCAGCAGCAGCGGCAACTCGAAGCCGGGGCGGCCCTCAGTCATTGCGCAACTCGACAACCAGGTTTACCATTTCGACAACCACGTTGCCTATTTTAGTGCGAGGAACCGTCATGACCTTCACCGACCACACGATCGAGTCCGCGCCGGCCGCCGCCCGCCGCTCCATGGAGGCCGTACTCAAGCACCAGGGATATCTGCCCTCGGCCGTTGGTCGTCTCGCCGGCTCGCCCCAACTCCTCAACGGTTTCCTGCAGATCAGCGGCCTGTTCGAGACGACCACCCTGGAGCCGATCGCCCGCGAGGTCCTCGTCATGACCATCGCGACGCGCAACGGCTGCCACCTGTGCGTCGCCATGCACTCGGCCAAGCTCACCTCCCTGGAAGCCGACCCCACCTTGATCGCCGCGTTGCGGGAACAGCGGCCGCTGGACGATGCGCGACTCGAAGCGATCCGGCTGTTCACCCTGGACGTGGTCGCCACCTCCGGAGCGGTCACCCCTGACACGTTGCGCTCGTTCCTGGAGCACGGTTACACGGAGCAGAACGCACTGGAGGTGGTCCTCGGCATCGGCGCGTACACCTTGTCCACGCTGGCCAACAGAATGACCGGCGCACCCGTGGACGAGGCCCTTCAGCCCTTCGCCTGGAGCGAGCACGCCGCCTGAACGAGCAGTTCAGCGCGAACCGGCAACAAGCCATCATGCGAGGCCGGTTTCAGCGAATGGCCCACCGGGCCGGAGAATCGGGCATATCGTGCATATATGTACATTAGAAATCCGACATATACGACAATCTATATCAAAATGATCTAGACTAACCTAAAGCAGTTAATAACGAGATAAGTAAGCGCCAATATCCCGTGATCATCGTTTATCACCCTCTCTGCGCGGAAAATAAGACAAAGCAGGCACTACCTATCAAAGGTAGCCTGACGGACATTTTCCACATCATTGGGAAAACGTCGCAGCGTAGAGAAATCAAACCTTTCACGGGGGAAAAATGCCCAACTTCAAGAGCCTCGTCGGGGTTCTCGCCATCAGCACCGCGCTGACCGGCGGGGCCGTCGCGCTCGGCACCGCGGTCACCACCGGCGCAGCGAACGCCAGCACTGTCATGGGTTGCGGCGGCGGCTGCGGAGGTGGCGGTTGCGGATGGGGCCGCGGGCACCGCAACCACAACCGCAACTTCAACCACCAGCGGCAGCACACCCGTCAGCGCCAGCACCAGAACCAGCACCTGCTGCGCGACTTCACGTTGATTGTGACGCCGTTCCAATCGAGCGACACCCAGGCCACTCCGTGGCAGAGGCAGGCCACCGACTCGGCGGCCCACCCGATCACCGGCCTGAACTGACAATCGGGCCATGGACGTGCCGTACCTGGCCGTTTCCCGTAGAGCCGACCTGATGGCGCGCGCCGTCTAGTCCTCTCGGGATCGGCCGGAAGCCGGCCGCCGACGATTCGTTCCGTCGGCGGCCGGCTTCTTGCGTCGGCGGCCTCACCCGAGCAGTGACACGACCACAGCTACCCACTGCGGTCTCCATCCCGGCTCACCACCCGCATACAGCGTCAGAGACCCGGCTGAGACGCCGGGCGCCGTCCCCGTACGCCCCCCGAAGAACCGAGCGATCAGGTTATTGCGCGGACTGGGTCCGTTAGCAATCAGGAGCGCGCCGTGCGTGGCTAAGATCGCCGGCTATGACGACGATCGACAGGTTGGCACACCTTGCGGCGCCCCCGGCGTCGCCGGTCGACGCGGACGAGGACTGGGCCGTGGCCGAGGCGGAGTTGGGCCTGGAACTGCCTTCCGACTTCAAGGAACTGGTCCGGCGGTATGGCGTCGGCAACTTCTGCGATTACCTTTTCACGCATCCGATGCGCTCTTTGATCGACTACAACCTGGAACTGCTGGAGGCGAACCGGCTCGACCGGGTGGAGTATCCGAGTTGGTATCGGTACCCGCTCTATCCGGAACCGGGCGGCCTGCTGCTGTGGGGGGCGACCTTCAGCGGCGATCGGCTGTGCTGGCTCACCGGCGGCCACCCGGATTCCTGGCCGGTGGTGGTGTGGAATCCGCGCGACTCCGAGTTCCTGCCGCAAGGCGTGGGCGTGGTCGAATTCATCGAGGCCGGAGTCAGTGGACGGACCGAACTGTTCTTCGACGAAGACGAGGAGGACAAGACCGCGTGGTTCGAGCCTTACCGAGAACTGGTCCAGGTCCATGTAAGGCTGGCCGACGGCGAATTCCCCTACCTTGATCGTCTTCGGATCTTGCGTGAGGCGCTGGCACCCACGGCCAACCGAGGAAGCGTGGAGACCTTGGACGGATGCCGGCAAGATCACTTCGCCGCCACCGAGGCGATGTGGAACGTGACCTACGAGACGATGTACGGCCACCAGATCCGGATCGCGTTCCCTCCCGATTCCGAAGACGAGGTTCGTGTCAAGATCATGGCTGCGGTCGAGTCCATGGGATGCCAGGTGCTGTCCGCGGGTCGCGCCGACGGGGAGGCGGTTTGGGTCGCCGGCACGAACTGACCTGGTACGGCAAACTCCCCCGCCGCCACCAGGCCACCATCGCCGTCGTCGACGGTCGGCTCGCACCGGCTTTGCGGTCAGGCACCCCTTCCTGACCTCCAGACCTTCGGCTGCGACGGGAATCCGCCCCCTCGAGATGCGATCCACTGATTGGGAAATCCGAAATATCACCCCATATTCGGATATGCGAAATACGACATAAATGACATTTCCCTGCAAGATGCGCTCTAGCAGTCCAACGTCGTCAATAAAGAGATAAGCGGTATGCAAAAGCCGCCCATCATCGTTTGTCGCGCGAGCGACACGGAAAACAAGACAATGTATGGACGATCCACCAAGGATCGCTAGAAAAACATTTTCCAGCCTATTTGGAAAATGTCAGCGCATAGGGCACAAGTCCTTTCAAGGGGGAAATGAAATGCCCAACTTCAAGAGCCTCGTCGGAGTTCTCGCCATCAGCACCGCGCTGACCGGCGGAGCCGTCGCGCTCGGTGCCGCTGTCACCAGCAGCGCCGCGAACGCCACCACCGTCATGGGTTGCGGCGGCGGCGGCTGCGGCGGCGGTGGCTGGGGCCGGGGTCACCGGAACAGCAACCACAACTGGAGCCGCAACCAGGCGCGTCAGCACGAGCGTCAGCACCAGCACCAGCGCCAGTACCTGCTCCGCGACTTCACCCTGCTCGTGACGCCCTTCCAGAAGAGCGAGAACCAGGCCATCACGCAGCAGAAGCAGGACACCGACTCCAAGTCGAAGGCGGAGGCCGAGGACTACTACGGGGCGCCTCGTCCGGTCGTCACCGTCACGGCCACGCTGATTCCGCCCGCCCCGGTGGTGTGATCCGGTGATCGAGGCCTCTTCGATGGCTGCCGGGGAGGCCTCGATTTCGCCCTTGCTTCCACCGGCCGGGGCGCTCCGGCCGGAGGAAGCGGCGGTCACGTCTGGGATTGGAGTGCGGCCAACTCCCGGGCGACGGCGCGCTCGTGCTCTTCGGCGTCCTCATGTGCCCGCCGGGGACTCCACCGCCCGGTCATGACGAAGATGAACGGCAGGAAGATGATCTGTCCGGCGAGGCACACCCACCACCAGGTCTGCCACTGACCCGGCCCTTCCAGCGACGCCTTCTGGACCTCGGCCCCGTGCTCCTGCAGAACCTTGAGCTGCGGCCCCGCCTGCTGTACGACGGCGAGGTCGGCGGCGCCCACCTCCTGGGCCGCCCGGGCCGCGAGGTCAGGCGGAACGGAACCCGCCGGGTGTTCGGCCAACTCGGCGAAGATCTGCGGATGGGCGTTCACGATGGCCAGCGCGGGGGCCGCCTGTGCCTGAGCGGCCTGCACCTCGGCTCCGTGCTCCACGAGCGGGGTGACGGCGGTCACCACGATCGGCACGAACGCCGCCGAGACGGCCACGACGACACGCAGGATCCATCCCCAGACGGCGAGGCCGGTCGCGGTCGCGGCGGGGTTGTGCCTCTCGACGGTCTCGGTGAAGCTCGCCATCCAGGGGGCGTACGTCAGGCCGCCGAGGATGCCGATCGCGACGAACAGCGCGGCGAACGTGGAGTATTCGGTGTCCGGGTGGGTGGCGAGCGTCGCGAAGATCGCCGTGACGACGGCCGACCCGATGCCGCCGATGAGCATCAGGGGCTTGCGGACGCCGAGCCGGTCCGACAACAGGCCCGCCAGGACGAGAGCGACGGCGTTGGCCGCCCAGTACCAGTTGGCGAGCCCGTTGGCGCGCTGCTCGCTGTAGCCGAACGTAGAGGAGAAGTAGATGACGAAGTTGCCGACGGCCGCGTAGTACAGCAGCAGGTAGACGCTGATGGCGAAGGCCGAGCCGACCACGTCCAGCCGGAGCATCTGCCGCCAGTGCCCGGAGGCCTGCTGCTCGGCGTCGATGCCCCGGGCACGCGCCTCGATCAGGGCGCGGTCGCGCATGCTGACCATGACCTGGTCGCGCAGCCGCGGTGACAGCTCACGCAGGCCGAACAGGGCGACGACGAACACCACCAGGGCGCTGATCCCGGAGTAGCGGAGCTCGTCCTGCCAGGTCGCGGTGTCGAGGGTCGCGCTGGTGATGCTCGTGACCACGAGGCTTCCGATGACCGGGCCCATCGTCCAGTAGCCCATGGCGGTCGCGCGGCCGAGTTGCGGGGAGAAGTCGCGGATCAGGGCGGGGGTGGCGACCAGGACGATGCCCTCGATGAAGCTGAGCACGGCGAACAACACCAGGTAGACGGTCTTGTTCGGTGCGCTCGGCAGGACCAGGACCAGCACCCCGGCGACCAGCAGGCCGTACACGACGAGGTTCGCGCGGCCCCAGCGGTCGGCGAGCCCGGCGAGCAGCGACGCGAACGCGCCGATGGCGTTGCCGACGACCGACAGCCAGATGAAGTAGCCGAAGGTCATCTCATAGTGCGTGATGATCGAGGTGGCGACGGCGTACTGGATGTAGAGCAGGTAGTACAGCACGATCGTGGTGACGACCACGATCGCCAGATAGGCGTAGCGACGGCCCGACTCGGGGTAGTGCGCGAGATCGCGGCGCCACAGCCGGCCCGCGAGACTTGGTGTGGCGGCGTCGTCGGCGGATGTGGAAACAGTCACATTGGACTCCCTGGGTTGTCTCCCCCGAGAAACCGGAAACTCAGGACGCTTCGAAGAAACGGCGGGGAACGTCCAGAAGCATCGAGGTGATCTGCTCGTCCGCCACGCCCTTGTCCCGCAGGTACGGCAGGACCTCCTGGCCGAGGTGCAGGTAGTGCCACTGGGGCAGGAACGGCATCACGTTCGGGTCGATCCAGTCGATGTAGCAGGCCGCGTCCTGCGACAGCACCATGCGGTCGGCGTAGCCGCGACGGCACATCTCGACCACGGTGTCGGCGCGCGCCTCGAAGGTGGTGTCCTGGTAGAGGCCGAACCGGTCCATGCCGAGAATGAATCCGGCGTCGGCGAGCTCGGCCAGATGATCGCAGTCGGTGGTGTCGCCGCTGTGCCCGAGAACGATCCGGGACGGTTCGACGCCTTCCTCATCGCACAGCACCTTCTTGACCAGGGCTCCGGCCCGGGATCCCGGGTGGGTGTGGACGGTGATCGGCGCCCCGGTGCGCTGGTGGGCGCGGGCGACGGCGCGCATCACCCGCTCGACGCCCGGCGTCAGCCCCTCATGGTCGATCGCGCACTTGAGCATCCCGGCCTTGACGCCCGTGCCGGCTATGCCGTCGGTGAGGTCGGTGACGAACATGTCGACCATCGGGTCCGGGACCTCGGTGCCGAGCACCGCGTTGAGGGCCGGACCGCGGTGGAGGAAGAAGAACGGGACGCTGTCGTAGGTGTAGACCCCGGTCGCCACCACGATGTTGAGCTCCGGCACCTGCTCGGCGATCCGCTGGATCCGCGGGATGTACCGGCCGAGCCCGATCACCGTCGGGTCGACGATCGTCTTGACGCCCTGCGCGGCCAGGGCGCGCAACCTGGCGACCGCGTCGGCGATCCGCTCGTCCTCGTCGCCCCATTCGCCGGGATGGTTCAGCTGGACGTCGGCGGTGAGGACGAAGATGTGCTCGTGCATATACGTCCGGCCGAGCTCGGCGGTGTCCACCGCGCCTTGGACGGTGTTGACGAGACTCATGCGCGCAGCTCCTTCTTGAGGATCTTGCCGGTGGGACCGACGGGCAGAGCGTCGAGGAAGCGGATCTCTCGCGGATACTTGTAGGCCGCCAGATGCTCCCTGCAGAAGGCGATGACCTCCTGCTCGGTGACGACCGCGCCCGGGTGGAGCGTCACACAGGCGACGACCTCCTCACCGAGCCGCATGTCCGGGCGGCCGATGACCGCCGCCCCGGAGATCGCCGGGTGGGTGTAGAGGATCTCTTCGACCTCGCGGGGATAGACGTTGTATCCGCCGCGGATGATGAGGTCCTTCTTACGGTCCACCACGAACAGGTAGCCGTCGTCGTCGGCGTAGGCGAGGTCACCGGTGTGGAACCAGCCGCCGCGGAACACCTGGGCGGTGTCCTCTGGCCGGTTCCAGTAGCCCTTCATGACGTTGTGCCCGCGCACGACGATCTCGCCGACCTGGTCCGGGCCGGGCGGCAGGGGCCGCTCCTCCTCATCCACGATCATGGTCTGCACACCCCAGATCGGCTTGCCGATCGAGCCGACCTTGCGCTGCTCCGCGCTGATGTTGAACGTGGTGGTGCTGGCCGTCTCGGACAGGCCGTATCCCTCGAGGATGACCACACCGGGGAACTTCTCCTCGAACGCCCGGAGGATCTCGCCGGGAATCGCGGCCCCGCCCGAGACGCCCACCCGCAGCGACGTCAGGTCCCGGCCCGAGGTGTCGGCCTGCAGCATGGCGAAGTACATGGTCGGCACGCCCGAGAAGATCGTGCAGCGGTGCCGTTCGATGGCCTCCACGACGGGCCCGATCTCGAAGCGGGGCACCAGCGCGACCGTCCCGCCGAACCGCACGGCCACGTTGAGCACGCTGGACAACCCGAAGACGTGGAACAGCGGCAGCACCGCCAGGCCGATGTCGTCGTCGCGGAACCCGAACAGCTCTCCGCCGACGGTGCAGTTCATGTAGAGCTGGAAGTGGGTGAGCTCGGCGCCCTTGGGCCGTCCGGTGGTTCCGCTGGTGTAAAGCAGGACCGCCGTGTCGTCGGCGTCGGTCGTCTCGATCTCACCGGTGTCGGCCGCGGCGCACAACTCGGCGTACGGAAGGGTCCCCTCGGGGCGCTCGTCGTCGCCGGGCAGGGTCACCACGTAGGTCGGGACGGTCCCTGCGGCCTTGGCCGCCTGCTCGGCGATCGACGCGAACGTGATGAGCACCCGCGCGCCCGAGTCCTCCAGGTGGTACGCGATCTCGGAGGCGTGCA
>Ga0310811_10007269_pt1 | contig 14175 bp, 9 predicted proteins | sample YCmetagenome_FD_207642 | JGI IMG/M metagenome (GOLD analysis project Ga0310811, IMG submission 207642) | Soil microbial communities from experimental microcosm in Duke University, North Carolina, United States - YC | ecosystem: Engineered > Artificial ecosystem > Soil microcosm > Unclassified ...
GAGGGGCGACGAACCTTCCCGGTTCGTGGTTTCGCGGCCGGCACGTTACTCGGTACGCGCGCGTACACGGGATCAGCAGAGTACCGGGTGCCGCTCGTGCTCTTCGGCGGCGCGCCGGGAATTCTCCCCTTCTTCTTCGATCGCGCGTTCTTCACGCTATTCGGCGATTACGGCACCGCGTGGTGTCCGAACGTCCAGTCTGGCCGACAGGTCTGCAACGTCGCTGGTCAGGATCTCCGCGCCGACATCGGTTCGGTGGGCGCCGAGTTGAATCTCAACATTGGCGTATTCTCCTGGGACGCGCCCTATCGTTTCCGTGTGGGAGTCGCCCATCCGATGCAGAACGGCGCGTTCTTCGGGCGACAGACGATGCAGGTGTATCTGGTGTCGGGAGTTTCGTTCTAGGCTGACCCCGAAGGTGTTGGCGCCGTCGGGCGGGTCGAGTGCCGCGTGCGGCGATCGTGAAATGGGAGGGGTGGGAGAAGCCATGAGCTGATCGATTCCCACGCCGTACACGTCGCAGTTCACGCCTCACGGTCGCCGCACGCGGCACGCTCTCCCCCTCACGCCAGCGCCCCGCACGTTTCATGCATCCGCTCTCGCTCAAATGCTCCGCCCGCTTCTCATCGTTCTCGCTTTCGTGGCCGCGTGTGGCCGAAGTCGCGACACCGCAGGTCCCGGGTGCGACGACTCGATCAAGCTTCCACCTGGCTTCTGCGCCAAAGTCTTTTACGACAGCGTCGGCCCGGCGCGGCATCTCGTGGTTCGGAAGAACGGGGACGTCATCGTTGGCGTGCTCGACCAGCGGCGGGAAGCGGGCGGCATCGTTCTGTTACGCGACAGCGACAAAGACGGACGCGCCGATGCGGCGCAGAAGTATGGTGAGAGCGGCGTGCATGGCCTCGTGCTCGCGGGCGATTCCGTTCTGTATGCATCGACCGCGAGCGAGGTGCTTCGCTACCGTCTGACGGACTCGTTGCTTCCCAAGCGGCGGGTCGACACGATCGTCACCGGACTGGCGCGCCGGCAGATTCCGTCGCACAGCCTTGCGCTCGACCGGCGGGGGAATCTCATCGTCAACATCGGCGCGCTGTCGAATGGATGCGCGGCGCGTGAGCTACCGGGAGCCCCGGGTCGCGATCCCTGTCCCGACCTCATCGCCAGTGGCGGGATCTGGGCCTTTCGCACCGATCGCACCGGCCAGCACACGCTCGACGGAACTCGCATCGCCACCGGCCTCCATAACGCCGTCGCGCTCGCCGTGAATCCCGCGGACACGATGGTCTACGCCGTATCCCATGGGCGCGACGAGCTTCACGATCTCTGGCCCGCGCTGTACAGCGACGAGGAAAGCGCGACCCTCGCCGCGGAGGAGATGGTCCGCATCGCCACGCCGCGAGCCGACTTTGGGTGGCCCTACTGTTATTACGATTTTCTAAAGCAGAGTCGAGTGCTCGCGCCGGAGTACGGAGGCAACAAGGAAACCGTTGGGCGGTGCGAGCGCCTCATCCAGCCGCTCATCTCTTTCCCGGCTCATTGGGCGCCGATGTCGATGCTGTTCTACACCGGCAAGATGTTTCCGCCTAACTACCAGGGCGGCGTGTTCGTCGCGTTTCACGGCTCTTCGTTCCGTGCGCCGCTGGCACAGGACGGCTACCAGGTTGTGTTCATGCAGTTCAAGGACGGGCTTCCCAGCGACTACTCGATCTTCGCCAGCGGATTCACCGGTCCCATGGTGAGCCCCGAGGGCGCGCTCCATCGTCCCGTTGGCCTCGCGCAGGGTCCCGACGGCGCCGTGTACCTGAGCGACGACAAGGGCGGCCGCATCTGGAAGATCGTGTACAAAGCACAGCACTAGGCACTAGGCACTCGACTTTAACTCTAGACTCCAGACCCTATTCAGTTCTCAACGCGATCGTCGGGTCCACGCGCCGAACGCGTGCCGCGGGAATCAGGCTCGCAACGATCGCCGCGGCGAACAGCGCCGCGCTCGCGCCGCCGAGAACGATTGGATCGCGCGGCGAGACCTCGAACAACAGCGCGCCCACGAAACGGCCGCCCGCAAGCGCCAGTCCGATTCCCACCGCGATTCCCACCAGCGCCGGCCACAGACCTCGCGCCATCGTCAGGCGCAACAGATCGGAAGACTGCGCTCCCAGCGCCGCGCGAACGCCCAGCTCGTGGGTCCGCTGTCCGATCGTGAATGCGACGACGCTGAACAGTCCGACCGCGGCAAGCGCCAGCGCCAACGCGCCAAACGCCGTGAACACGCGAGCGCCGAGCTCCCACGGTCGCGTCTGACTCTCGAACATCTGCCGCATCCGTCGCACGTTCGCGTACGGCAGCGACGGACCGGCGCTCTGCATTGCCCGACGCAGCGGCTCGGCGAGAGCTGCCGCGTCACGCTGTGCCCGAACGACGAGCGTGTATCCGAAAAAGCCCACCGTGCGCTTCGTTTCCGACTCGGGTAGCTGGTCGAGCGGGCGATAGATCTGCGCCACCGGCTCCTCGATGAGACTCTGACGGCGGGTGTTCGATACCACGCCAACGACTGTAGTGCAGGGCATGGTGTCCGCGCCGACCTTCACGCACACGCCGATCGGGCTCTGTCCGGGCCAGTAGCGTCGCGCGAGCTCCTCGTTCACCACCGCGACCAGCGACGTACCGAGGCGATCGCCCTCGGTAAACCGTCGCCCGGAAAGCAAACGAACGCCGAGTGCATCGAAGTATTCGGGCGTGATCGCGTACTGGAATGGGTTGTTCTTGAGCTTCGGCGTTTCGCGTCCGGTGAGAAAGAGCTGCGTACCCCAACTCAGCCCGAATGGCAAACCGACGGTCACCGCGCTCGCCGTCACGCCTGGGATCTGTTTTGCACGCAACGCAAAGTCTTCGAAGAGTCGCAGCGATTCCCCGTTGCTCATCTTGCTCTGATTCATCTGCGCAACCAGCACGTGCTCGGCGTCGATGCCGATATCCAATTCTGCGACCTTGTTCAAACTGCGAATGAACAACCCGGCGCCCGACAGGAGCACGATCGCCAACGCGGCCTGCGCCACGAGGAGCGACGACCGCAGACGGGAGCGATTGACGGACCCTTCTCGGCCGCCTGTCTTGAGCGCCGAGTTGAGATCGGCTCTACTCGCCTCGAGCGCCGGCGCGAGCGACGTGACCACCCCGGTCAACACGGCGACACCGGCGGTGAACGCCAGCGCGCGACTGTTGATGGACGTGCCGGTCCATGCGCCATCGCCGAGCAGCCAGACGCGAATCGCGTGCGAGCCGATGTCCGCGACGACCAATGCGCCGATCGCGCCGAGACCGGCGAGCACCAACCCTTCGACGAGCAGTTGACCCACGAGACGCCGACGCCCGACGCCGAGGGCGAGTCGCACGGCCGTTTCTCGACGCCGGGCGAGCGCGCGCACGAGCAGCAGGTTCGCCACGTTGGCACACGCGATGAGGAGCACGGCGATCGCGACCGCGGCGAGCAGCTTGCTCACCTTCACTTCGCTCGACGACGCGCCGATGCCGAACCCCGACAACGAGCGGCCGGGGATGATCGAGCCGAGAACCGCGACCTGTGAGTCGTTCACCGCGAGCGCCTTCGCCGAGGGATTCGTCAGGTGCTGTGCGGTCCACGACCGATACGACGCGCCGGCCTGCGCGGCGGCGCGCTCGAGCGACGCGCCGGGTTTGAAGCGCGCGATCACATAGATCCATGAAGAATTCGCGGATGTCGCCCAATCGGGACCTCTGGCGAAGCGCAGATCCTCCGCGGCAGTGACGGGAAGCCACACATCGATGTCGCCCAACTCGGTGCCGGTGAAGCCAGCAGGCGCTACGCCAACGACGGTGTACTTCTTCGCGCCGACATCGAGCACCTCGCCGATCACGTCGGAGCGCCCCGCGAACTGGCGCTTCCAGAATCCATGCCCGATTACGGCGAGGTTCTGCGGGTTTTCATCGCGCTCCTCCTCCGCGGTGAAGAAGCGGCCGAGTGCCGGTCGAACGCCGAGCAGTGAGAAGTAGTTGCCGCTGACCAGCGATCCACCGACGCGCGACGCGGTCATCCCCTGGCCAAATGGGAAATACGCTCGACGCGAGAGATTCGCCGGGGTGGCCACGGCGACGTCGGCGAAATCGGTCACGTCGGCGCGGAGCGCCTTGTACACGCCGTACGCTTGCGTCGTTTGAAAGCCGTCGCTCCCGCGTTGATGGTTGTTGAACATCACCACGCGGTCTGGGTCGGCGATGTGCGGCGGCGCCTGGAGGAGCAGGCGATCGAGAATGCCGAACATCATCGTGTTGGCGCCGATGCCGAATGCCAGCGTCGTCGCGATGACGGCGGTGAACGCGGGCCGCCGTCTGATTCCACGCAGCGCGAAGTGAACGTCCTGACGAATCGCCTCGGTGAGGTTGAGCCACGTCGTCATGTGCGAATCCCGAGAGAGGTGAGCGACAGTCGTATGCTGAGACATCGCGACAACGCGAAACGTTGCCCTCGCCTCAGTCGATCCTCAGGCCTCGATGCTGAGACCCGCGTCCCATTTAGTCTCACCACGCAACGATCACCGATGTCAACGGTTATCCGCGAAGAAAAAAAGTTCGAGACCGCGCGATTCGTCACTCCCGCGAGAGAATTCCATCGCTACATTTTTTCTCCGCGACCGCACCCACCCGCCGACTAGACGTGCCCTCGATCCACCCGACAGCGTTCATTCACCCTCTCGCGTACGTCGCTGGCGACGTCACGCTTGGAGCGCGCGTGTCGGTCTGGCCAACGGCGGTGATCCGCGGCGACAGCGACGCGATCACGATCGGCGACGATTCCAATGTGCAGGACGGAAGCGTGGTCCACGTTGACGATGGCGTGCCAACGACGATCGGCAAGCGCGTCGCGATCGGCCATCGCGCGATTGTTCACGGGTCGATCGTGGAAGATGACTGCTTGATCGGCATGGGCGCGATCCTGTTGAATGGAGTTCGCGTCGGTACCGGGTCGATCGTTGGTGCGGGCGCGTTGTGCCCCGAAGGAATGCAGATCCCTCCGAACTCGTTGGCGATTGGAATTCCGGCGCGGGTGCTTCGGTCCACATCCGATGCGGAGCGGGAACGAATTCGAAAGACGGTTGCGGCGTACGTCGAGCTGCAGGTGCGCCACCGGTCGGGCGAGGTCGAGCAGGCAGGGCAGGCAGGACCCGCAGGTCCAGCTTCACCGGTTTCTCCTCGGGATGGCGCGAGTCATCTACGAGAGTCGAAGCAAGGTCATCACGAAACGGTCACCGAAACGTCACTGCCGCGCCCGTAAGCGGGCTCCAGCTTGGCCCAGGGTGGGTCACTGGTGGAGCCGACTCTAAGTCATTTCTGAGCTGTTGTTTGTCCGCGCCCAGGCGCGGACTGTGCACAATTTCAGGGGTTAGTCTGTTGGAGTTGTCGACACACCGGACCCTGTTTTCAACGCAAGGATTAGCTCGCATTCAGGTTCGTGATCCGGTTTTTGTAAGTGTTTGTTGCGCAGGGTGTTATCTTACTACTGGCGTGGAAACACGATCATGGCGACATTCACCGCCCGCGAACGCAGCCCCATCATCGAGACTGCGCCCGGGCACGCCACTCGAGATGAAATCGTGACACAACGAAGGTCGCAGCGCCGCACAGCCAGCAGCCCCCGCCGCCCATCGTAGCCGCGCCGCGCACCCCCGCGACGCTCCCCGCCCAAAACCGTCTCGCCGTAAGGAGTACCGTCACCATGCCCCTTCCCGTCAACCCGCCTCCGGGTCCTGTTTCGCTCTCGTCCAACGCGCGCACCGTTCTCGAAAAGCGCTACTTGGTCAAGAACGAGACTGGAAAGCCGGTCGAGCAGCCTGAGGATCTTTTCTGGCGCGTGGCGACTGTCGTCGCCGAGGCGGATTGGAAGTACGGGGCAAGCGACGGATCAGTTCGGCAGACGGCGGAGCAGTTCTACTTCCTGATGACGCAGCGTCGGTTCGAGCCGAACTCGCCGACGCTCATGAACGCGGGGCGCCCGCTCGGGCAGCTCAGCGCGTGCTTCGTGCTTCCGGTGGAAGACGCGCTCGCGAACGGCAAGAACGGCATCTACGACACGCTGAGCGCCATGGCGCTCATCCATCAGAGTGGCGGCGGCACGGGCTTCTCCTTCTCGCGCCTGCGTCCCAAGGGGTCGATGGTGCGGTCGACGACGGGCGTGGCGAGCGGCCCGATCTCGTTCATGAAGCTGTACGATGCGTCGACCGACGCGGTGAAGCAGGGCGGCACGCGGCGTGGCGCGAACATGGGCATTCTCCGGGTCGACCACCCGGACATCATGGAGTTCATCACCTGCAAGGAAGACCTGACGCAGGTGACGAACTTCAACATCAGCGTCGGGGTGACGCGGAAGTTCATGGCGGCGGTGAAGGCGGGCACGAGCTACGATCTCGTCGATCCCAGCAACCAGAGGGTCGTCGGCACGCTCGACGCCCGCACCGTCTGGGACAAGATGATCCTCGGCGCCTGGCGCACCGGCGAGCCGGGCGTGTTCTTCGTCGACGAAGCGAACAAGTACAACCCGGTCCCGCACCTCGGCCGCTACGAGGCGACGAACCCGTGCGGTGAGCAGCCGCTGCTCCCGTATGACGTTTGTAATTTGGGTTCCATAAACGTCGGCTTCTACGTGCGCGACGGGAAGATGGATTGGGGCGCCTTCCGCTCCGACATCCATCTGAGCACGCACTTCCTCGACAACATCATCGACGTCAACAAATATCCGCTGCCGGAGATCGATTCGCTGTCCAAGCGAATCCGCCGCATCGGACTTGGCATCATGGGCTTCGCCGACGCGCTCATCAAGCTCGGCATCGCCTACGATTCCGACGCCGGCGTGGAGTTCGGCCGCAAGGTCATGGAGTTCGTCGACATCGAAGGAAAGAAGGAGTCGAGCCGTCTCGCCGCCGAGCGTGGACCGTTCCCCGAGTGGCCCAAGAGCATCTGGGGACCGGACGACACGTGCGCGCGCGACGAGAACGGCCAGCGCATCCGTCCGATGCAGCTCCTGCGCAACTGCAATGTCACGACGGTCGCGCCGACCGGTACGATCAGCATCATCGCCGGCTGCAGCTCGGGCCTCGAGCCCCTGTTCGCCGTGGCGTTCATGCGCAATCAGGCGGGCGTGATGATGCCCGACGTGAACGAGGACTTCGTCGCGATCGCCAAGGCCGAGGGCTGGTATTCTGATTCGCTCATGGAGCGGATCGCCAAGGAAGGTCGCGTCGACTTCCCCGAAGTGCCGGCAAAGTGGCAGAAGGTCTTCGTCACGGCGAACCAGATCGCTCCGGAATGGCACATCAAGATGCAGGCGGCCTTCCAGGAGTTCTGCGATTCGGCGATCAGCAAGACGACCAACTTCGCCCACACGGCGACGGTCGAAGACGTGCGCAAGATCTACGAGCTCGCGTACGACATGAACTGCAAGGGTGTCACGGTCTACCGCGACGGCAGCCGCGACAACCAGGTGCTCAGCACGGGCGCCACGGAGAAGGCGAAGGAAGCACGCGATGGCGTCGCTCCTGCCGCCGACCGCGCCGCGCTGGCGGACCTCAAGAGCTCGATCGCCGAGAAGGACGCGGAGATCGAGAAGCTCAAGAAGCAGCTCTATGAAGTGGAAGCGGAGAACCTGCAGCGCCGCGCCAAGCGCTCGCGCCCGGACAAGCTCCGCGGCACCACGATCAGAAAGGAAACGCCGCTCGGCGTGATGTTCGTGAACATCACCGAGGACGAGAAGGGTCAGCCGTTCGAAGTGTTCCTCACCCTCGGCAAGGCCGGCGGCTCGGCGATGGCCGATGCGGAGGCGATGGGCCGACTCATCTCGCTCGCGCTGCGCTCAGGCATCCCGATGATGGAGATCCACCGCCAGCTCCGCGGCATCTCGTCGGATCGTGCCGTGGGGCTTGGACCGCACAAGGTGCTGTCGGTGCCTGACGCGATCGGTATCGCGATCGAAGAGTGGCACCGGGATCGCGTGGTCGGCGTCCAGCAGGAGCTCATGCCCTCGGCTCCGCAGAGCGGCGGTCAGGGCGATATGGTCACCTCGATGACGCACCAGGTGCCGGCAGCGCTCCGGCCGACTGGCAACGCGGCGGCGGAGATGGAGTTGTCGCTCGGGCTACATCACCACGCGGAAGCGTACATCGGAACCTGCCCGGACTGCGGATCGCAGATGGAGTACGCCGAGGGCTGTGTGAAGTGTCACGTATGCGGATTCAGCGAGTGCGGTTGACCCCCTTCAAACCGAAGTGATCGAAACGGCGTCCCGTGTTTGGGACGCCGTTTCTGTTAGGAGGACCCGACGCGCAATCGGGCACTTCAGACCAACAGCTTCGCGGCTGTGACCGCTACGGATTCTGCGCTCATTACCTGGCGTGACCTTGCGCAGCCCCTCGTCGGCGAGCAGTTTGGGCCAAGTGTCTACCCCAAGACACTTGGGGCTCAACAAACTGCGCGGGTCTGTGCGTGGCACTTCTCAAGGGAACGCTCGATGTGCTCGTCCTCAAGTGTCTCTCCTGGGGGCCGATGCACGGCTTCGAGATCACGAGCTGGCTCGACGATCGCTCCGGCGGCCGAGTGAACGTCGTTGACGCGGCGCTCCTCCAGGCACTCCACCGAATGGAAGAGCGCGATCTGATCACTGCTGAATGGGGCGTCACGGAAAATGGCCGACGCGCGCGCTACTACGGTTTGACGGCCACGGGGCGTGCTGCTCTTCGACGTGATTCCGCGGCGCTGCTGGACCACCTAGATGCGCTCGTCACGGTCCTCACGTCGCGCAAGGCGGAGTCATGAGGAGTCGTTCGGGTCGAGAGCGTGGCATCCGCGCTGGTGTGAAGCGTCTTTTCCGATTGCCGTTGCGCCGGAGGGACCTCGCGCAGGCTGATGCCGACGCGGAGCTCCAGGCGTTCATCGATGAGCGCACCGACGATCTCGTTCGGCGAGGCCTGTCTCCCTCGGACGCGAGCGCCGAAGCGATTCGTCGGCTCGGCGCTCCGTTGTCGGAGGTTCGTGAGTCGCTGCGGACTTCGGCCGCACGCCGAGAAGCACGGTTGCACGTTCGTGACGTGCTCGACGATTTCAATCACGACATCCGGTACGCCGCGCGGGGGTTGGCGCGCCGTCCCGGCTTCACGGCGGCAGCGGTGCTCTGTCTCGCCATCGGTATCGGCGCGAATGCCACGATGTTCGGCATCGTCGATGCCCTTGTACTGCGGCAGCCTCCCGGCATTCGCGACCCGCGCAGTCTCGTCTGGATCGCGCCTGAGCGCGCGCCGTTCGGTTTCCGAGAGATCGAAGGATTCGGCTATTCGGATGTTCTCAATTTCCGCCGATCGGAGGCGCTCGTCGGCGCCGCTGCATACTTCGAGAGCGACCGGAGTTTCGGCCGCGGCGTCGGGATCCAGCAAGTGCACGCCCTCACGGTCACTCATGACTTCATGCCGCTGCTCGGCGTAGAACCGGCGATGGGCCGCTTCTTCGAGGCGGACGACGATCGCCCAGGAGCTGCGCCGGTCGTGGTGCTCGGCAATGCGTTCTGGCGGACGCAGTTTGCGGGCGACAAAAGCGTGATTGGGCGGACGGTGCGGATCGGTACGCGTCTCTTCACCGTCGTCGGCTTGACGCCTCCTGAATTCAACGGCGTCGAGCGCAGGCGCATCGACGTGTACTTGCCGCTGCCGGCCGGCACCTCGGACTTCATGGATCTCTACCTGCCGCATCCAGCGGCGTATTCCTCCTTCAGCAATCTGTTGACCGGATCGAAGTGGCTCACCGTCGTTGCGCGTCTCGATCGGGAACGCGACGCGCGACGCCTCGCGGCCGAGCTGCAGGCTGTTTACGACAACGCGAATCCCAACGAGGACTTTGGGCCGACGAAGATCCTCGTCGAGTCGCCGACGGCGACCGGCGCCATGCGCAGTCCGCAAATGCGGCAGAACGCGTCAATCTCGGTGTGGCTCGTCGGTGTCGCCGCGATCGTGCTGGTCATCGCCTGCATCAATGTCGCCGGGCTTCTGCTCACGCGCGCAATGCGTCGCCGCCGTGAGATCGCAGTGCGTGTTGCGCTGGGCGGAGGCAGATTCCGTCTGGCGCGGATGCTTCTTGCTGAGAGCTTGCTGCTCGCTGTCGCGGGCGGACTCGGAAGTCTGATCGTTGCTTCACTTGGTGCGCGGCTCTTTCGGGCGACGCTGCTGTCCGATATCGCGCTGCCGCCGGCGGTGCTCGACGCGCGCGTGCTTGCGATCACCTGCGCGGCCACGGTACTCACCGCAATCGCTTGTGGCCTCGCGCCAGCGATCCGCGCGACGCGTCCCGACCTCGTCACGATGCTCAAAGGCGCCGACCGCGACGGACCTCAGGGTGGTCGCCTTCTCAGTGGCCTCCTCGTCGGACAAGTCGCGCTGACGCTGGTCTTGCTCGTCGGTGCCGGACTTTTCGTACGCAGCGTTCAGAAGCTCGGCGCGATGGATCTTGGTTTTGACGCTCAGCACGTGCTCCGGGTGCGCGCGAGTGCCGACTTCAGAGGAGCTGGGCCGGCGCGCAGGGCTCAGTTCTTCGACCGGCTCAGTGAGGGCCTTCGCCGCACCCCAGGGATTCGCGGCGTCGCTTTAGCTACCGGAGGTCCGCTCGCCGGTGCGCGCAAAACACGCCTGGGTGTTCCCGGTCATTCCGAGGAGACCGGCAACGACGCCCCTGTGGTGATCGCGGCGACGCCAGACTTTTTCGCGACGCTCGGCATCACGCGTACCACCGGCCGGCTGTTCACCGACGCCGATCGTGCGGGGACGGACCGCGTCGCCGTGATTAACGAAGCGATGGCTCATCACTACTGGCGGGCCGGCGATGCAGTGGGGCAGTGCATCAAGGTGGGCGGCGACACGATGCCTTGCACGACCGTCATCGGAATCGTGAAGAACGCGCGCCAGGGCAACCATGTGCAACAGCCAGTCCAGGATGAGGCTCCCGAGCCGACGTACTACATCCCATTCGCGCAGGATTCGAAGATTGCGACCGACATCTTCGCCTCGCCGACGCTCTACGTGCGAACTGCCGGTGATGCGTCGCGCCTGGTATCCGATGTGCGCGCGCTAATGGTGACGCTGGCGCCCGAGCTCACCTATCCGGACGTCGTCGCGTTCAACGCTGCACTCGCGCCGCAGTTTCGCCCATGGAAGTTGGGCGCGAGCATGTTCGGCCTCTTCGGTGGAATCGCGCTGCTACTGGCCACGGTCGGCCTCTATAGCGTGCTCGCGTTTCGCGTGAGCCAGCGCACGCATGAAATCGGCGTGCGTATGGCGTTGGGGGCTCGAGCGCGCGACGTGGAGCGTCTCGTTATCCGACAGGGGCTCGTCCTGTCTGCGCTCGGCTTGACGATCGGGATCGGCGTGGCTCTCGCAGCGAGCGGTGCACTCTCGGCAGTGTTGTACGGTGTATCCGCGACTGATCCGGCCGTGCTCGCGCTGAGCGCCGCGACCCTTGTGCTCGCGGCTGGACTCGCCAGCTGGATTCCCGCGCTTCGTGCTGCGCGAGTCGACCCGATGGAGGCGCTGCGAGATCTGTGAGCGGGGGATGACCGGGTTTCCCGGGTCTTGACACGCGCTCGCGTTTCAGGTATTGTACCGATCGTTCGGTACAAACAACCAACCTGAGCACTCTCATGCAGAAAGTCACCATCGTTGTCCTCTCTGATCCCGCTGGCGGCGAGGAAGCTCTCGGGCGGGTGTTCAACGCCCTCGCTGCCGCCTACGACTTCAAGCGCAGTCGTCGCGACGTTCGACTCGTCTTCCAAGGGACCGGCACCCGATGGCCGGCCGTGCTGGCGAACTCGGAGCATCCGGCGCACGGCCTGTACGAAGCGATTGCCGATACGATTGCGGGCGCGTCCGCTGGCTGCGCCGCCGTCTTCGGCGCGAGCGAGGACATCGAGCGCGAGGGGCTCTCGTTCATCGCGGACAACCCCGTTCCGGGCACGCCCGGACTCCCAAGCCTCGCACAGTACTCGATCGACGGACCGGTCTTGACGTTCTGAAACGAACGAGTCGAAGCATGATGACGCGCGAGGTATTTCACTCCGGTGAGGTTGCCGTCCAGGCGCGCGCCGGCGAGCGTACGATCGCCCAGCGTCGCGAGGCGATGGTGCTCGATCGGCTCAATGAGGCGGCGGCTGCCGTCGTTGCGCGCCAGGGTGTCGTCGCTGTGGGTGCGGCTGCGCTGGATGGTTCGATCTGGGCATCGCTCTGGTGCGACGCACCGGGCTTCCTGCGAGCGAATGCGACGGGCGACGTCCTCGAGATTCGCCGCGCTATCGAGCTCGCGGACCCTGTGCGGTCGAACGTTCGTTCGAACGATCCGCTCGGGATGCTGGTCATCGACCTCGAAGCGAGACGACGGCTGCGAATCAATGGGATCGTTGGCCACGTCGATGATTCGTTCATCGAGCTTCACGTTCGTGAGGCATTCGGTAATTGCCAGAAGTACATCCAGAGACGCGTGCGCGAAGACGGCGCCGCGCTCGCGAGCAGTGCGTCCGGCGTAGAGCGAGGCGACTCTCTCGACGGGAATCGACGTCGCCTCATCGCGCGTGCCGACACGTGCTTCGTTGCGAGCGTGCATCCGGAGCGCGGCATCGACACGTCGCACCGTGGCGGAGCGCCGGGATTCGCGCGCGTCATGAGCGATCACGTACTCCGCATCCCCGACTATGCCGGCAACAGCATGTTCCAGACGCTCGGCAACTTCGAGGTGGACGCACGTGCCGGTGTCGCGTTCATTGATTTCGAGCGCCGCCGCGTGCTGTCTGCGTCCGGACACGCCGAATTGGATTTCCGCGAAGACGATCCTGTGCACCCGACTGGCGGTACCGGACGATACTGGACCTTTTCCATCGATCGTTGGGTCGAGTTTTCGCTGCCCGGCACGATGACGTGGACGCTCGTGGAACAAAGCCCATTCAACCCCCGATAGCCATGCCTGCTCCGTTGATGTCGAAAGACCAAGTGCTCGATCGCCTGATGGACGCCTTCCGTGACAAGGGCTACGAGGGCACGTCGTTCAGCGAGCTCTCGGACGCGACCGGGCTCACGAAGTCGAGCTTCTACCACTACTTCCCCGGCGGCAAAGAGGAGATGGCGGAAGCGGTGCTGGCGCATCTCGAGCAGCAGCTCGAGGCGGCCTTGTTTCAGCCGCTGCGATCGGCGCACGCGCCCACGAAGAAGCTCTCGGCGATGATCGATACGATCGACGCCTTCTACGAAGGGGGGCGCAAGGCGTGCCTGCTCGAGCGCATGTGCACCGCCGCCAATCGCTCGCGATTCAGGCGACCGCTGCAAAAGGCATTCAGCGTGTGGATGGATGCCGTGGAGTTGCTGTGCATCGAAGCGGGCTTCTCGAGATTAATCAGCCGAGCACGAGCCGAGGATTTCGTGGTGCGCGTCGAAGGTGCGCTAGTGGTGTGCGCCGGTACGAACGACTACAGCATATTTGCGCGAACGCTCAAGGATCTTCGCCGCTCCGTTCTGGCGGAAGAGTCATAAGGAGATTGCGACATGCGCTTCACACCACTGGTCGTACTCGCAGTGTTCTCCCTGCCTGCCGCCGCGCAGGAGCATGCGCATCCGGGCGGCGCCGAGAAGCTCGGCACCGTGCGCTTTCCCACATCGTGCAGTGCCGCGGTGGCACCGGAGTTCAATCGCGGTGTCGCACTGCTGCACTCGTTCGAGTTCGGCGCCGCAATCCGGTCATTCAACACCGTGCTCGCCGCGGATTCCACGTGCGCGATGGCCGAGTGGGGAATCGCACTCAGCCGATGGACCAATCCAATGGCCATCGGGACGCGATCGCCGAGCTTGCTGCAGCAGGGCCGCGACGCAGCCGACGCGGCGCGCCGACTCGGCGCAGGCGCGACGGATCGTGAACGGCGGTACATCAGCGCGATCGGAGAACTGTACCGCGACTACGAGCACGTGGACCAGGCGACCCGCGTCAGCGCCTATGCGCGAGGCATGGCCGAGCTCGTCGCTGCGGCGCCGGCGGACACCGAAGCGAAGATCTTCTACGCCATCGCGCTCACGGCCGCCGCGCCGCCCTCCGACAAGACGTACGCCAATCAACGCGCAGCCGGCGCCGTCCTCG
>Ga0310811_10007270_pt1 | contig 14171 bp, 19 predicted proteins | sample YCmetagenome_FD_207642 | JGI IMG/M metagenome (GOLD analysis project Ga0310811, IMG submission 207642) | Soil microbial communities from experimental microcosm in Duke University, North Carolina, United States - YC | ecosystem: Engineered > Artificial ecosystem > Soil microcosm > Unclassified ...
TCCTTTCGCTGAAAAAGCACTTCGGTTTATCGATGGCGAGCTCGTTTTGTACGATCAGAGCAGCGCCGACAGCGGACAGAACCCTCCCTTGGTTCCCATTCCTGGATGTATGTCCCCAGTCATTGGTCCATTATGCCGGAGTCTATCTTTTGCCTCGCCACCTGCAAGTGGACGTTGCGCACTTTACAGGTGATAACCAATGAGTCTTTATTATCTAGTCCCAGGGTAAACCGGTGGTTATATCATTGAAACCCCGCTCTCTCTCAATCTTTTACATTACTTATTATTCAAGGTACGCCATGTGCAGGAATGCACCGCACCATAGGGCAATAAGAGTTTCTCTCTGGCCCGGCTCAGGATGCGCAGCAGCATTTCTCTCATATTGCAGGTACATTTTGCCAACTGTCTGATTCGTTGCTCTCGCTATTGGTTATCGACTCCGCTGTCATTCAGACCTTCCAGGCTCCCACATCGAGTGCATTAGCAGCTTTTGTATCCAGCCAAGTACTGCGGTTTATCCAAGCCTAAACTCGCCACTACGACTGTCTCAGGATCTCTTGGCGGTAATCTCAGCCAAAGTCCTCGACCTCGACATCCTAAGGAGTGCCCAAGCAATGGGGAGTTTCTCCCACCTTCCATGTGCCTCGTGCTGGATAGCAAATGCTCGAAGTGCAGGTGGCTGTTGAGTATTCTATGGGCGAACTGTACGTCATCGAACAGTCTTCATGGTTTAGCACTCACCTCTGAGGCAGGCACACGGCCTGAAAAGAATAATCATAACATCCATTTCAAAGAAAGAACCGAAGGACCGCACAAAATCACAGACGTGGCTTCGTAAATACCAGCACTTTGCCGCAATGGTCCAGTTCAAGCCCCAGATACAGGATATCGAACGACATCCTTCATAATGTGTTGATGAACACTATGGCGAAAAACGAACGGTGAGTGTTCTCTCCCTAATATTTCCTGATAGTTGGATTTTCCTCTCGACTGGGCCAGCCAATATTGTGGCGGAGGGGCTAGCATGTATTATTTATTGTTTTCTTTATCGTTTTGTCGCTTTGATTCTCGTGTCATTCCATGTATAACTACAAAGAGTATTTGGTTTTTTGTCGCCTTCGCCATGGAGGAAATCATAAGTTGGAAGAATTCACATGACGAAAACATCTTGGCTCGAGGCCTTTCCGAATCGTTCATTTGGATAGGAAGAATGGTCTACCTGCAGGCTGTGGGGGACAGTCTTGGAGAATGTTCGGTTCCATAATCCGAGTCTTTATGATTCTTCAAGTCCCACCCAATTCTTGTACCACTATATACTCTTCGTTATTTGAAGTTAATACGCTATCACTGTCACCGAGTCTAACGGCAGTGCTAGCAGGGGTGCTGCATTTCGAAATTCATGGCGACCTCAGCATACCTTGTGGCTCTCCATCCCTGCTCAATCTGATGCTGAGAAACAGCTGCTATGCATGTGCTCAAGCGTCTCACTGCAAAAACGTCGAGCGTCTGAAGACAAGTCAATTGGATAGAGCTGATCTGTAAGTCACCTCGCACGCATTTTGCTCACCGCCACCGCCACCGCCACCGCCTATGAATGCGCATGCAACTCTCGATAAACAACTTCCAAAACCGCAGCTGTGCTTGTTCTGATATATCAAGCAAGCTGGAGAACTCGGAGTGTTATTAACGATACGGTCCAACTTGAAGTCACTGCGTGCACATCCAGGACAGACAGTGTTACCTGATGGGGCAGCGGATGCAGGAGACGAGAGTTTAGTCTGGATTGCTGTAAGTGCTGCGGTCATGAGCTCGTGCATACTTTCGCCATCTAAAGATCTGCTTGAATGCAACCAAGCTTCGCGGAGCAAATGAAAAAGTCGTTCTCCCTCTTCCGCCCACACATATTTTAAAATGACACTTCACTCCCACCTTTTCTCTCCGCATCGCAGCTGTTGGTGAGTCACCGTCGTTGTGCTTTTTATCTTCGCCGCTTCCATTCGTCCATTCGTCATCGTTATCCTCGACTTTGGACAGCTCCTCGAATGCAAGACCCAACATACCACCTAGGTCTTCTTCCCACCCAATCTTCACTTCCCTAACTCCCTCTCACAGAAGTAGACATGATTTTCGATCATCCACTCGAAGTGATGCTGGACCCTCGTCTGTTTTTGAACAAGGGGCAGTCGCTCGTGGATGTGTATGTGAGTTATCTCTTCGGTGTTGTATTTTCATTCCGAGTTGTATTTCTGCGACGAAAGCAGAGGGCTTGTGCGGTTGCTGTTTAGGAAGGCTAATGGGAGTGCATTTTTGGCAGGTGCATGATCCGATTTTCTCCGTCATAGACTGACCGTTATATACGACTTACCCTAGACATAGATACCATAGCATGTACTGTACCGCTAGTTCCCCATTCTCCTTCTGAAGAAGATATTGTTCTTTAGCTTCAAGCCTCGAGAGTCGAGGCTCTGCCAAGGTCATTCTCATGATTTAATGTTGCTAACGTCTTCGAGCTTCGAAAAAAATTAACAGGCTAGCCCGAGAGGCGGATATCTCATCAGTAAATGCGAGTTCCCACAGATGTGGCGGCAGTCACTATGTATCACAACTCGGTACCGTTTTTGGTATGTACATGCGGAGTTTCAAAGTGTACGAGACTAGCGCGTACGTACTTGGGGGACCGAATCACTCTTAGAATGACTTAGCTATTACTAGTCATATCCAACTAGCGATACCAACGAGGGTATGACATGGGTTGACCCGGGTCCCCGACCCGCGTGGGTACACTCCGTCTGTAGATCCAACGGCCTCATTTCTTTTTCCATTGGCGCGATACATGTAAGTTTTATTAGTATTTTCTTCGAGATGCCACTTTAAAATGACTATATGTATTCGCGCATGATATCTCGTCTCAATACTCAGCCTAAGCGTACTCATTCGTCATGGTCAGTTCGCATCATCGAAATGTCAAATATCCTCCCCTCGATGGATCTCTGTCCCTCCCTCAATTGGTGGAATTCAATGCTCAACATAACTCGGATGTCATTTTCTTTGTCTATGACAAACCTGATAGCAATGTCCTGGTCTCTATCTCACACTCGGACTTCTATAGAGCTTGTCATCGGGCCGCCCAGGCAATTGGGCCAGCCTGCGCTGGCACAGACAAAGAAGTAGTTGCTCTCATCGGGAACTCCGACACCCTTCTTTACCAGACAGTATTCATGGGAATAATCTTCGCTGGGCTAGTTGTATGTCCATAGGCTTTCTGAATGAACTGGTCTCTAATCACCGCTATTTCAAGCCATTCCCCATGTCTCCTCGTAATTCAGCCGCAGCAGTCACGAACATGATGCAGAAAACAAGATGCCGTCGTTTAATCACGACTCAGCACTCTCTTGCTTCCCTGATCGACGGAGTCAAAGCGGGTCTTGTGTCTGTCACTCAAACGAGCCAGCTGCAGATTGACGAGATTCCGGCGCTGAATTACCTGTACCCTGCGCTTGTTAGTGGTGCTTCAAACGAGGCCATTGTTCCATACTCTTCCCCAGGTTTGCCGTCGTCTGAGAACGATACATTATTCTACCTGCATTCATCTGGCAGCACTGGCTTTCCCAGACCCATTCCAATAAATAACCTAACTGCCATCCACTGGTGCATGACGGGTGAGTCGGTAAAAAAATCTGCACTGCAAACAGTATTAAGATGGAGTGGCGTTAGCATATTTTTTCGGCCACATCGACGTTCCTGTTCATATCCGCATCAATACTGCGTCCTTGCCATCATTCCATACTCTTGGTATAATTTTTCAGCTGTTCGTCCTCATCGCCAGCCTGAGCAGTGTGTCTGTTTATCCGCCTACATCACTCCTCGATCCCTTGGCGACCCCTATAGTACCCAACTCGCAAAACATCTTGGACTCCGTACTCAAGACTAAATCGAATGCTATGATAGTCGTGCCTACCTTTCTGGCACAATGGGCATTGTCGCCAAGTGCTATCGATGTTCTGAAGACCCTCGAATATGTTGTAAGTTGGTTATTGATGTTGTGACAAGGAATAACTCGCGTTCATACCAATCATGATGCAGTTATATGCTGGCGGTCCTCTCGCGTCTAAGATGGGACATACCCTGGTGAATGCAGGGGTCAAGCTTTCTTGTGGTTACGGCGCTACAGAATGTGGTATCATTACTCATCTCATCCGAAATCCGGTCGATCAAAAGTTTTGGGACTGGGTGCGATTTGGACCGAATTCCAAGATCAGATGGGTTCCACAGGACAATGATACATATGAATGTCAAGTTTTGGTGCGTCTCCGAGTTGATATTTAAACATCCTCCCAGCATTGAATGCTTTCTCATAGACAAACCCGACGCATCAAGTGTCAGTAGAGAATCTTCCGGATGTCAAGGGTTATGCTACTTCGGATTTATTTATCAAGCACCCGACGATAGAGGGTTTGTGGAAGATGTACGACTGAAATTGGCATTATTCATCTTCTCTGACATTTTCCTTGCAGCATAGGAAGAATCGACGACATTTTGGTACTCTCGTCTGGGGAGAAGACAGTACCAGCTCCCATGGAAAGCGTCATCTACGCCAACCCCTACGTAAACGGCGCGGTCATATTCGGTCGTGGACGCAATCAAGTTGGGATCCTCATAGAGCCACGAGCAGGGTATGAAATTGACGTCGATGACGCAAAACAACTTGCTGAGTTTAGGAACCGAGTGTGGTGAGTTCCCTGAAATCATATGCTGCTGTTGAACCTGAAGATGTTCTTGAAGGCCGGACATAGAGGAAGCGAATAACGAAGCTCCTGCCTTCAGCAGAATCTTCAAAGAGACGATTCTTGTGACACGCAGTGACAAGCCCATGCTTCGAGCTGGAAAAGGGACCGTCAACAGGAAAGCAACCATCAAACTGTATGAGGAGGAGATTGATGCCCTGTGAGTTTAGTACCCATTTGTCACTCTGTCGGCTAGACTTCACGGGTGACAGATATGAGAAGGTTGAGGACAGCACTAGAGCAGGTATCGATGTACCTTTGCCTACAAGCTGGACTGCGGAAGACGTCGAGGGATGGCTCGAGGTCCACGCTGCTGCTGTGAACGCTGACAAGGCGGTTGAGCCCGATACAGATCTTTTTGTTCAGGGCTTTGACAGGTGGGTCGAAAACTAGTCAAGGCTAATGCTCTGCTTACTTTGTATGACTAGTCTCTCTGCGACATTCCTCAAAAACCGCATTATCGGCTCTCTCAGCTCGTCTTCGGATCGCGACATTCGGGCATCAGCATCGCGGATTGACCAGCACATCATATTTTCAAGTCCTTCGATTCGCCGGCTCGCGAGAAGCGTCATTAATGCGGTATTGCAGCAGAATGGTACAAGCACCGTTGACGCCAAGGCTGATATCGAGAATATGATCGAGAGGTATTCAGTCGGATTAGAGAACTCTGTCACAGAGGCCAACACCACTCTAACTAATGGGGGCAACCAAAGCGGTCATGCGGTTGCTCTGACTGGGTCTACGGGTGGTCTTGGATCATACCTTCTTGCAGATCTACTCCAGCGCGAGGACGTATCTGTGGTATATGCCTTCAATCGCCCCTCAAAGGGGGCATCCATACAACAACGACAGGAAGATTCGTTCAATGATCGTGGCTTGGATATTACCATGCTTCAGTCAGCCAAATTGGTGTATGTAGAAACTGATACATCCGATGACAGCCTTGGTCTGGATAAGGAGTTTTATCAGAAGGTTTGCGTCATTTCCAGTGTCACCGAATTAACTAAAGATAGCATAAATCCGCACGTCTGTTACTGTCATCATTCACAACGCTTGGCGACTCGACTTTAACCTAGCGCTCTCGTCATTCGACTCTCATCTACGCGGAATGCGGAATCTTATAGACTTGGCTATGTCTTCTCCGCGTCATCCAAAGCCGCGTTTCATGTTCGCATCTTCCATCTCATCTGCTCAAAGTTGGGGTAGAGCGAAAGGACCATTCCCTGAAGAAGTAGTATATGACGCAGGGGTCGCAGTGGGTCTTGGCTATGGTGCGAGCAAATATGTTTCGGAAAGGGTACGTCACAAGCTACTTCGGGGCGCATGGATTTTACGAATACTGTGCCAAATAAGGTTCTCGTCAATAGCAAGTTACCAGCAACATCATTCAGAATTGGACAAGTATCAGGAGGACCGCCGCGAGGAGCTTGGTCCACGACGAACTGGGTGCCAATCATCGTCAAATCAAGCGTAAGTCTAAGCGCGCTTCCGGAAGCTCAAGGAGTAAGTCCATCACTATCAAAGATATCTATCCATGACATACGCGTTTTAGTTTGTGTCCTGGATCCCTCCCCACGCTATATCAAATGCTATTCTTGATGTAGCTTTCGCGGAAGAAGAACCTCCTATCGTGGTGAATCTGGTGCATTCGAAACCGACTGCATGGAAGACGTTGATACAGCCCATTGCGGACGCCCTGGTCAAGCATAAAGTAACAAGTCACCCGCTACCTCTTGTGTCATTCTCGGAGTGGTTGGAAAAGCTCGAATCGAGTGCCAAGAACTTGAGCGAAGATACCATGAAGCGCATCGTATGTGTATCTCGGTAGCCGGCCCGAATATATTCTCATCCAGTTTTCAATTACAGCCTGCTATCAAGCTTCTCGACTTCATGCGTGCCATGGCTCGATCAGACAGCGCGATCAGGGCGTCTGGAGAGATGGGCACCGAAGCGGGTGGCATGAATTTATTCGCCACTGCCGTAGCCGAGCGCGTTAGTCCAACGATGAGGGAGCTGAAGTCGTTGTCTTCGGTAGATGCGGCACTGTGGGTGGATTATTGGGCAGCAACGGGGATGTTTCAATGAATATATGGGTAATCGGAGGTTACCCATCATTCCCTTGCCTTTAACAGAATGGACGATCAGAACTTGGGAGAGGCTAGAGTTTTTGCATTGTTTTTTTTTCAAGAAATGCCGATGGATGCAACTTCGGGACTTTCTTGGTTCCACCTGTTTGCTCAGCCGGCCTGAGCTGTTTAGGTTTCAGATAATTTTGTATAATATACTCTCCTATGTCATTATTGATAAAGTTAATTGAGCTTTCAGGTGGGGGGCGGCGCCGCCCCAAGCATGCTGGTGTGATAGAGTTCCCGTAATCTACATAACTACTGTGACTACTGTCTGTGATACTGAGACACAAGCCTTGAGTATCACTGTCTTTTGGCACAGTTAAGAGATGTGACAGTCTTGACTCGGTTATATCGGTCAACCTGGCATTCAGTAATTACTAGATGTCAAACCTCTTGTAGTAAGCCCCTCCATTGATGTCTGATCTGTCCTAGGTTCACCTCATCTTTCATTACTCCCCTTAGAATATCAAGCTTCTGCTCTTTTATTTAATTCCTAGCCCACTTCTTACTAATGATGTACAGGACTCATCGAGTCCTATCTCTAGTTCTAGGCGTCTATCTTCTAACAGAAGGAGCCGTGCTGTGTACGAGGACAACATTCTTGAAAGCTATGCTGATGACCACCAAATGACGTTTCAATCTTCAATTTCGCAGTCTGTATAGAGCCAAAAACTTCTAGTAGTAATTATACATATTGTACATAATGTGAAGATATCTGAAATTCAGCTAGATGCAAGCTAGATGAGCAAGCAATTTCTTGAAAACAATTCAAAGCTCCAAATACAAGCACCATCTTCCGAGTTCATGTCATTGAAGACAAAGGCACGATGGATAACTGCCGCTTACTCATGCATTCATTGAAACATCCCCATTGCCGCCCAGTAATCCACCCACAGTGCCGCATCTGCCGAGGACAGTGGCTTCAGCTCCTTCATCGTTGGACTAGCGCGCTCGGCCACGGCAGTGGCGAATAAAGTCAGGCCACCTGCTTCGGTGCCCATCTCTCCAGACGCTCTGATCACGCTGTCTGATTGAGCCATGGCACGCATGAAGTCGAGAAGCTTGATACCAGGCTGAAATTGAAGGCTAGATGAGACAAGGTTCTGGATAGCTGTCGAGATACACATACGATTCGCTTCATGGTCTCTTCGCTCACGTCCTTGGCACTCAATTCGAGCTTTTCGAACCACTCCGAGAACGACACAAAAGGTAGTGGGTGACTTGTGACTTTATGGGCAACCATTGCGTCCGCAATGGGCTGCATCAAGTTCCTCCACGCAGTCGGTCTCGGATGCACCAGATTCATCACGATTGGAGGTTCTTCTTTCGCGAATGCTACATCAAGAATAGCATTTGATATGGCTTGGGGAGGAATCCAAGACACAAACTGAAAAGCGCATATCATGAATATCTAAGATACCCTCGATAGTGATGGACTTACCCCTTGAGCTTCCGGAAGCGTGCCTAGACTTATACTTGATTTGACGATGATAGGCACCCAGTTCGTCGTGGACCAAGCTCCTCGCGGGGGTCCTCCTGATACTTGTCCAATTCTAAATGATGTTGCTGGTAATTTGCTATTCACAAGAACCTTATTGGGAACGGTATTCTTGGAACCCGTGCCCCCTAAAGTAAATCGTGACTTACCCTTTCCGAAACATATTTGCTCGCACCATAGCCAAGACCTATTGCGACCCCTGCGTCATATACTACCTCTTCAGGGAATGGTCCTTTCGCTCTACCCCAACTTTGAGCAGAAGAGATAGAAGATGCAAACATGAAACGCGGCTTTGAATGATGCGGAGAAGATAGTGCCAAGTCTATAAGATTCCGCAATCCCCGCAGATGAGAGTCGAATGACGAGAGCGCCAGATTAAAGTCGAGTCGCCAGGCGTTGTGAATGATGACAGTGACAGACGTGCGGATCTGCGCTATCTTTAGTTGATTCAACGACACTGTAAATGACACAAACCTTCTCATAAAACTCCTTATCCAGACCTAGGTTCTCACTGGATGTATCAGTTTCGACATACACCAGTCTGGCTGATTGAAGCACGGTAATATCTAAACCACGATCTTCAAACGAATCCTCCTGTCGTTGCTGCATGGTTGCTCCCTTCGAGGGGCGATTGAAGGCATATACCACAGACACGTCCTCGCGTTGAAGTAGATCTGCAAGAAGGTATGATCCAAGACCACCAGTAGACCCGGTCAGAATAACCACATGATCTCTTTGGCTGGGCCAATTAACTGAAGTGGTATTGGCCTCTGCGACAGAGTTCGCTAATCCGACTGAATAGCGCTCGATTGTGTTCTCAATATCAGCCTTGACATCGACGGTACTTGTATTCTGCTGCAGTACTGCATTAATGACGCTTCTCGCGAGCTGGCGAATTGAAGGATTTGAAAATATGATGTTCTGGTCAATCCGCGATGTTGATGCCTGAATGTCGCGATCCGAAGACGAGCTGAGAGAGCCGATAATGCGGTTTTTCAGGAATGTCGCAGAGAGACTAGATGTACAAAATAAGCAGAGCACTAGCCTTGACTAGTTTTCCACTCACCTGTCAAATCCTTGAGCAAAAAGGTCTGCATCAGGATCAACTGCTTTATCGGCGTTCACAGCAGCAGCGTGGACTTTCAGCCATTCCTCGACATCTTCTGCAGTCCAGCTTGTAGGTAAAGGTACATCGTTACCTGCTTTAGCGCTGCCCTCCACCGTTTCATATCTATCGGTCGTTAAGTCTAGTGGACAGAATGACGAATAGGTACTGAACCCACAGGGTATCGATCTCTTCCTCATACAGCTTGACGGTTGCTTTCTTGTTGACGGTCCCTTTTCCAGCTCGAAGCATGGGCTTTTCACTGCGCGTCACAAGGATCATCTCTTTGAAGATCCTGCTGAATGCTGGAGCCTCTTGATTCGCTTCCTCTACTTCCGACCTTCAAGAATATCTTCAATGTCAACAGTAAGGCAATCTCCGAGGGAACTTACCACACTCGGTTCCTAAACTCAGCAAGTTGTTTGTGGTCATCAACGTCAACTTCACACCCTGCTCGTGGCTCTATGAGGATTCCAACTTGATTGCGTCCTCGACCGAACATAACGGCGCCGTTTACGTAGGGGTTGGCGGAGATTTTGCTCTCCATAGGAGCTGGTACTGTCTTCTCCCCAGACGAGAGTACCAAAACGTCGTCGATCCTTCCTACACTGCAAGAAAAATGTTAGAGAAAATGAACAACGCAAATCTCAGCCGTACATTTTCCACAAACCCTCTACCGTCGGGTGCTTGATAAATAAATCCGAAGTAGCATAACCCTTGACATCTGGAAGATTCTCTACTGACAGTTGATACGTCGGGGTTGACTACGAGAAGGCATTCAATGCTGGGAGGATGTTGAAGTACCAACTAGAAGACGCACCAAAATTTGACATTCATATGTATCATCGCCCTGTGGAACCCATCTGACCTTGCAATTTGGTCCAAATCGCAGCCATTCCCACAGCTTTTGATCAACTTGCTTGCGGACGGAATAAGTGACGATACCAATTTCTGTAGCGCCGTAACCACACGAGATTTTGACCCCTGCATTCACCAGGGCATTTCCCATCTGGGGCGCAAGAGGACCACCACCATAGGCCTGCATTTGTATCAACCTTAGTCACTCCTAGCATCAATGACATTGTCAAACTTACAAGATATTCGAGGGTCTTCAAAACATCGACAGCACTCGGCGAAAACGCCCACTGTTCCAGAAAAGCAGGCACGACTATCATAGCGTTCGACTTAGTCTTGAGTACGGAGTCCAAGATGTTTTGTGAGTTGGGTATTACAGGAGCCGCCAAGGGATCGAGGAGGGATGTAGGCGGGTAGATAGACACACTGCTCAGGCTGGCGATGGGGACGAACAGCTGAAAATTTATACCAAGGGTGTGGAATGATGGCAAGGACGCAGCATTGATGCGGATATGAACGGGAACGTCGATGAGGCCGGCAATAGATGCTAATGCCACTCTATCTTAGTATTGTTCTCTGCGCAGATTGTTTTACCGACTCACGCGTTGTGCACCAGTGGATAGCAGTCAGGTTACCTATTGGAATGGGTTTGGGGAATCCAGTGCTCCCTGAGGAGTGCAGATAGAATAACACATCGTTCTCGGACGGTCGCAAACCTGGTAAAGGGTACGGGACAATGTCCTCATGTGGAGTTTCACCAACGAGCTCGGGGTACAGGTAATTCAGTGCCGGAATCTCGTCGATCTGCAGCTGGCTCGTCTGAGTGTCGGACATAAAATCTGCTTTGACGCCATCGATCAGAGAAGTAAGAGAATGCTGAGTAACGATTAAACGACGGCATCTTGATTTCTGCATCATGCTCGTGACTGCTGCGGCCGAATTGCGAGGGGACATGGGGAATGGCTTGAAATATCAGTACTGATCAGAAATCCGCTCATTCAGAAAATCTATGTACGCACGACTAGCCCAGCGAAGATTATACCCATGAACACTGTATGGTAAAGAAGGGTGTCGGAGTTCCCAATGAGGGCAACCACTTCTTTGTCTGCGCCTGCGCGGGCAGGCTTAATTTCCTTGGCGGCCCGATGGCAAGCTCTATAGAACTGAGAGTGTGAGATAGAGACTAGATCATTGCTGTCAGGTTTGTCGTAGACAAAGAGAGTAGCGTCCGAGTTATGTTGCGCATTGAATTCCACCAATTGAGGGAGGGACAGAGATCCATCGAGGGGAGGGTATTTGATAGAAGAACTGACCATGATGAATGATTAGATGCTTAGACTGAGTATTGGGATGAGATGTCTGTTGTACATTGAAGTATAAGTACTCTTTTTCAAGCGCCATCTCGTAGACAATCACGCAACAACTAAGATTGATGAAACTTCTCTGAACTTACAGGTATCGCACCAATAGGAAATCACATGAAGCCATCTGGATCTACGGACGTTCTAAATGAGGCGGTGTAGTTGATGTCGCTGACCGACGGCGATCGGACAAGTAGAGGTAGTCTATGTATGACTAAACCATTCTGATTGAGTTGGTATACAAAAATAGTAATTATGTCAGCTGCCTCTGACTTGACTGAGTAATATGGGAAAAATATCTTATTTAATCAACTGAGTCGGCTTGTTCATTACCGGTGCTTGTCCAGAATACCCGCCATCTCCACTCGCCTGAGCTCGGAGTCCTCGTCCTGGTCCAGCATCCTTTTAGCGCTCATGCCCCCATATGGCTACCGTGTCCTTCGCCGCCAAAGCCCACCTTTCCTCCATCCAACTCATCTTACATTATGCCGCTGATAACGCTGGACATGAGATTATTTCCGGCCTTAAGCAGCGCATCCATCTCCCAGGCTTGTAGGTATGAAGTATTGTACTGCTAATATCTTACCGGCATCACGATCGGGTATTCCAAAACACGAGCCTACGCCGGTATCACCGAGTCATCCTTCTGCCATGCCCGCGGGATTGCTTTCAAGATGAAAGTGAGTACTTCCCTTGCAACTACAGGACAACCTTCTCACACCCGGGAATGGCAACTCGAGCGGCAATGATGACTTCGATGTGCTTGTCCGTTTGGGGGTCTTTCCGAGTCGTCGAGCTTAGAACACAGAGACATGTCTCATTTAAATTTTTCTCACATCCATGGTTGTGATCAGGTTTACTAGCTGCATGTACGTTTTCAAATCATCTTCTATCTTATGTGGTTCACTAAGTAGAATAAGAAGACTTGTACTACACATCGAGTCTTAAATGTTACCTATCAGCACTTTCAGCACACTGAATGGCGGACCGGACGAGACACAGGCTTCATAAGTAGATAGAAAAAAATGTGTATCGTGGTAATAGACAATTGCCAAATCAAAGTTGAACAATATGATACATGAACAGGGAGCAGGTGAGGCTAACCATCGATGGACAAATTCTTGTCTAACGAGCGAGGAAACCTGGCTAGCATGTATCAGTACTAGGTAAGAGTAATGAGGTGCAAGCAGGGAGCAAAATGTGGCGCAGGACCGCTGGTAAGTACCTTCTTAGATAAATGGATTTACGATTATTATTAACTCGGAGAATACTAGGCTGGGGTCTGGAGTGACTGGTAACGTCACCTAGCACGTAAGTATATGTTTTCAAATAATATTTATAAAATCGCATCAAACCTGTCAAGCTGTCAATCTGAGACGAGGGGGGTACCGGGTACCGGTAAGATAGGACACCGAGCTATTTTTAAGCATGACATGCATGGAGTCAAAATTTATTTGAAAATATATACCGCCGTTCGTTACTGACACATGATTGAGCGTTTCCGCAGCCTGTACGTACTACATGTCTTCTTCAGATAATCAATTAATCATTAATCAGCTCGTTCAAGTTTTTTGACCCCAAATTAAACACTTGGCGCAGCATGAAATGGCAACTCCAGCTAACTCGTTATAGCTAATTAGCATCAAAAGCCAATTTTACACCAGAAAAGGCCAAAATCTAAAGCTTCTATGATGGCCGGGCCCGGTTGGTTGAGGTGATAAAATCATATTGAAGATTTTATCTGATAAGAAATCCCTCTTGAGGATCACAAAAAAGAGGTCGTTATAGGAAAAAATCGCAGGCCAAATTAATTGCTGTTAAAAGGCGACGCCAGTCCTTGTCTAGGAGGTCAGGTGCTTGTGCAAAAGTAGCGAGCGACTGAGCATCAGTCTACAGAGTGCTACAAGGCACTGTATTCATGTTTCCCTAATGGAGTAACGCGTACCATATCACTGTTCCAGATTTTATAACCAAACAATCTCTACTTCTTTCTCAAAGTCATGCTGGCAACGAACTGTCAAAATCCTGTCCGTAACCTCCCTTTTCCAGTGGTTACGCACGGTGTCCAGTCCAGGGCGAGAAAATCGCCTCAAGAGGAAACATATATAAATTTGTCCCGCTTTCAGCTTTCCTTTCACAGCGTCATCATGGTCGTGGTAGTTAACGATCCCGATCGCCCACTCTGTCGTAGATGCAGGCGGAAAGAAAGGGGATTGCACGACCAGCTTCTCCAGTGGTGATATCATGAGGCTATCATCGGGTAAGGGGCAGGAAAAGAATACCGATTGCCAGAGACTCTGGTCAATGGAAGCAGGAACCATGAATAGCTTGACTTGTATGCCACGCTTTGTGACCGAGAAGCCGTCATCACCGCAACCTTCTCCCCACCACGAGATCTCGTGGTTCTTGAGCATCTCAAGTGCCGCTTCGTCTGTTGTG
>Ga0310811_10007271_pt1 | contig 14170 bp, 10 predicted proteins | sample YCmetagenome_FD_207642 | JGI IMG/M metagenome (GOLD analysis project Ga0310811, IMG submission 207642) | Soil microbial communities from experimental microcosm in Duke University, North Carolina, United States - YC | ecosystem: Engineered > Artificial ecosystem > Soil microcosm > Unclassified ...
CAAGCGCACGCACGGCCGAAATTGTGTCGCGCATTTGTAGATACAGCAGCGTCTCCGGAAGCACGGCGTCCGGCGTTACATCACCGGCGAAGGCAGTCCGTCGCGTTGCGTCGACTCTCGCCAGCGTGGCGCGCGCAGAATCGCGCTTTCCGCGGACCATCTGAGCTCGTGCCGCCAAGATGTAGTCGCCTGCGCTGCCGAAGCGGTCGGCCCACACAGGGCGCGCATCGTCGCTCAATGCAACGATCAGCGGCAGGACTCCGGCCTCCGCGACGTCGGTGAGATCCTTGGGTCCAAGCGCCTCGATTCGGCCAGCGATTTGCTCGATCGTCGGGACATCGGCGACCATCGGGCACCGCAACGCCGCATACGTGACTCGCGCATAGATATCGCCAGCAACGCTGGCGGGGATCTCAACGGGACCGGGAATCGGCGCGGCTCCTTCCCGAAGGAGGCGTGCCGCGACCGAGCATTGACCAAGAAGCGCTGCGATCGGCGCGAGAAAACGTGCGTCGAGCGGTGCTGGATGAGTATTCGCCGCAAGCAAAGACTCCGCGGACGCCCGAGCCGACAAGAGGTTCGCGGTATCCTCAGGAACAGCAAACTTCATTTGCGCTAGGACCTTCCCCGACGCCACTCGCAGTTTCGATGACCGGTCCGTTGTCAAACGCTCCACAGCCGCGAGGGAATCGACAGCCGCCGCGTCCCCTTGTAGCTCGAGCGAAACGGCGACTGCCTCCTTCGCGTCCGCGCTCTCCGGGAAGGCAATTCCCCAGTTTCTCGCGATACGGCTGAACAGCCTGCGCAGATACACGATCGCGCGCGCGTTGTCAGCCAGTTCGACGGGTGACTGCCCAGATGCGAAGGACACCATCGTCGCCGGCACGGCGACGATGGTGTCATGAATGAGCGCGACCCGCGCCCACATCGTTTCTGACGGCTGTGTTTGCGTCTTCCCGGTCAGAAGCTGGCGCGCCGTGAGCGGAAGAAGCGAACGGAGGCGCGCGTACGCGTTCCCCCTGAATCCGCGATAAGTGGCTGGCAAGAGCTCGAACGCACGCGTGTAAGCGAGAAGCGCTTGATGATAGCTGGCGCGAAACCGCCAACCCGTCCGGCTGCGAGCGTCACGTACTACGATCTTGTCACGAAAGTGGCACTCGCCGAGTCCATACCAACCCGCGAAGCTGTTACTGTCCGAGCCGACCATTGCTCCATAAACCAGGCATGCCGCAGGAAAGTCTCGGTTCCCTATCGCTATGAGAGCCTCGGCTAGCCATCGCTCTGACCGCGTAAGGGAGCTCGAGTCGGCAGCACTTGCTCGCGCCGCCGGGAGCCACGTATCGGTCGGCTTTCCCGCCCATTGCCGGACCTGCGCTTCCCATAAGAGTGGCCGCCGCGCAGCCGCATCGGTCGTGGCGGCTCCGGCGAATGCGGCGTCCGCGCTATCGAGCTCCCAGTTGTTGAGGGCGCGCATTCCGCGCGCCATCAGCTGGGCCGCTGGAAGGTTGCGTTCTCCGCCCGTCTGAGCGGTTTCGAGAGGAATGCCTCGAAGGAGCAGCGAGTCCGCGATCGCGATGTACGCGCTCTCAACGCTAGCCTGGCGGCCAACAGCCGCCGTTGCTTCGGCCAGACGACCCGAACCAACGTCGTACAGCGACGCGTGAACAGAACGCGAAGAGTCAGCGGCTGCGGAAACAACGCGGCCGCGAATGTAACGTCCGACGGACATTCGCTGCGCCAATCGACGAAGCCCAGCATCGTTAGTGGGATTCTGGGCGCGTAACGCTTCGCTGACTTCAAAGGCGTCGGCCACGCGAATGCCGCGCCACCGTGAAAGAGCGCGGGACATCTGGTCCTGCGCCGCTGTCGCCTCACCGGATGTGGGTGCGTCGAAGGGAAACACAATGACGCGCGTTGTATCCAGGCCCACGTCGGCCGCAGGCACTCGGCCGCCTCCTTTCCACACGAACGCCACCGCGATCACGGAAGCCGCGGCCATGGCTAGTCCGGCTAGGACGGCCCAACTTCGGCCCAAAGATTCCAGGGATTCGACGCGGACATGCAGCGTTCTAGCCGAACTGAGACGCTCAGCGGCCGAGCGACGGAGGGTCTCGGCAATCAGCTGAGCTACATGACGAAGGCGCAGACGAGGGTCGCGCTCGACGCGGCCACGATTTCGAAGAAGGACCCCTGGCGTCACCAACTCCGTAGGCAGGCGTCCGCACAACATCTCGTACGCCACGATGCCGAGCGCATACACATCCGCTCGCTCGTCGGTCGGCAGTTCCGGCGCCATATACGCCGGCGTACCCGGAGCCACCCCACTCTCGGTTAGTGGCGTCGCGGTGGTCGAAATGGCTCTGGCGATTCCGAAATCGGCAAGGATCGCGTGCCCGTCGGCGAGAAGGATATTTCCGGGTTTGATATCGCGATGCGCGATTCCTCGCTGATGCGCAAACGCGAGTGCACCACTGACATCTTTGAGAATTTTCAAAACATCATCGAGCGGGAGTTTTCCCTCGCGCTCGATTCGAGCCCGCAAACTTTCTCCCGGGATGTACGGCGCGATGTAATAGAGTCCCTCCCCCCACTCGCCACTCGTGAGAATCGGTAGGATATGCGGATGTTGCAGCCGCACCGTCAGCTCGATCTCCCGCTTGAACCGCGCGATGCTGGCCGTCGACACGAGATCAGGCGGCAGTACCTTCACCACCACTTGCCGGTTCAGTCTGACATCGGTCGCCAGAAAGAGACGACTCATCCCCCCCGCCTCGAGCTCACGCTCGAGGCGATAGGCGGTGCCCAACGCGTCCTGAAGGAGGGTCGCGAGCTGCGCCGTCACGGCGAAGAGTTGGTGGCGTTCGGATGGACGTACGCCGACCACCCTTCGGGGGGCAGGGGTCGAAGAGCGCCGGCGCTCGGTCGCGTGGTACGCGACCGGCACCAGCTTATCCTTGCCACGACGACTCGGCAAGTATCGACTTCGAATCTGAGTTTGTGAACGCATCTCGCGACTCGATCGGCCTGCCTTTACGGCGCCGCCGGCACGACCCGCGTCGGCGTCGCTCGCGTCTGCGTCGTTCCATCCCCCAGCTGACCGAACTGGTTGTTCCCCCAGCAGTACACGCCCCCGTCCGTGGCCGTCGCGCAGAAGTGGAAGTAGCCGCGCGCAAGCGACGTGTACGTCAGCGACCCGCTGACCTTCACCGGCACGGTACTCGACGTCATCGTGCCGTTCCCGAGCTCACCGTGGTCGTTGTTGCCCCAGCAGTAGATATCGCCCGCCGGAGTGAGACCGCAGACGCTGTTTATCCCTGAGGCGATCGCGACGAAGGTCATTCCCATTGCAGCGGGAACTGCCGCGGGATGCATCGACGCGGACGTCGTTCCATTGCCGAACTGACCTTGATCGTTGGCGCCGGAGCACCACGCCGACCCCGCCGCGTCAAGCCCACACGCATGGAAGTGCCCAACCGTCATCGTCGTGTAGACGGGGCTCGTCCCGACAACCTGGCCGTCGATCACGCCAAAACAGAGCGCGACGCCAGCGGTTGTCACACCACAGTTGTCACTCTGTCCCTGGGCGAGGAAGCGCCATGTGTTACCGCCCAGGCCGACGATCGGCGCAAGCGGTGCGACGTTGCCGGCGCCGAGACGGCCGTTGTCGTTCCAGCCCCAACACCACGCCGTGGAACTCGCGTCAAGCGCGCATGGGGCGCCGTTGAAGTTCGCCAGTTGAGTGAAGTGCAGCGACGACAGGACGGGACCGGGTGTTCCTCGCTGCGGTTCCTGCGCGAAGGAGAAGCCGTCCCCCAACTGATTGACGTTGTTCGCCCCCCAGCAGTACACGGTGCCATTGGTCGAGAGCCCGCAGGTCCCGATCGACGCCGCTTCGATGCGCGACCAGGTCAATCCGCCGGCAACGAGGTTCGGCTGAAGCTGCGAGCCGCCCACCGCGCCGCTTCCGATCTCGCCCCACACGTTCTCGCCCCAGCAATAGCCCTTGCCATCGCTCGTGATTCCGCAGGTGTGGAAGTCGCCGCCGGAGAGCGAGCCGACTTTCACTGAGAACCCGGCCGGCGTGACCGTCACTCCCGCGACACCACTCACGCCCTCCGCCGTCGCCGTGATCGTTATCGGGTTCGGCTGGACGCCAGTGACCACTCCGTTGGCGTCCACCGTCGCCGACGTCGGATCGGAGCTGGTCCAGGCAACCGTTCGGCCGGTCAGCGTATTCCCATCGGCGTCCTTGAGCGTCGCGACGAGCGTTTCACTCTGACCAACTTGCACAGTGCTCGTTGCCGGCTCGACGATCACCGCGGCCACCGGCGGCCGGACCACGACGACGGACGCCGCGCCACTCATGCCGTTGGATGACGCCGTGATTGTCGCCGTTCCCAGGCTTACACCGGTGACGACACCGTGCGAGTCGACGGTTGCCACGGCAGTGTTGTCGCTGCTCCAGCTCACGACCTGATTCGCGACAACGTTTCCGTTTGCATCGGTGAGCACGGCGGCGAGCGCGCCCATCTTGCCGACGACGATCGTGGTTGGATTCGGCGTGACGGCGACGGAAACGACCATGCCCTGCTCGATTCGGAACTTGATCGGCAACGTCTTTCCATCGACGAGCGCAATGTCGTCGCCGGTCGTCACGTTCTTGGCGGCGCCGTTCGCTAGGACCTGAACGTCCGCCGATCCCACGGTGCCGCCGAGCACCGATGCCATGATTCGATAGGTGCCGCCGAGGGTGAGGGCGAATTGATCGGTGTGCCAGTTCACGATGTACAAGGAATTAGCCGCGTCGACGCGCACGGTCTCCGAGCCCGGGCCGCTCGTCGTCGTGAACGTGGCGACGATCGGCTGCTCGCATGACGACCCGTTCCATCGACAAATCGCGATCTGCGGCGACACGCCGGCGTCGAACGTGCCCGCGACAGCTGGGTTCTTGACCATTGGAGCGAGCCAGAAGAAATGCGGATTGCCGGCGTGTGCTCCGTCAACGATGGAGAGCGCCGGCGCGCGTGGCGACACCAGCGTTTGCCGCGAGTCGCCACATGAGATCGCGGTCAGAGCCAATGCGAGAATCGAGACCCGTGCGACGGCATCGTAGCACCGCGGTAGTTGGATCTTGTGCATTTGAACGTTCTCAATAAGGGGAAACTGCGGATAGTCTTCGGATCGCGAGCGGATTCACTCGTCGCGCTTGCCTACTTCTCGAGGACGTTCGAGCGGATTGAGAAGCCGGCTACGACCTGCCCGCGCGAGAACCCGGGCACGGTGGCCGCTCGCGGGAACGAGTAGAACGTCACGCCACCGCTGATCTGGGCGAACTGCAGCTCGAGCCCGGTCTCGTATCCGGAAAAGCTCTCTTTGCGCGTACCGAGGATTGCTTGGCGCTGCAGGTCGTGCGATTCGCCGGCGATGTCCCCGTGAATCAGCCGGCGTGAGAATCCGAAGACGATTCCCGCGGCGACGGGCTTCTCGTCAAACGACTCGCTGATCAGCGTGTAGCCGAGGCCGAGGCCGAATCCAATCGGGACGACGGAAACCGCTTCGGCCGGCTCCGCGCCAGCCGCCGGGAGCGACCAGACAGAGCTCGAGACCGTCCCGTACCCGCGAACCTTCAAACGGTCGTCGCGGAGGATTTCGCGAACGAGACGCGGGAGTTTATCTCGGCTTGCACAACCGAAGAAGCTCTGGATCGACCGTCGCCATTCGAACAGGCCTGCTGTGAGAGCCTTTCCCGAACCGGGAGTGAGCAGCGACGCGCCGAACCCGTCGTGAACCGTGTCTTGCTTCGCGGCGATGTTGATTTGGCTCGAGAACGACCACGTCGACGAAAGGCGGGAGATGCCAAGGGCGCCGGAGGTTGCGGTGGTATTTGAACTGTCCTTCCCGCCGGTCAGAGCGCCGCTCAGAAAGACGGCCGTGTTGGCCTTTGACGAGCTGACGCACGGGCTTTCCAGGGAGCGGCTGCCGGCGGCGAACGTCTGCAGCGTCTGTGCGCCCAGCGCGTGGTTGACCGACACCACCGAAAGAGTGACGGCTAGCAGACGGGTGGAGCGAATGAGCGTTGTCATATGAGGAGGGGTAGAGGGAGAATTCGGTTGCACCGCGGACGAGGTGTCTCTGACTCAGCTAACGAATTGCGTGAACGTTTTCTCGGGCCGCCTGATGTCCACTCGTTGCACCAGCGCGTCGGCGTCGGCCTGCGTCGTGAGGATCGTCCGCGCCGGCACCACGGACGCCGGTGGGAGACGGATTCCGCTGCGGATCACGGCCTTTCGCCCGACATACGACCGCGTGCCGATGACGCACCGGTCGCCGATTGCCGCGTCATGATCGAGAACGACCTCATGATCGATGAGCGTGTGCCCGCCCACCGAGACGTTGATGCCGAGCGCCGCGCCGACGCCCACCTCCGAGTCCGGCCCGATGTCGACACCCGGCGCGATCATCGTCAGATGCCCGATCATCGTCCCCGCCCCGATGCTCACCGGCAGCACGATGATCTTGCCGTTCTTGAGGCACATGTTCGGCGAGATCGTCGCCTTGTTCGACAGGTATGCGCCCTTCCCGATCGACAAGAGCGGCAGGTCGCGAATCCACGTGTCCGGGTACGTCTGGAAGTCGAGGCTTCCGCGATAACCGAACAGCCGGAACACGACACGCTTGGCGAGCGGAATCGCGAGCACCGCGTGGTACAGCGGCCCGCAGTAGTAGAGCGCCGTCCAGCACAACGCGTAGAGCCGCCGTGGGCCGTAGATCCGGTGGCCGAGCGCGCGCGGGTAGCGGCCCGGTATGATCGACGCACGCGTCAGCCGAGACAAAAGGGCGGCCGTGAGGACGTACCCCACGCTGTAAATCGCCGGCAGCAGCATCAGCGCCGCGACCCCCCAGATCACCGACGGCGCCGTCGCCGCGAACAAGCCTGCCGCGACGAGCGGCAGCCCGGTGATCAGGATGAGGTACGTCGGAACGAGCGCGCGCGTGATGAGCGCGCGGCCGCGCGATGTGGAATCCTGCATTGAAGCCTCCGTCGTCAGAGTCCATCGCGGTGTGAACACGCGATCAATGTCCGACGCCGGCGTCGTCGGTCCGTGTCGTCAGCGTTTCGCGTCCGTCCCGCGAGCGTTCTCGCCGTCCCGCGGACGCGCTTACAGCGTCGACGCCAGGCGACTAGTTTCGTGGCGTGAATTCCGACCAAACGACCGGGCTCACGCTGCGCGTTTTGGGGGGCCTGGAGATCTCAGGCTCAGACGGCGCCGAGAGCCTCGCCGCCCAGCCAAAACGTGCCGCGCTCTTCCTCTACCTCGCCGTGGCGCGGCCGGCCGGTTTCCATCGACGCGACCGACTCGTGACGCTGTTCTGGCCCGAGCACGATCAGGAACATGCGCGCGCAGCGCTGCGCAAAGCACTCCACGCTCTTCGCCAGGCTGTGGGCGACGACGTCGTCGTGACGCGCGGCGACGAAGAGATTGGGGTGAGCCCGACCGTCTGGTGTGACGCCACGGCCTTTCTCAGCGAAGCAAAACAGGAGCATTACGCCCGCGCTCTCGAGCTGTACCGCGGAGATCTCGTCAGCGGCTTTTTCGCCGATGCACCCGGATTCGAACGATGGCTCGAAGAGGAGCGCGTTTTCTTTCGCGACACGGCCGGGACGTGTGCCTGGGCGCTCGCCGAGCGATACGCCACAAACGCCGACCTGACGTCGGCGACCCGTTGGGCGCGGCGCGCCGTCAATCTCGCACCAACCGATGAGCGCCGTCTCCGCAAGGCGCTCTCGCTGCTTCACCAGGCGGGCGATCGCGCCGGGGCCGTGAAATTGTTCGACGATTTCGCGCGCCGTTTGCACGCCGAGCTCGATATCGAGCCGTCCCAGGAGACCCAGGCGCTCATGCGGCAAATTCGCGGCAGATAGATTTCCTTTACGTTCCGAACCCCGGGAGCTTCGCGTGTCACGTCGATCGATTGCTTTGGTCCTCTTCGCCGCCGCTTGCGGTGGTTCCAATCGCCCGTCTGTCTCCCCGCCGGCAGCGAGCAGCGCGGGGGGCCGCGTTTGGCCCGACGAAGGCCCGGCCACGTGGGCGCCGCGTCCCACCGAAACCGCCATCACCGCGAACGACCTACGCACCCGCCTCTACGGATTCGCCGATGATTCGATGTTGGGGCGCAGGATCGGCGAGCCCGGCAACTACAAAGGCACCTCGTACATCGCGAGCGAGTTCAAGCGCCTGGGATTGAAGCCCGCTGGCGACAACGGGACCTTCTTTCAGACGTTGCCGTTCGGCCCGAGCGGCTTCGACATCAATAGCTCCAAGCTGATCGCGGCCGGCAAGTCGTTGGCGCCGCGCACCGACTGGGTGCCCGTCGCGCCGACAGCAGCGAACGGCCTCGGCGCCAGCGCCAATCTGGACAACGTGCAAACCGTTTACGCTGGTCGGTTCGGAGACACCACGACGCTCGATCCGGCCGCGTTCCGGGGAAAAGTTGCCGTCTTCACCGCAACGCCGGCGCAAGCCGGCCTGACGGCGGGAGGTCGTGCCGCGCAGCCTGTGCTTCGCTGCGATTCCGTGCCGAACAAATTCGGCGCCGAAGCGGCGGCGCGTGTCGAAGCGCAGCAGCGAGCCGACAGTGCTTCACGAGCGGGAGTGGGAGGTCGTGGCGGACGCGGTGGCGGCGCCGGCGGCGGTGCTCGTGACACGCGCGCGCAGCGGGCCGGCGCAGCGGGAATTCTTTTCGTCGCACTCGTCGACACCACGGGCCGCGGCGCGTTCAACAGCCGAATGGGGATGCAGTTCATGCCGGCCGCCGGATCGCTCCCGGCAGCCGCCATCACGCGCCCGGCCGCCGAGGGCCTGTTTGGCAGAGCCATCGATCAGCTCACCGTCGGCACGCCTGGTCAGTCGATCAGCGCGCAATGGAACTACACCTTCCGTGTCTCGGACACGCCCGCCCGCAATGTGGTCGCGATTCTGCCCGGATCAGATCCGGCGCGCGCGGGCGAGTACGTGCTGGTGGGGGCGCACAACGATCATGTTGGCGTCAACACGACCGTCGTCGATCATGATTCACTGCGCGCGGTGAACATGGTGACGCGCCGACAGGGCGCGAACGATCCGGTTTGTCGTCCGACGGACGAACAGTGGAAGCAGATCAATTCCATGATCGCGCACGCGCGCAGCATTCGCCCGCCGCGTCGCGACTCGATCATGAATGGCGCCGACGATGACGGCTCCGGCACCGTGATCCTTCTCGAGGTGGCGGAACGATTCGCGGCGGAGAAGCCGGCGCGCTCCATCATCTTCGTCTCCCATCAGGGCGAGGAGGCGGGACTACTCGGCTCGCGCTGGTTCACCGATCATCCGACGATACAACTGGAGCAAGTCGTCGCCGCGCTCAACATGGACATGGAAGCAAAGGGCCGCGCCGATCAGGTCATCAACGGCGGCCCCAACTCGATTCAAACGCTCGGGTCACGCCGCCTGTCGCGCGAGTTCGGCGATATCATCGACTCCGTGGCGGCGAACGGAGAGGTCAAGATCGCGATCGACCGCACATGGGATGTTCCGGCGAACCCGATGAACCGGTTTTGCCGCAGCGATCAGGTGAATTACGTCCGGCATAACGTACCCGTCACGTACTTCTCGACGGGGTACGCGTACGACTACCACCAGCAGACGGACGAGCCGCGCTACGCCGACTACGATCACATGGCGAAGATCGGCCACTTCATTCACGACATCATGTGGACGATCGCCAACCGCAAGGACAGGCCGGCGATTACCGGCGCTGACCCGAATTATCCGTCCTGCGGACGGTGAGCAACGCGCGGCGTCGCGCCGAGCGCTGAAATGGCGTATCATGTCGCTCTCTCCTCGCGAGCGTTCTGACCATGCGTGCTATGCGTCCTTTATGGTTGTTTTGCTTCCTCGTCGCCGCGGGCCTGCCGCGAGTCGCCGCTGCCCAGGCTGGCGATCGTGAATCGATCCTGACGACGGTTCAAAAGGTCTTCGACGCAATGCGCACGCGGGACACCGCACTCCTCTCGCAGGCCTTCGACAGCACCGCGCGACTCGTCGGAGTGTCCAATCGCGGCACGCCAAGCGTGAGCCTCACCGCGCCCTCGCAGTTCGGAGCGGCGATCGCGCGAGCGCCGGCCGGCGACGTGTGGAACGAACGGATCTACGACCCGGAAGTGCGCATCGACGGCAACGTCGCGCAGGTGTGGGCTTACTACACCTTCCACAGAAACGCGGCGTTCAGCCACTGCGGGGTGGACGCCTTCATGCTGGTGAAGGTCGGAAGTACCTGGAAGATCACACAACTTGCCGACTCCCGGCGGACCGAGGGCTGCACGCACCAAACGCCGTAGCGTCGGAATCCGGTCCGCCGGAACGAATTCCCGCTGGTTCTTACCGCCCGACCGTTTGCGTGGTGTCGACTCGCGGCGCCGATCGCCCTTGCTCGGCGAAGATCTGCACGAGGTGCAGAATGGTTTCCGTCGTCTTCTCCAGGCCACGCCGCGAGTTGAATTCCAGCTTGCTGTGGAAGTTGTGACCACCAGTGAAGATGTTCGGGCAGGGCAAGCCGCGGAACGTCAGCTTCGAACCGTCCGTCCCGCCGCGAATCGGAAGCAGGTACGGCTCGAGCCCGGCGCGACGCGCCGCCTCCAGCGCGTTTCGCGTCAGCTGCGGATGGTCCTTGAGCACCTCTTTCATGTTCTTGTAATTCTCTTTTACGTCCATCCGGATCGAGACGCCGGCGTGTTCGCGCTCGACCTTCGCCACCAGATCGCGCAGCAGCCGCTCCTTCGCCTCCAGTCCATCGAGCTCAAAGTCGCGTAAGAGAACCTTGAGGCTCGACTCTTCGACGTCGGCGACGCCGGCGTAGGGGTGCACGAAACCGACACGATCTTCCGTCGTCTCGGGGAGCATCTCGCGGGGCAGGCGCAGCGCGAAGTCGGCTAGCGCGTAGATCGCGTTCACCATCACGCCCTTCGCGGTACCGGGATGCGTGTTCTTTCCGCGAAAGCTGATCGTCGCCAAACGCGCGCTCCATGTCTCGTCGCTGATCTCGCCGAGCGGGCCGCCGTCTATCGTGTAGGCGAAGCGGGCGCCGAATCCGTCGACGTCGAACTTTTCGATTCCGGAGCCGATCTCTTCGTCGGCGGTGAAGCCGATCTTGATCGTGCCGTGCCGAATCGACGGATTGCGCGAGAGGGTGTCGACGAGTGTCATGATCGCCGCGACGCCGGCCTTGTCGTCGGAGCCGAGCAGTGTCGTTCCGTCGGTCGTGATGATGTCGTCGCCGATCATGTCGGCGAGCGCCGGATTCTGGGCGACCGTGATCACCTGCGTGGGATCGCCGGGAAGCACGATGTCGCCGCCACGGTAGTCGCGATGCACAACGGGGCTGACGCCGGCGCCGCTGACGGCCGGCGAAGTGTCGACATGGGCGAGCAGTCCGATCACCGGCACGTCACCGGCATCGTCGGCAAGGTTCGACGGAATAGTCGCGTACACCATGCAGTGCTCGCTGATCAGAACGTCGTGCGCGCCGAGCGACCGTAGCTCGTCGACGAGCTTGTTCGACAGACCCCATTGTGAATCAGTGCTCGGCGTGGTCGATGCGTCCTCGTGCGACTGGGTATCGACTCGCACGTAGCGGAGGAAACGCTCGACGACGGATTCGGTCGGTGGATGCATTGGCTCGTGGGCGAGGTTCGAAGACTGTATTGCCGACGTGAATCAGGGGATGAGACCGGCTTCTTTGGCGCGCTGCACCGCCTGCGTTCGGCGGCGGGCATCGAGCTTTTCGAATAACCGGCTGGAGTGCGTCTTCACCGTGTTCTCACTCACGAACAGCTTCTCGGCGATCTCGCGCGTACTCATGCCTGCGGCGATCAGCTCGAGGATCTGCAGCTCGCGCGGCGTGATGCCGAGCTGCTCGATGCGCGCCGCATCCGGAACGAAGGGACCCGCCGCCGGTACGGCGACCTGTACTTCCCGGACGACGATGCGATCGCGGCGGCCGGTGATGCGGAGTCCGAGCCAGATGCCGAGCGCCGAAAAGAGCAGCGCGACGATTCCACCGTACACCTCGATCGAATGCTCGACGATGAGATAGCGGTACTCGATCAGCTTCAGCCCCGCGATCAAGACGCCGCCGAGCAGGCCGTAAAGAAGAATGGTTTTCCGCACGTCGAGAAAATCGCCGCCAACCACCTGACGCCGCTAGGTTTGTCCGCATGAACGTACGAGAGGCCATTCGGAGTCGTCGGTCGATCAAGCGCTTCGACCCGCGACCCGTCACTCGCGAGGAAATCGAAGCGTTGCTCGATGCCGCGGCGCTCGCACCGAATCACCGGCTGACACAGCCCTGGCGATTTTATGTGCTCGGCCCCGAGGCGCGGCATGCTTACGGTCTGGCCCTCGGCGAGCGCAAGGCGAAGAAGCTCGATGATGCGGAGCGTGGCCGCGCCCTCCGTGATACAGTTGCACGCGAGCATCGCGATCTTCCCCTCATGATCGCGGTTGCCGTGGTCAACAGCGACGATCCGGAGATTCGCGAAGAAGACTATGCGGCGGCGATGATGGCCGTCCAGAACATCGCGCTCGCCGCGGTCGAGCTCGGACTCGGCACGCACATCAAGACCGGCGGCGTGATGTCGGATCCGGCGGCGCGCGCCGCTGCAGGAGTCGGCGACAATGAGCGTATCGTCGCGATCGTCAACGTCGGTGTTCCGCTGGAGTCGCCTCCGGTCAAGGCACGCCAACCGGCGTCGCGCTTCACGACCTGGGTGCCGTAGACTCAGCGGCCCAAAAAGGCACGGTACTGCCGACAACGACAAAGCGGCGGCCGATTCGGCCGCCGCTTTGCTTGGATGAAAAAACGTCGCGTTAGTTGCCGGCAGCGAGCCAGGGATCGCGCGACATCCAGTTCTGATCCGGCGCGAACAAGTAGACCATCGCGCCATCCGCGAGCTTCGGAAGAAGTTCTTTGGCGCGCCCCGGCTCCATCGCCGGACAACCCTGGCTGCGACCTGCTTTATCGGCCGTGACGTATGGTGCACCGTGCGCCACCACGCCCCGCGCGAACGCGTTGGTGTTGAACCCATTCGATACGCCCATCAGCCGGAGACCGATCGACGAATACGTCCCACCGCCGGAATGTCCGGTGAACGCGTACAACGCCTTCGTGACATACAAGCCAAGTGAAGTCGCCGCGCTGCCGAACGCGTTCGAGAAACGGGTCGGGACGCCATCACGCGACGCGGAGGAACCGCGGCCGTGCGCGACGGTGAACGGGCCCTCGACGATCTTCATGGCGTTCATATCGAGCACGTAGCCGCGAGGCTTCGTGCTGGGCAGACCATAATCGACGAAGTACAGCAGCGGCTTCTTGACCTCATCCGGGTGCGCGCTCTTGAACGCGAAGTAGCTCTTCACCGCGGACTCGAGCGCCTTCGGGCTGCTCAGCGAATGCACCATGGAAGAGAACGCGGTGAGCGCTCGGCTCGCCGGGCTCGCGGCAACCGACGAATCCGCTGTAGCCGTGGCCGTGGTCGCCACCGAATGTGTCACGACAACGGGCTGCCGTTCGGGAAGGCGCAGATTGGAACCGGCAAACAGCACTGCGGCTGCGCCAATGAGCGTAGTCTCGAGGAGTCGTTGTGAGGGCATCATCGCCTATACTAAAGGTGGGAATGGCTTGCGGCTACAGTAGTTAGACGCGTAACGGACGCCGACGTTAGGAAGCGAGCCCAGGTGCCGGGAGCACTCCGTTCACGAGGAACGCCTGGCGCTCGAAGGAAAACGTTTCGCGGGCCCAGGAAGCGAAGTCACGTCTGGCGAGCTCTACAATTCGCCGCGTCGCGGTACAATGCCAAGTCTCGAATCCGCGCGGCTTCGCGCTTCCAAACGCCGCTGGGTTGAAGATACCCACGTTGATACCGCCAGGTTCACGCGCCGATGGAAAACGGAAGAGCTCGATCCCGGCCTCTCTCATCGCCGAGCCGAGCGGTTGTGTAGCGTCGTATTTCGTGGGCGAGGCGATTGCGCGCTTATGGGCGTCGAACGGCGGCGCAGTGAGATCGACGCCTCGGGCGGACCGCGCGCGCGTCGTGAACGCGGTCAGCTGCGTCGTGACGGGCTCGAGCGATGCA
>Ga0310811_10007272_pt1 | contig 14169 bp, 12 predicted proteins | sample YCmetagenome_FD_207642 | JGI IMG/M metagenome (GOLD analysis project Ga0310811, IMG submission 207642) | Soil microbial communities from experimental microcosm in Duke University, North Carolina, United States - YC | ecosystem: Engineered > Artificial ecosystem > Soil microcosm > Unclassified ...
TGCCCGGATCGAGATTGAGATAGGGGTCGAGCTTGCGAAGCCGGACCTTGTAGCCACGGGCTTGCAGCAGCGCGCCCAAAGCCGCCGATGCCAGACCCTTTCCGAGCGAGGAAACCACGCCGCCGGTGATGAAGATGTACCGCGCCATGGGACTTTACCTTTAAGGCCAGACCGCCGATTCGCAAAAACGATTCGAATGCCACGACAAAGTTTTTGCGTGGCTGTGGGTAGCAGAGAAATGGAAGCGCTATCAGCGCTTTGATGGGGACTCCTGATGCAGGAAGCTAGCCGCGCTCCTGCATGGCCCGTCTGCTTTATTGCGAACGCGGTGCCTGCGGCCCGGCCGGCGCCGGCTTGTTCTGCTGCTCATCCGCCTTCTTCAGCGTATCGAGGACGCCGCCTGACGTCGGTGGCGCGACCGGCGTTCCGCCCGCGGCCGGCTGCGACTGCGCCGGCGGCTGGTTGCCGATAATCGAGGTCGGCGCCCGATTGTAGCCCGCGAGCCACGACAACAGGAGACTGGTCGCAAAGAAGCCGACCGCCAGAATGGCCGTCGTGCGCGTCAACAGATTGGCCGTGCCGCGGCTCGACATGAAGCCGGCGCCGCCGCCCATGCCGAGGCCACCGCCCTCGGACTTCTGCAGCAACACCGCGCCGATCAACACGACGACGATCATGAGGTGAATGACGATAACGACAGTCTGCATTGCTACCTTCCGTCACAAGCCGGGCGTGGCCGGCATCCGGCTCGTGGACTTGCAGGGTTTTCGTGAAGTCGCGCGGTGTTACACGATCGCACCCGGCGTTGTCACCCCCGACATAGGAGCGCCTGCTCCGCACGCAAGCTGTTTTGGGTGGTCATTTCATAGCCTTGCCGCGCCAATCGTTTTTCTACTATAATAGACGAATGGACACTATAGTAGACGAAATCGGCCATCTCTTGGCGCAGCGGATCAGGCTCGAGCGCGACAGCCGCGGCTGGTCCCTGGCGGAGCTTGCCGAACGCGCCGGCGTCTCCAAGGCCACCATCAGCAAGATCGAGCGCGCCGAGGTGAGCCCGACCGCGGTGGTGCTGGTGCGGCTTGCCAGCGCCTTTGACCTGACATTGGCCGGCTTGATGCTCCGTGCCGAAAGCCAGGGCGGCCGCCTCTCCCGCGCCGGCGAGCAGCCGGTGTGGCGCGATCCCGAGACCGGTTATGTCCGCAAGCAGGTGTTCAGCCGTCCAGATCATCCCGTCGAGCTGGTGCGGGTGGAATTGCCGGCGCGGCAGCGGGTGGCCCTGCCCGCCTCTTCCTATGCCCATATCCGCCAGCTCGTTTGGGTACAGAGCGGTAACCTCGTCATCACCGAAGGCGGCGAGCGGCATGAACTCGCCACTGGCGATTGCCTCGGCTTCGGCTCGCCCGCGGACACGACCTTTGCCAACGAGAGCAATGCCACCTGCATCTACGTGTTGACGCTGGCGCGGAGCTGAGACATGTCGGATATCACCATCGCTCCCCTCACCGACCAGCCACGCCTTCGCAACGCTCTCAGCGAATTGCTGGTGGAGACGGTCGCAAGCGGCGGCTCGGTAAGCTTCATGCATCCGCTGCCGCCAGAAGCGGCCGACACGTTCTGGCGCGACTCGCTCGCCGCCGCAGCGCGCGGCGAGCGCATCGTGCTCGGCGCGTTCGATGGTGAGAATCTGGTCGCCACCGTCACGCTGCTGCTCAGCCTTCCGCCAAACCAGCCGCATCGGGCCGAGATCGCGAAGATGATGACGCGGCGCAGCCATCGTCATCGCGGCATTGCGAGCGCGCTGATGCACGCCGCCGAGAAACTGGCAATCGAGCGCGGCCGTACGCTGCTCGTGCTCGACACCGCCGTCGACGAGGGAGCTTCCGGGCTCTACGAGAGGCTCGGCTTCAATCTGACCGGGATCATTCCTGATTACGCCTTGAGGCCGCATGGCGGCCTCACCGGCACGATGATCTATTGGAAGAAGATTGCCGCCTAGCAGCCGGCAGCGATGGCGAGGAAGTCCGATGCCTTCAGGCTGGCGCCGCCAACCAGCGCGCCATTGACGTTGGCCACCGCCATCAGCTCCGCTGCATTCGAGGGCTTGACCGAGCCGCCGTAGAGAATGCGCATCCGGCCGCCCTCCGCCTTGAATCGGCCGACGAGCGAGTCCCGGATAAACTTATGAACCTGCTCGACATCCTGCGGCGTCGGGGTCAGCCCCGTGCCGATCGCCCAGACCGGCTCATAGGCCACCACGAGATTTGCGGCGGTCGATCCGTCCGGCAGCGAGCCTTTAAGCTGCCCGCCGCAAATATCGAGGGTCTTGCCGCCGTCGCGTTGCTCGCGGGTCTCGCCGATGCAGACGATCGCCGTCAGCCCGGCACGCCAGACCGCCTCCGCCTTCTGGCGAACCAGGGCGTCGGTCTCGCCGTGGTCGGCCCGCCGCTCGGAATGACCGACAATGATGGCGCTGGCCCCCGCATCGGCCAGCATTTCCGCGGAAATATCGCCGGTATGGGCGCCCGAGGCCTTGGGATGACAATCCTGTGCGCCGACCGAGAACGCCTTCGCGCCCTTCGCCTTCACGGCAAAGGCCGAAACGAGGGTCGCCGGCGGGCAGACCAGGAGATCGGCCTTGGCGATGACGCCGCCTGCCCCCGCCAGCATCGCCTCGAACTCGCCCATGGAGGCCTTGAGGCCGTTCATTTTCCAATTGCCGGCGATCAGCGGGCGGATGGCGTCGGTCATGGCAGGATTCCCAAGCGATTTGAATGCGCAGCGCTAGCAGAGCTGAGGGAGCAGTTCCAGTGCGCCCGGCCCTGTTAACCCATTCACGCGGCATTCGGTCCGCGGCCCATTACGGAGGCTTAAGGTTGCGGGGGGACGACGGCCACTTTATGATGCGTTATCAACTCGGTGACGGCCTTTTGCGAACTACGCTATAAGGCCCGCCCGCCCTCCTACAGACAAGTTGGACTCAATGCTTCGAGGAATACGCAACGCCTCATCAAACTGGCTCGGCAAGGCGATCATGACGGTTGCGATGGGCGCCCTCATCGTGAGCTTTGGCGTCTGGGGCATCGCTGACATCTTCAGGGGATTTGGCCAATCGACGCTCGCCAAGGTCGGTAGCACCGAGATCTCGACCAACGAGTTCCGCCAGATCTACACCGATCGGCTGCAGCAGATTGGCCGGCAGTTCGGCCGTCCGCTGACGCAGGAACAGGCGCGCGCGTTCGGCTTTGACCGCCAGGTGCTGCAGCAGACGCTCGCCGAAGCCGCGCTGGACGAAAAGTCCCACCAATTGGGGCTGAACCAGTCCGACGCCGAGACGCTGCGCGTGATCATGTCCGACCCGAATTTCAAGGGCATGAACGGCTCCTTCGATCCGCAGCGCTTCCAGGCCATCATCCGCCAGTACGGTTACAGCGAGCAGCGCTATCTGGCCGACCAGAAGCGGGTATCACTGCGACGCCAATTGGCGGGCACGATCACCGCAGGCCTGTCGCCCTCCAACACGCTGATGGAAGTGCTGAACCGTTTCCAGAACGAGCAGCGCTCGATCGACTATGTCAGACTCGGCCCGACGCAAGCCGGCACCATCGACCCGCCCTCGCCTGAAACGCTGGCGAGCTATTTCGATGAGCACAAGGCCGCGTTCCGCGCGCCCGAATATCGCAAGATTGCGTTCGTCGCGATCACGCCCGAAGAAATCGGCAAATGGACTGATGTGTCCGACGAGGACGCCAAAAAGCTGTTTGACCAGCGCAAGGAGCGTCTAGGCACGCCCGAGAAGCGCGAGGTCTCGCAGATCGTGTTTCCGAACATCGGCGACGCACAGGCCGCTCGCGACCGCATCACATCCGGAACCTCGTTCGACGACATCGCCAAGGAGCGCAAGCTCAGCTCGGCCGACGTCGATCTCGGTCTTGTTGCCAAATCCGGCATCCTCGATCCCGCCATTGCCAACGCGGCCTTCTCGCTGCCGTCAGGCCAGGTCAGCCAGCCCGTGCAGGGCAAGTTCGGCATCGCGCTGGTCAAGGTCGGCGTGATCCAGCCCGCGATCGAGCCGGATTATGCCAGTGTCGCACCCGAGATAAAGAAGGAGATCGCGACCAGCCGTGCGCGGGACCAGGTCGCCTCGCTACGCGACAAGATGGAAGACGAGCGCGGCGGCGGCGCCAGCGTGCTCGAGGCTGCCAAGAAGCTCGGCCTTGCCTCGGTCACCATTGACGCAGTCGACCATTCCGGCAAGACCCCGTCCGGCCAGCCGGCTTCGAACATTCCGCCCGGCCTCGATGTCGTCTCGCAGGCTTTCAACAGCGATGTCGGCGTCGACAACGATCCGATTTCCTACAAGGGCGGTTATGTCTGGTACGACGTGCTCGGCATTACTCCGTCGCGTGACCGTACGCTCGACGAGGTCAAGGACCAGGTCGAGACGCGCTGGAAGGACGATGAGATCGCCAAGCGCCTGCGAGCGAAAGCGACCGACATGGTGAAGAAGCTGGAGCAAGGCGGCAAGCTCGACGAGGAAGCTGCGAGTATCGGATCGAAGGTCGAAAAGGCCGCCGGCTTCAAGCGGGAAGATACCCCGCCCGGCGTGCCGTCGGGGCTGATCGCGGCCGCCTTCCGCACCGCAAAGGACGGCGCCGGTCAGACACCGGGCCCCGGCGGCACCGAGTGGCTGGTGTTCCGCGTCACCGACGTCACGGACCCCAAGGTCGACTTCAACTCCGACGACATGAAGAAGCTGAAGGACCAGCTGGTGCGTGGTCTCGGCGACGAGCAGGTTGCGCTCTATGTAGCCAAGCTCGAAAAGGAAATCGGCACCTCCATCAACGAAGCCGCCTTCGCGCAAGTGACCGGCGCCAGCACTGAGTGATCCGGAATTACGCGATGGACGACCTCAAATCGATTATCGGAAAAGTCGCTACTGGCGCCACGCTGACCCGCGAGGAGTCGGCAGCCGCCTTTGACAGCCTGATGTCGGGCGAAGCCACGCCCTCGCAAATGGGCGGGCTGCTGATGGCGCTCCGCGTCCGCGGCGAAACCGTGGACGAGATCACCGGCGCCGTGTCGGCTATGCGCGCCAAAATGCTGCCGGTGATCGCGCCTGCCGATGCCGTCGATATCGTCGGCACCGGTGGCGACGGCTCGGGCTCGGTCAACGTCTCGACCTGCGCGTCCTTCATTGTCGCGGGCACCGGCGTGCCCGTCGCCAAACACGGCAATCGCGCGCTGTCGTCGCGCTCGGGAGCCGCCGACGTGCTGGCGTCGCTCGGGGTCAAGATCGATCTCAGGCCCGAGCAGGTCGGCCGTTGCGTCAAGGAGGCCGGAATCGGCTTCATGTTCGCGCCGTCGCACCATCCGGCGATGAAGAACGTCGGACCGACTCGCACCGAGCTCGCAACCAGGACCATTTTCAATCTGCTCGGCCCGCTGTCCAATCCGGCCGGCGTCAAGCGCCAGATGGTTGGCGTGTTTTCGCGGCAGTGGGTGCAGCCGCTCGCCCAGGTGCTGAAGAACCTCGGCGCGGAGTCGGTCTGGGTCGTGCACGGTTCGGACGGCCTCGATGAGATCACTCTCACCGGCCCGACCTTTGTCGCCGCGCTCGAAGGCGGCAATATCCGCAGCTTCGAAGTGACGCCGGAAGAAGCGGGATTGGCCCGCACCGGCGGCGAGGGCCTCAAGGGCGGCGACGCCAATGCCAACGCCGTCGCGCTGCAAAGCGTGCTCGACGGCAAGCCGAGCGCCTATCGCGATGTCGCGTTGCTCAACGCAGCGGCGGCGCTCGTTGTCGCCGGCAAGGCCAGGACACTGAAGGACGGCGTCGCGCTCGGCACCAAGTCGCTGGACAGCGGCGCGGCAGCGGGCAAGCTGAAGCAACTCATCGCGGTATCCAACAGCTAGAGTTCGCCATGTCGGATATCCTGACCAGGATCGAGACCTACAAGCGCGAAGAGATCGCCGCCGCCAAGCGCGCGCATCCGCTTCCTGAAGTCGAGGCGCAGGCGAAAGCCGCTTCCGCGCCCCGCGGCTTTGTTCGCGCGCTCAGGGCCAGGCACGCCAGGGGCGACTATGCGCTGATTGCTGAAGTGAAGAAGGCGTCGCCCTCCAAGGGGCTCATACGCGCGGATTTCGATCCGCCCGTGCTCGCCAAGGCCTATGAGGCCGGCGGCGCGGCCTGCCTTTCCGTGCTGACGGACGCCCCCTCCTTCCAGGGCCATCTCGATTTCATGGTGGCGGCACGCGCGGCAACCGATCTGCCGGTGCTGCGCAAGGATTTCATGTTCGACACCTATCAGGTGGCGGAAGCGCGCGCCCATGGCGCGGACTGCATCCTGATCATCATGGCCGCGCTCGACGATGCCGCGGCCAAGGACATCGAGGATGCGAGCCTCGCCTATGGCATGGACGTGCTGGTCGAAATCCACGACCGCGCCGAGCTCGATCGCGCGCTGAAGCTTCGCTCACCGATGATCGGCGTCAACAACCGCAACCTTCGCACCTTCGAGACGACGCTAGCGACCAGCGAGGCGCTGGCGCCGCTGATCCCGAAAGACCGTTTGATGGTCGGCGAGAGCGGCATCTTCGCGCCTGCCGATCTCGCAAGGCTGGAGCGTGTCGGCATCTCGACCTTTCTGGTCGGCGAGAGCCTGATGCGGCAGGCGGACGTCACCGCCGCAACGCGCGCGTTGCTGGCGCGGTCCGAGCCGCTTGGCGCGACGGGCACGCGCTGATGGCGCGCAAACCTGCCAAAGGCAGCCCTGCCCTGACCCATATCGATTCCAGCGGCGAAGCCCGCATGGTCGACGTCTCGGAAAAGCCGGCGACCGAGCGCATCGCGATCGCCGAGGGCCGCGTCGTCATGAGCAAGGAGACGCTCAAGCTGATCCTGTCCGGCAACGCCAAGAAAGGCGACGTGCTCGGCACTGCGCGCATCGCGGGCATCATGGCGGCGAAGCGGACGCACGAACTGATCCCGCTTTGCCATCCGCTCGCATTGTCGAAGGTCACCGTCGACATCGAGTCGGACGCAAAGCTTCCGGGCTGCATCGTCCGCGCCACCGTCAAGGTGACCGGCCCGACCGGCGTCGAGATGGAAGCGCTGACGGCGGTGTCCGTCGCGTGTCTCACCATCTACGACATGATCAAGGCCGTCGAACGCGGCGTTCGCATCGAAGACATTCACCTCACCGAGAAGCGCGGCGGCAAGTCCGGCCACTACCGCGCCTGATCCCCGGGTCCATGGTAATGCAATATGCCGTAGCACAGCGCGCGCGGTAACCGCGGGTTAACCCAGATTCCTAACGTCAATTCCATTTCACCGTCGTAGTCATGTGCGACCGGTGCGTGAGGAAGCACCACCGGGCCCATGAGCCTCGGCAGCGATCAAGAACACATGACGAAACATGTAAGCGCCCCGGTCGACGATGTGAGAGCCGCCGTCCGCGGTGGCCCGATCCGTTGGCTCATCGTCGGCGGCCTGCTCCTGATCGTCTCGATTGCCGTTGGCACGACCATCATGGCCGGTACCTTTCGCGAGCGCGCGCTGGAGAGCGCCGAGCAGCAGCTCGAAAATACCGTGCTGCTGATGGCCCGTCATTTCGACCAGCAGCTCGAGGACTTCATGGCGGTGCAGCGCGAGCTCGTCGCGCAGATCGAAGCCTCCGGCGTCTCTTCGCCAGAGATGTTCCGGGCGAAATTGTCGAGCACGGAGTGGCACGACGTGCTCGCCATGCGGCTTCGCTCCTATACCGACGTTGCCGGCGTCAATATTTTCGATGCGGGCGGCCAGTTGATCAACTCGTCTGCGCACTGGCCGGTCCCCAACGTCAACATCTCCGATCGCAAGTACTTCAGGGCCTTCAAGTCGGGCTCGCCTTTCGAGCGCTTCAGGATCGAGCTGGTGCAGAGCCGATTCAAGCGAGGCTGGGCGACGGTAATAGCCTGCAAGGTCACCGGTCCCAATGGCGAGTTCCTTGGCGTCGTGACCCGCGCGTTGACGCCGGCGCATTTCGAGCATTTCTTCGCATCAGTGGTGTTGGCGCCCGGCGCGTCGATCTCGATGCACCATCGTGAAGGCGTCTTGCTTGCCCGCTACCCCCACGCCGAAGGCATGATCGGAGGGAATTTCAAGAGTGGTCCCGACAATCAGCGCAAAGTCTTCGAGCTGAACGAATATACCACCCGGCTGAACAGCCCGATCGACGGCGAATACCGCCTGGTGTCGTCGCGCGCGTTGTCTGACTTTCCAATCGTGATCGTAGCAACCACGACCGCGGCCGCGGCGCTTACCGATTGGCGGGAGCAGATGCGGTTCCTGATCGGCGTGGGCGCCGTGTCGGTACTGCTGATCGCGGTCCTGCTCTTTATCGTCGTACGCCGCCTGTCGCGCGACCACGCGGAATCGCAACAGCAGCTGACGCTGGAGAAGCTGCGCCTCGACAAGGCCATCAACAACATGACGCAGGGATTGCTGCTGTTCGATTCCTCGCAGCGGCTCGTGGTCTGCAATCATCGCTATATCGAGATGTACGGCCTGTCGCCGCAGGTGATCAAGCCGGGCGTGACCCTCCACGAGATCATCAACCACCGCAAGGAAACCGGCTCGTTCGAGGGCGATGCGAACGAATATACCGAGTCGGTGCTGCGCGACGTCGGGAAGGAGAAGGCCACCATTATCGAGACGCCCGATGGGCGCGCGGTGCAGATCGTGAATGAGCCGCTGGCGGACGGCGGCTGGGTCGCCACCCACGAAGACGTCACCGAGCGCCGGCGCACCGAGCAGCGCATCACCCACCTCGCCCATTTCGATGCGCTGACCGACTTGCCGAACCGCGCTCTGTTCCATGAGCGGCTGAGGGTGCAACTGGCGGAGATTTCACAAGGCGAGCAGCTCGCGGTCTATTACATCGATATCGACGAGTTCAAGAGCGTCAACGACTCGCTCGGTCATCTCATCGGCGACGAGCTGCTCAAGATGGTGGCCGCCAATCTGAGCCAATGCGTCGGCGCCACCGGTTTCGTCGCGAGACTCGGCGGCGACGAGTTCGCCATCGTCCAGACCGGCATCAAGACGGCCACCGACGTCATCGAGCTCGTAACCCGCGCTTTCGAGGCGATCCGCACGCCTTTCGAATGCGCCGGCCATCAGCTGGCCGCCGACGCCAGCATCGGCATTGCGCTCGCGCCCGAGCATGGCAGGGAGCTCGATCAGATTCTCAAGAACGCCGACCTTGCGATGTACGCCGCCAAGTCCGCGGGACGGCGAACCTATCGTTTCTTTGCTCCCGAAATGGATGCCCAACTGCGCGCGCGCCGCCAGCTCGAAGTCGATTTGCGCCAGGCAATCCGGACCGGCGCGCTGGAGGTCTATTATCAACCCTGCGTCAGCCTGCTGGACGACCGCATCACCGGCTGCGAGGCGCTGGTGCGCTGGCGCCATCCCGAGCGCGGGACGGTCTCGCCGGCCGAGTTCATTCCGATCGCCGAGGAAACCGGCCTGATCAACGAGCTCGGCGAATATGTGCTGAGCACGGCCTGCATGGAGGCCGCGACCTGGCCCGACGACATCCGGCTCGCGGTCAACGTCTCGCCGATCCAGTTCAAGAACGGCACGCTCGCGCTCAAGATCATGTCGGCGCTCGCGGCTTCCGGCCTCGCCGCCCGGCGGCTGGAGCTGGAAATCACCGAAGCCGTGCTGATCCGCGACGACGAAGCCGCGCTCGCCATCCTGCACCAGCTCCGCGCCATCGGTGTGCGGATCGCGCTCGATGATTTCGGCACTGGCTATTCCTCGCTGAGCTATCTGCAGCGCTTCCCCTTCGACAAGATCAAGGTCGACCGCAGCTTCGTGAAGGATATCGCCGAACCGGGCGGCGGATCATCGAGCATCGTGCAGGCCGTGGTGAACATCGCCGCCGCCCGCCACATGACGACGACCGCCGAAGGCGTCGAGACCGAGCAGCAGCGGCAAATGCTGCGGGCGCTCGGCGTCTCGGAAATGCAGGGCTTTCTCTTCAGCGCGGCCAAGCCCGCCGACCAGATCAAGGCCCTGTTCGCCGCCTACCGTGAATCCTTCGCGATGAGCCCTGTTCGCAAGCTCCGGCCGAAGACGGCGTAAGATAAGCGAAACGATATCCCTGAAACGCATGAGGGCGGCCCGACGGCCGCCCTCAATCGATTTGGTGTTGTACGCGTCTAGTTCGGCACGGTCGACTTCGGCGCCGGCGGCGTGGTGCGCACGTCGGCGTTGACGGTGACGCCGCGCAGGAACTTGTAGGCGGCCGCGAGCGCCTTGTCGTCCTTCTCGTCCGGCGGGACGTAGGATTGCGAGCCGCTCTGCTCGGCGCCTTCGGCCGACAGATGGCCGCGCATCGAAGCTTCGCCCCTGATATCGGCGCGGCCCTTCAGCTCATCCGGCACATCCTGGAGCACCTCGATATCGGGCTTGATGCCGAGCGCCTGGATCGAATGGCCCGACGGCGTGTAGTAGCGCGCCGTGGTGAGCGCGAGCGCCCCGTTGCCCGTACCAAGCGGAATGATGGTCTGCACCGAGCCCTTGCCGAACGAGCGCGTGCCGATCAGCGTCGCGCGCTTGTGGTCATGCAAGGCGCCCGAGACGATTTCGGAAGCCGATGCCGAGCCGCCATTAATCAGGACCACCAGCGGCTTGCCTTTGGTGAGGTCGCCGCCGCGCGCGGAGAAGCGCTGGGTCTCTTCCGGATTGCGGCCGCGGGTCGAGACGACCTCGCCGCGGGGCAGGAAGGTGCTGGACACCGAGACCGCCTGATCGAGCAGCCCGCCGGGATTGTTGCGGAGGTCGACGACGTAGCCCACGAGCTTGTCCTGCGGGATCTCCTTCTGGATATCGGCAACCGCCTTGTGCAGGCCTTCGGTGGTCTGCTCGTTGAAGGAGGTGATGCGGATATAGCCGATATCGCCGCCATCGGTGTGATAGCGCACCGGCTTTACCTTGATGATCTCACGCGTCAGCGTCACGTCGATCGGCTGGTCCTTGCCCTTGCGCAGGATCTTGAGGTGGGTCTGGGTGTTGACCGCGCCCTTCATCTTGTTGACGGCCTGCTCCAGCGTCAGGCCCTGGACGTTCTCATTATCGATCTGGCTGATCAGGTCGCCCGACAGGATGCCGGCCTTGGCCGCCGGCGTGTCGTCGATGGGCGCCACGACCTTGACGAGGCCGTCCTCCATCGTGACTTCGATGCCAAGCCCGCCGAACTCACCGGAGGTCGTCTCCTGCATTTCGCGCCAGGCTTTGTCGTTCATGTAGCGCGAATGCGGATCGAGCGAGGTCACCATGCCGTTGATGGCGCCCTCGATCAGGCTCGAATCGTTGGGCTTCTCGACGTAGTCAGCGCGGACGCGCTCGAACACCTCGCCGAACAGGTTGAGCTGGGAATAGGTATCGGCCGCGCCGGCCGCGGCCTTCGCCCTGGCAATCAGGGTTTCGCCCTGCGGCCCCGTGACCATCAGGGTCAGCGCCGCACCGGTCAGCGAACCCAAGAGAAATAGGAAATTCTTCCGCATTGTTGTCCGCCGCCTTCCGCGCTGTCCATTTTTTCCCAAGTAGGGCCGAAACGGGATGCTCACAATAGCTTTCTGGTTTCTTCAAGGCCGACTTGTCTCTCAAGACCAACTTGCAGTCCGACCTGCCAGGTCGAGGGTTTCGTGCCGAAACCCCGCTTGGCGCGGGTGCCCAGCCACCATCCGAACTGTGGCGGCACCTGACGGAACGGACCGTCGACGCCCAATTTCAAGGCAGCGTCCATCGGCCAGTTCGGATTATTCAGGATTTCGCGGCCAACGGCGATCAAATCCGCCTGACCTTGCCTTAAAATTTCTTCAGCCTGGTCGCCGTGAATGATCAGACCCACCGCCATGGTCATGATATCTGCCTCGCGGCGGACATATTCCGACAGCGGCACCTGGTAGCTGTACTTGATTTCCTTGCCCAAAATCGGGGCCTGGTCGGTGATTCCGCCGGAGGAGCAGTCGATCACGTCGACGCCCTTGGTCTTGAGGATCTTTGCCAGCCGCGCGCTCTGCTCTGGTCCCCAGCCTGCATTGTCCTCAACCGAAAGTCGGACGAACAACGGTTTGTGATCGGGCCAGCAGGTCCGGACGGCTTCGGCAACCTCGATGATGAAGCGCATCCGATTCGCTTCCGAGCCGCCATATTCGTCGGTGCGCTGGTTGGAGCGCTCGGAGAGGAATTCATGCACGAGATAGCCGTGGGCGCCGTGCAACTCCAGCACCTCGAAACCGGCTTCATGCGCGCGCCGTGCGCCATTGGCCCAGGCCTGCACCAGGTCCTTGACCTCGTGCCGCTCGAGTGCGCGGGGCACCGGCCACTTCTCGCTATGGGCAATGGCGCTCGGTGCCACCGGCGACCATGCATCCCAATCCTCGATCTCGGAGGTACGCTTGAGCGGCCCGTCGCCTTCCCAGGGGCGGTTGGCGCGCGCCTTGCGGCCGGAATGACCGAGCTGGATGCCGGCAACCGCGCCCTGCTCGCCAATGAATATGACCAACCGCTTCAGCGGCTCGACGAAGGCATCGTCCCAGATGCCGAGATCACCGACGGTGCCGCAGCCACGCCGCTCGACCTTGGTCGATTCGACCACGACCATACCAGCGCCGCCGGCTGCGAACTTCCCCGCATTCATCAGATGCCAGTCGGTCGGAAAGCCCTTCACTGCCGAATATTGGTGCATTGGCGGCACCACGATACGGTTGCGCAAGGACACATCCCGGATCGAGAACGGCGAAAACAGCTTCAAGTCGGCCACGATCCATTTCTCCCGAATACTTGTTTTGTTGGGGACGGACGATATCGGCCAAGGCACAACGCGAAAAGGTAGAAGTCCGCCGGTCCAAGAGGGCTCCGCGAGGAAGCCATGCAATTTTGGGATGGCGTGAAGCCACGGGAAGCGATAGGCGAGATAATAACAAACAACCCAGCAAGACTTTCGGGGGAGACCAGATGAACGAAGCGATCCGGCCAGCGCGTAATGCCGAGCTCGGCTCCAGCAACGAACCCTTCCAGAACCTGCACGAGTTCGTCCGCAAGGCCCGCGCCAATCTCAACCAGAATGCCTGGGACTATATCGTCGGGGCCGCCGAGACCGAGACCACCATGCGCCGCAACCGCATGGCGCTCGATGAGATCGCGTTCCGTCCGCGCGTCCTGAACGACGTCGCCAAGGTCGATGCGTCGGTGGAGCGGTTTGGCCGCAAGATGCGGCTGCCGGTGATGCTGGCGCCGGTCGGCGCGCTGGAGGTCTTCGACCCCGCCGGGGCTGCTGCCGTGGTACGCGGCGTCGGCCGGTTCGGCGCCGCCCACATGCTGAGCTCGGTGTCGGAGCCGGGGCTGGAGAAGACCGCCGAAGCAGCTCCCGACGCCGTCCGCCTGTTCCAGCTCTACGTGCGCGGCGACGATGCCTTCGTCGAGGACCATGTCAGCCGGGCGATCGCGACGAACTACACCGCCTTCTGCCTGACCGTGGACACCGCCCATTACAGCCGGCGCGAACGCGACATCGCCAAGCGCTATGTCCGCGAAAGCCGCGCACGCACCAGCGGCGGCGATTACCAGAAGGCGCTGAGCTGGCGCACGGTCAAGCTGATCAAGGACAAGTTCAAGATCCCGCTGATCATCAAGGGCATCGCCACCGCCGAGGACACCAAGATCGCGCTCGATCACGGCGTCGAATGGATTTACGTCTCCAACCATGGCGGCCGCCAGCTCGACCATGGCCGCGGCTCGATGCATGTGCTGCCCGAAATCGTCGATGCGGTGAAGGGCCGCGCGAAAATCATGGTCGACGGCAGCTTCTGCCGCGGCTCCGATGTGGTGAAGGCGATCGCGATGGGCGCCGACATTGTCGGCATCGGCCGCCTGCAATGCTGGGCGCTCGCGGCGGCCGGCGAAAACGGCGTGCTGCGGATGCTCGAGCTGCTCGAGGACGAGGTGATCCGCACCCTCGGCCTGCTCGGCGTCACCTCGTTCGCAGAGCTGCAAAAATCCCACCTGCATCCGGCGACCGCGACCAATATGCCGAGCGTGTTCTCGGCCTATCCGCTGCTGGACATCGAGCCTTATCGCTATTGAGCGGAAGCCGTCGGGCGAGGTACGCGGCG
>Ga0310811_10007273_pt1 | contig 14166 bp, 12 predicted proteins | sample YCmetagenome_FD_207642 | JGI IMG/M metagenome (GOLD analysis project Ga0310811, IMG submission 207642) | Soil microbial communities from experimental microcosm in Duke University, North Carolina, United States - YC | ecosystem: Engineered > Artificial ecosystem > Soil microcosm > Unclassified ...
CGGTAGCGGGCCAGTGTCGTGACGAAGTGTCCCCGTCCCAGCCGGGTGGTCTTCTCCGGGCTGATCGACTCGACCCGCTCGACCATGTTCAGCTGATCCCCGACCCGCATCGGCGCGTGGTACACCGTCCGCGTCCTGGTATTGATCAACGTGTCCCCGGGCAGCGGGACCATCGCGCACAACGGGTACGGCGAGTCCGCACCCTGGGGACGCCACTGCAACGCCATCAACCACACATGCAACATCCCCGGCGGCGCGATCACCTGACCCCACACCCGCCGGGCGAACTCCTCGTCCCAGTACGAACGGTTGCCGTCCTCGACCATCGCGGCGAACACCTTCACCATCGGATGGTTGACCGCCACCTCCGCGAACTGGACCTCCCGCTCCCGACCCACCCACAACAGCGCGTCCTCGTAGGAACCACGGGGCAGCGGGAGCAGATACTTCGCCAGGCCGCGCATCGGACTCATGGTCGGCGAGGGAGTCATGGTCGGCGAACCCAACGAGACCTCCCACTAAGAAGTATGTATTACGGATACTAGCGATGCTGTCGTATGCATACAAGGAAGTGTGCGGTTCGATACCGGCACGAAGACCACCGTGGTGGGTTCCGGGAGCGTGGCACGGACAGGGGCTCAGTAGAGCCGGGCGCTCCAGCCACCGTCGACCGGGATCACCGCGCCGCTGACGAAAGACGCCCGGTCGGAGGCCAGGAAGGCGGCCACCTCGGCCACCTCCTCGGGTCGGCCGGCGCGACCCAGCGCCGCCTTGTTCGGCATCGAGGCGCCACCGGGAAGCTCCAGCGCCATCCGGCCGAGGGTCTCGGTGACCACGAACCCCGGGCAGAGCACGTTGACCCGGATGTCGTGGGCGCCGTAGTCGACGGCGGCCACCTTGGTCAGCCCGAGCAGGCCGAACTTCGACGACGAGTAGGCCGCCGAGCCCCGGTCGCCGGCATTCAGGCCGCCGATGGAGGACCAGTTGGTGATCGACCCGCCGCCGTGCTCGATCAGCACAGGGACCGCGTACTTGATGCCCAGGAAGGCGCTGCGCAGGTTGACCGCGAGCACCTTGTCGAAGTCGGCGGTGGCCAGGTCGGCGACCTTGGCGAACACCCCCACCCCGACCACGTTGCACAGCGCGTCGAGGCGGCCGAACTCGCTCACCGCCGCCGCGATCATGGCGGCGACCTGCTCCTCGTCCGACACGTCCGCGTGGTACGGCACGACGGCCGGCCCGACCTCTGAATTGATCTCCGAGGCCAGCTCCTTCTCCTTGCCGCTGACGTCGACCGCGAGCACCCGGGCGCCGTACCGGGCGAACGTCGCCGCGGTGGCCCGCCCCATCCCGGAGCCCGCCCCGGTCACGATGGCGACCTTGCCCTCGAGCTCCCCGCCCCCGGCAGCGCCGGGCACTAGACGGCCACCGGCGTCGGCAGTCCCACCTCGGAGTTGGCGATCCACTCGCTCGGCGGCAGCGGGTGCCGGTAGACGCGGGCGGCGTTCTCGTAGCAGACCTTGCGGATGGTGGCGGCGTCCAGGTGCAGCAGCTCGGTGCGCAGCATGCCCTGGCAGGTCGGCCAGGTGCTGTCGAAGTGCGGGTAGTCGGTCTCCACCATGACGTTGTCCTCACCGATGATGTCGAGCATCCGGAACGCCGCCGGGTCCTCGATCGAGGTGAAGACGAAGTTGCGCCGGACGATGTCCATCGGCGTGGGACCGTCCATCGGCCAGCCCCGGCCCACCCCGGCCGACTGCCGGTGCGAGCGGCGGAAGCGTTCCAGCGCCATCGGCACCCAGGAGCACCCGGCCTCCGACAGCGCGATCTTCAGGCCCGGGAACCGGAACAGCACACCGGAGTACACCCAGTCGGCCAGCGCCTCCAGGCCGCTCACCGGGAACAGCACGGTGATGACCTCCTCCGCCGAACTGGTCGACGGCACGGCGGTCTTGCCGGAGGACCCCACGTGGAGGTTGATCACCGTGTTCGTCTCCTCGCAGGCCCGGAAGAACGGGTCCCAGGAGCGGTTGTAGACGTTGTCGAAGCCCAGGTTCTCCGGGTTCTCCGAGAAGCTGACCGCCTTGAACCCGCGCTCGGCGTTCGCGTAGATCTCCTTCGCGGCGACCTCGGCGTCGGCCAGCCAGGGCAGCTGGCAGGGGATGTAGCGGTTCAGGTCGACCCCGCACCACTCCTCGAGCATCCACTGGTTGTAGGCCTGCAGGCTGATCAGCCCGGCCTCCCGGTCGGACATCTTGGAGAACCGGGTGCCGGCGAAGCCCCAGATCAGCGAGCCGAAGCAGAGCTGCGCCCAGACCCCGCACATGTCCATGTCGCGCAGCCGGGCACGCGAGTCGTAGACCGCGGGGCGGAACTCGTCGAAGTTCGACGCGGTGATGCCCCACTCGTCCATCGGCCGGCCGGAGGCCCCGTTGGTCAACAGGATCGGCACCTCGGCGCCGTCGATCACCCACCAGGGAGCGCCGTCCTCGCCCGGCCCCAGGAAGGGCACCCGATCGGAGAACTTCGCCGGAACACGCTTCGAGAACATGTCGGCAGGTTCGAGCGCGTGGTCGTCGGCCGAGATGATCGGGCAGAGGATGCTCTCCGGCTCGGGCTCGTCGATGAAGGTGACCGGACCTTCCCGGCCGTGCTCGCGCACCTTCCTGAGCAGGTAGTCGTCGAGTCCAGCCATGGCGTCACCCCAGAGATCGCGTGATCTTTGATCAAATTGACGGTACCAGTCGGGGTGATCCAGAACAACGATTAACGAAGTACTGATTTCTTAACGACGCCCGCCGTCGACTCTTAACATCGCTCCGGTCGTATAGCTCGACTGGTCTCCGGCGAGGTGCAGCACCGCACCGACCACCTCCTCGGGGCGACCGGGGCGCAGCAGCGAGGTCGTCGCCCGCATCCGGTCGGCGGTCTCCTCGGAGTCCCATCCGCTGGCGATGTCGGTCATGAACGCGCCGCAGATGATCCCGTTGACCCGCACCTCAGGGCCCAGCGCCTGGGCGAAACCCTCGGTCAGCACGTTCAGGCCGGCCTTGGCCGCCGAGTAGGGCAACCACTTGGCGTCCGGGCGGATGCTGGCCACGCTGGAGACGTTCACGACCGTCCCCCCACCGGCCGCCTTCATCCGCTCACCGGCCAGGGCGGTCAGCCGGAACGGGCCTTTCAGGTTCACCGCGAGGGTCTTGTCCCACAGGTCCTCGCTCACCTCGGTGAGCCGGTCGTAGGTGGGCGAGATCCCGGCGTTGTTGACGAGGCAGTGCAGGGCGCCGAAGCGGCTGTACACGCTGTCCAGCAGCATCTCGTGATCGCCCCAGCGCCCCATGTGGCACGGGACGCCCAGGGTCGGGACCCCGAACTCCCGGGCGAGCTCGGATGCCACCGCTTCGCACGCCTCGGCCTTCCGGCTCGCCACCACCACGGTGGCCCCACGAGCGGCGAACGCGCCGGCCATCTCCCGGCCCAGCCCGCGCGTACCCCCCGTCACCAGCACGACCTTCCCGTCGAACCGCTCGCCCGACCGCTCAGCCTGACCGCTCACGGCCACCCCTTCCCGCCCTCGACGCGGCCCGCGGTTCGCGGCCGGCCGCCGTGGTTCCCGATCATCGAGCCGACTGGCGATCGATGTCTGTGGTCAAACATCACTTGTCAAACCTACGGAGCCATCCTAGGGTCCGCCAAGAACACGAGCGCTCATCGGCGGCGAGCCCCGGCCTCGAACCGACCGCCCCCCGGTTCGCGATCCCCATTCCCGATTCCCGATTCCCGGAGGACGACGTGGATTTCCGGTTCACCCCGGATGAGCTGGAGGTGCACCGCTACGCCCGCACCTCGGCCCGCACCCACCTGCCGCTGTCGCGGCTGTCCGACCCGGCGACGGACGTCGCGGCGTGGGCGGCGTTCGCCTCGGACGGGTGGACCCAGGCCTGCCTGGGCGAGGACGGGCCGAACGATCTGCCGTTCCTCGCCGGGCTGGCCCGTGAGGTCGGTGCGCTGGCGGGAGGTGAGGCCTTCGTGCACAACGGCTGGCTGCTGCCCCGGTTGATCATGAACGCCCGCGAGCCCGAGAGAGCCGAGTGGCTGGCCGCGCTGTCGATGAGGCCCGGATTCCTGGCCGACTCGGATCGCACCGCCCAAGGTGACCGGGTGGCGGCGGGCCGGCCCGGCTTCGAGACCTACCGGCTCGAGGTGGGGGACGGCGACGAGCCCAGGTTGCACCGGCTCGGACCGACCACCGCCGACTTCCACGCTCTTGGCGGCCTCTCGGTCCAGCTCGGCCGGGCGGCTCCGGCCGATCACGGTGGCCCCGCGAGCACGCTGAGTCTCGGGGCTGGTCTCGGGGCTGGTCTCGGGGCTGACGAGCTGGCCGACCTGCGCACCGGCGCGGATGTCCTACGGGCGGCCGGGCTGGTCGGCCTGGCTGCGGAGATCCTGGCCACGACGGTCGCCTACGTCAGTGAGCGCGAGCAGTTCGGCCAGGTCATCGGCCGTTTTCAGGCGCTCAAACACCTGTGTGCCGACGTGCACACCCGCGTCGAGGTGGCCTGGCTGGCCGTGCTGCACGCGGCCGTGACACCGGAGGACCCGCTGGCGGTGCACAGTGCCGCATACCTCGCCGCCAGCACCGCGATGGACGCCGCGCGGGTCGGAGCCCAGCTGCACGGGGGCATGGGCTTCACCTGGGAGAGCAACCTGCACTGGCTGCTGAAGGCGGCGCTGGACGGGCAGCTGACCACCGGACCGGCGGGTCAGGTGGCGCAACGGATCGGGGCGCTCCTCGTGGATCAGGGCGTGGATCAGGTCGTGGGTCAGGGCGTGGATCAGGTCGTGGGTCAGGTCGTGGATCGAGTCCCCGGCCGGTGGGCGGGGCGCGGATGAACGTCGATGACAGCCCGCAGGAGGCGGAGTTCCGGGCCGGGGTCCGCCGGTGGCTCGCCGAATCCGTGCCCGACGCCCTGTGCGGGGTGACGGACTTCGGGCAGCGGGTGGAGATAGACCGCCTGATGGCCGGCGGCGACCTGCTCGGGCTCACCTGGGCGAAGGAGTTCGGCGGCCGGGGACGCACCGCGGTCGAGGCGTCGATCCTGGACGAGGAAGCCACCCACCGGGGCATCGAGCTGGCCCGGTCACCGTCGCGGATCGGGCTGCAGATGATGGGTCCCGCGGTCATGGGCCACGGCAGCGACGAGCAGCGGGCCCGCTTCCTTCCTCCCGTGCTGAGGGTCGAGGAGCTGTGGTGCCAGGGGTTCAGCGAACCGGACGCCGGTTCGGACCTGGCCGGGGTCCGTACCCAGGCCAAACCGGACGGGACGGGCGGCTACCGGATCACCGGTACCAAGCTGTGGACCACCCAGGCGCAGCACGCCGACCGGTGCCTGCTGCTGGCCCGGACCGATCCCGAAGCGCCCCGGCACCACAACCTCACGATGTTCCTGATGGACATGCGCCAGCCCGGTGTCACCGTCTCGCCCATCATCCAGGCCAACGGCGACGACGAGTTCAACGAGCTGCACCTCGACGGGGCGGTGGTGCCCGCCGGATGCGTCCTGGGCCGCCCCGGTGAGGGCTGGCGGGTTGCCATGACGACCCTCTCCTCCGAGCGCAGCTACGCCCTGCGGGGCAAGTACGTGCTGTTCGCCGGGCAGCTGACGCGGATCGCACGCCTGGTGGGGGCGGCCGGAGCGGCGCACCCGAGGTACCCGGCGTGGCTGGAACGGATCGGCGAGCTGCACGCGGAGGTGTCCGGCATCCGTGACCTGTCCTACCGGTTCGTCTCCCTGGTCGGCGCCGGCGAACCCACCAGCCACCTCGGGCCGGTGTCGCACCTGTGGTGGTCGACCACCCACCAGCGGCTGGTCGAGTTCGGCTACGAGGTCGCCGGCACCCTCGGCCAGGACGTCGACTACTGGTACAAGACCTGGATCGACTCGCGGGCGGAGACCATCTACGGCGGTACCTCGCAGATCCAGCGCAACATCATCAGCGAGCGGCTGCTCGGGATGCCCAGATGACCGGCCCCGCGCCGCTGCCGGCCCCGACCCCCGACCGGGACAGCCGGCCGTACTGGGACGGGCTCGCCGAAGGGGAGCTGCGGATCCAGCGCTGCCGTGACTGCCGCCGCTTCCAGCACTTCCCGGCGCCGATCTGCTCGTCCTGCTGGTCGTTCGACCTCGCGTTCGAGGCCGTCTCCGGGCGCGGCACGATCGAGTCGTTCGTGGTCATCGAGCACACCACCAGCCCCGCCTTCGCCGCGCGCGCCCCGATCACCGCGGCCTGGGTGGAGCTGCCGGAACAGGCCGGGCTGCGGGTGTTCGCCGACGTCATCGGGGCCACCGGGGACGGGGGCACGGTCGGCACCGGGGGCACGGTCGGCACCAGGGGCACCGGCGGCACCTCCGCGATACAGATCGGGACGCCCGTCGAGCTGGTGCTCGACCGGGAGGCCTGGGCGCCGACCGCCGAACACCCCGACCCGCCCCCGCTACCCCGGTTCCGCCCGATCACCGGGTCCGACCCGATCACCGCACCGACTCCGAGGAAGTGAGCAGATGACCGCCTACGACACCCAGGTCGAGCGCTTCGACGCCCAGATCGCCCGCTACGAGGCCGAGTACCCGCCCGGCGTGCGCAGTGACGTCGACTCGGTGCTCACCTGGTACCGCGGCATGAGCGGTCACGACGCCACCCTGGCCATGTCGAGGTTCACCCCGGACTGCCGGTACTGGGCGGTGGGGCTGCAGCCCGACGGAGTCAGCCTGGAGCGCTACTGGATGACCGGCCGCGACGAGATCGCCGCGTACCTGTCGGAGAACTGCACCCGTACCGAGCGGGGCAGGCTCAAGTACACACCCCTGCACGTCGGCGTGGCCGGGAAGACGATCATGGTGGAGTGCACGACCGATGCACACTTCGCCATCGGGCACCACTACACCAACCAGGGCGTGTACGTGTTCGACTGCAACGACGACCACAACATCGTCGAGATGCGGCCGTTCTACGACTGGGGCCCGGTGGCGGCCCACCGCGCCGCCACCGGGTGGACCGGCGCCGAGGACACCTGAGCGGCCCGAGGCCTGAACACTGCGCTCAGGCGATCGCGCTCCGGGCCGCCTGCTCCAGATCGCGGCGGGCGTACTTGCCGGTGCCGGTCATCGGCAACCCGCCCGGGCCCCGCAGCTCGAAGTGCCGGGGGATCTTGAACTTGGCCAGCTCGACCAGGCAGTGCGCCCGCAGACCGTCGAGGTCGATGCCGGGGTCGCCCTGCACGAACGCGTATCCGACCTCCCCGAGTCGCCGGTCCGGCACGCCCACCACGACCGTCCCGGTGACCCCCGGGTACCGGGCCAGCACCGACTCCACCTCCTCCACCGACACGTTCTCCCCGCCGATCCGCAGCATGTTCTTCAGTCGCCCGGTGAAGTGCACGAAGCCGTCATCGTCGACGAAGCCGAGGTCGCCGGTGCGCAACCGTCCGTGCTCGTCCAGCGCCGCCCGGGTCTGCTCGGCGCGCAGGTAGCCGCGCATCAGGCTCCACCCGCCGATCCGGATCTCACCGACCGCGCCGGTGCCCAGCTGGGCGCCGGTGTCCGGGTCGAGCACGACCAGCTCGACGCCCTCCAGCGGGCGGCCGACGGTGCCCAGCCGGGCCTGCTCGGGGTCGTCCGCTCCGGCGCACACCGGGGCCCCACCGACCTCGGTCGAGCCGTACTGGGAGATCACCACCGTTCCCGGGAAGCGGGCCGCGACCTCCCGCACCGTCTCGGCCACCGCCGACACCGATACCAACCGCAGCGTGAGGGCACCCGCGTCGAAGCCGGGATCACCGAGGATCAGCCGCAGGTGGGTGTCGATGCCGTGCAGCACGGTGCAGCGTTCGCGGGCCATCGTGGCCAGCGCCTCGGCCGAGGAGAACACCGGCAACGTCACGAACGACACCGCCCGGTTCATCACCGTCAGGAAGGAGAACGTCGTGCCGCCGAGGTGGCAGATGGGTGGGCAGCCGAAGTAGCGGTCGCCGTCGACGAGACCGAACCGCTCGCCCAGACCGTGTGCCATCCGGGCGGTGGCGGCGTGCGCGAGAAGGGCCCCCTTCGGGGTGGAGGTGCTGCCGGAGGTGAACTGCAGCAGCACCGGGTCGCCCGGGTCCACCGCCGCGCGGGCCTGCGCCAGCCGGCGCCGCCCCTCCGGTGCGCGCCCGTCGGCGAGCAGCCGTTCGTAGCCCACCGCACCCGGCGCCCGGCCCCGCAACGCGACCAGCGTGATCCCCGCCCCCGGCCCGTCCGGGAACACCCCGCGCAGCCGGTTGAGGTAGTCGAAGCCGGCCCACTCCGGGATGAAGGCCAGGAATCGCGCCCGCGACTCGTCGAGCACCTCACGCAGCTCGCGCGGTGTCAACCTGGGGTTCACCGGAACGAACACCAGCCCGGCCAGCGCGCAGGCGAACAGCGAGACGTACGCCTCGGGCAGGTTCGGCGCGAACAGGCACACCCGGTCGCCCGCGCGGGCGCCGGCCGAGAGCAGGCCACCGGCCAGCGCCTCGGCCTCGGCCAGCAGCTCGGTGTAGGTGAGGGTGCGGTCTCCGATGACGAGCGCCGGCCGGTCAGGGGCCCGTCCGGCGGACCGCACCAGGAGCTCACCGACGGTGTCCACCGGTCCGTCCGGGGTCGCGGACACGGACTCCTCCTCTTCTGCCCTCATCGGCCACCTCATCGGCCACCTCATCGGCCACCTCATCGGCGCAGCAGCAACATTCCGCCGGACACGAACCCGTAGGCGGTCACCAGCGCCAGCTCGGCGCCGTCGACCTGCCGGGCACCGCCGTCGCCACGCAGCTGGGTCACCGCCTCCACCGAGTGGTTCAACCCGTGGATGTAGCCCTCGCTGAGCAGGCCGCCGTGGGTGTTCACCGGCAGCCGACCGCCGAGCCGGATGTTGCCCTCGCGCACGAACCCGCCGCCCTCACCCCGGCCGCAGAAGCCGATCTCCTCCAGCTGGTGGATGACCTCGAAGGTGAACGCGTCGTAGAGCAGGGCCACGTCGACGTCCGCGCGGTCGCAGGCCGCCTTGGCGAACAGCTCGTCGGCGAGCCGGGGGAAGCAGCCGGTCGAGAAGTCCGACCACCGGTCGAAGGGCAACCGTGGCGCGTTGCCCGCACCGTGCACCGCGGCGTGCACGTACACCGGTGGGTGCCTCAGATCGGCCGCCGTCTCGGCCGCGCTGACCACCAGCGCCACCGCACCGTCGGTCTCCCGGCAGCAGTCGTAGAGGCTGAACGGGTCGGCGATCACCCGGGCTTGCAGGTACGTCGACATCGTCAACGGGTCACGCGCCACCGCCCGCTCATTGCGCGCGGCGTGTTCCCGCAGCGTGATGGCGACGTGCCCGAGGTCCTCCTTGGTGGTGCCGAACTCGTGCATGTGCCGCCGGGCGAACATGCCGAAGATCTGCGCCGGGCTACCGAACCCGTACGGGGCCAGGAACTGGTAGGCGCCGTCGGTGCGGGCGCCGCCGAACCGGCCGAGCCGGTGGCCCGAGCGGCCGTTCATCGCCCGGTAGACCAGCACGTGATTCGCCATCCCGGTGGCCACCGCCATGGCGGCCTGGGCCACCGCGGCGCACGCCCAGTTGCCGCCGCACAGGGTGTCGGACCACCAGCGCAGCGTGGGCAGCCCCAGCGCGGTGGCCACGTCCCGGACCGGGCTGGAGTCGTTGTCGTGGAAGGTGACGAGCCCGTCGATGTCGTCGCGGACCAGGCCCGCGTCGCCGACCGCCGCACGGCAGGCGATCAGCGCCAGCTTCGCCACCGACATCCCGGAGTCCCCGGAGAACTCGGTGGCGCCGATCCCGGTGATCGCCGCCCGGTCCCGCAGCGGATCGGCGCGCGCGGTGCTCTGTGACGACACGTTCCGCGACGGTCCGGTGAGCTTCGGCCCGGTGAGCGACGGTCCGGTGAGCTTCGGCCCGGTGATCAGGACACCGGTCCGTGGACGTACCACGCGCGGCGCGGTATCTCACCGCTGACCGGGTCCCGCCGGGCCGTGGTCGCGTCGACCTCGACCAGCCGCGCCGTCGGCTGCCCGGGCCTGGCCCCCGACGCCTCTGCCGCCGTCCGCCAGGTGGCGACGGCGAGCTCGCGGTACTCGTTCAGCTCGTCGTCGAGGACGTCGTTCGGAACATGCATCTCGTAGGCCCAGTCCGCCACGCCTCACCCCCACACATCCGCGAGTCCCCTGATTCTGAAGTATCTCCGACTCCCTTGTCTACGGTCATCAAAGCACCTAGCATCCGAAGTACCAGTTTCTTAGTGGGCTCGACTCGACGCCTGAGTCGCCACGCGAGGAGGCAGTATGAGCACCGAGATCGACTGGTCCAGCTTCCGCTACAGCGACCCCGTTCACAGCCGGGAGCCCGAGCCGATCTGCAAGGCCATGCTGGACGCCGGGGTGGTGCACAGCGACCTGTGGGACGGCTACTGGATCGTGTCCAGCTACGACCAGGTGCTGCATGCCTACCAGACCCCGGAGGTCTACACCTCCTATCCGAACCACATCCCGGCCGCCGCCTCCACCGAGGAGGGCAGCGGCCTGGGCTCGGTGGGCCGGCTGATCCCCAACGAGATCGACCTGCCCGATCACACCGGCTACCGTCGCATCCTGGCCGAGCCGTTCAGCCCGGCCACGGTGCGCCAGTACGAGCCGTTCGTCCGGGAGCGGACAGCCGAGCTGCTGGCCCCCATCCTGGAGAACGGCGGCGGTGAGTTCATCTCCGCGTTCACCACGCCCCTGCCCTCGGAGATCTGGTGCAAGCTGATGGGGGTGCCGGCCAGCGACGCCGTCGCCGCCGTCGAGTGGGCCTACACGATCTTCCATGGCGATCCTGACTCCCCGGACGGCGGCATGGAGATCCGGGCCAAGGCCGGCTTCGAGATCTACGCCTACCTCAACGGGCTGGTCGAGGAGCGCAAGAAGAACCCCGGCGACGACCTGCTCTCCTACCTGATGTCCGCTAAGTTCAACGGCGAGCGCGAGCTGCGGCTCGACGAGATCCTCAACACCAGCTTCTTCATCCTGGGCGCGGGATTGGACACCACCAAGGGCCAGCTCGGGTTCGCCCTGCACTACCTGGCCACCCACCCCGAGCAGCGCCGCAAGCTCGTTGAGAACCCGGAGATCATGCCCACCGCCGTGGAGGAGCTGCTGCGCATCCACGCTCCGGTCACCCCGGGCCGGACGCTGAGCGAGGACTCCGAGATCGGTGGGGTCACGGTGAAGAAGGGCGAACACGTGCTGCTGATGCCGCCGGCCGCCAACTTCGACCCCGTGGCCTTCCCCGACCCGGACACCGTCGACCTGTGCCGCAACCCCAACCGGCACCTCGCCTTCGGCGCCGGCATCCACCGCTGCACCGGCTCCCACCTGGCCCGGCTGACCATGCGGGCGGCACTCGAGGTGCTGCACGAACTGATGCCCGACTACCGCCTCGACCCGGACAAGGACACCGTGTTCGAGCCCTACCCGGTGCGCGGGGTCAAGGAGCTACACCTGCTCGTCGGGTCCGGCTGAGCCGATGCCCCTCGAGGTACCCGCGGTGGAAGACGTCGCGCTGCGCCCGGTGCTGGAACGGTACGCGGCCGCGCGGCCCGAGGAGACCCACCTGTGGTTCGAGGACGGGACCTCCTGGACCCGTGCCGAAGGTCTCCGCGAAGGTTACGCGGCCGCGAACGAGCTGCGCCGGGCCGGCGTCGAGCAGGGCGACCGGGTGGCCGTCCTGCTCGGCAACGGGCCGGAGTTCGTGCGCGCCTGGTGGGGGGCGCTGTTCCTCGGCGCGACCCTGGTGCCCATCAACACCGCCTACCGGGGCAACCTGCTGGGGCACATCCTGCGGCTGTCCGGCCCGAAGGCGGTCGTCTCGGACGACGCCGGACACGCCCTGATCGACGCGGTCGCCGCGGACGCCGGGCTGGACGCGGTCCGGCTGTGGCCGTCCGATCTGCGGGGCGGGCCCACGGAGCCCCCGGAGCTGGGCCGGCCGCTCACCGTCTGGGAGCCCGGGGCGCTGGTGATGACCTCCGGCACCACCGGCCCGTCCAAGCTGGCCACCAACACCCCATGGCACATGTACCTGGGCGGCTCGTGGTTCACGACCGAGCGCAGCATCGGCCCCGAGGACATCTACCTGATCGACCTGCCGCTGTTCCACGGGGCCGCGCTCTGGCAGGGCACCGGGTCCCTGGTCGCGGGCATCGGGCTGGCCCTGCGGAACGCGCCCGACCTGCGCAACTACTGGGAGGTCGCCCGCGACACTCGCGCGACCATGGGCATCCTGCTGTCCACGATGGTCCCGTTCCTGCTCGGGCAGCCCGTCCGCGCGGCCGAACGGGAGCACACCCTCCGGACCATGATCGTGAACCCGCCACCGCCGGACATCGCGGTGTTCATGGAGCGCTTCGGGCTGCGCGAGACCTGGACCGGCTACGGCATGACCGAGGTGCCGGCCCCGCTGGTGTACCGGGCCGGCGATCTCATGCGGCCGGGTTACTGCGGCCGGCAGCGCGCCGGGTTCGAGTGCCGGCTGGTGGACGACCACGACATCGAGGTGCCCGACGGCACCCCCGGCCAGCTGATCGTGCGGACCGAGCAGCCCTGGATGATCGCCACCGAGTACATCGACAACCCCGAGGCCACCGCCGCGGTGTGGCGCAACGGCTGGTTCCACACCGGCGACCTGATGCGCCGCGAGGACGGCCAGTACTTCTTCGTCGACCGGGCCAAGGACGCCATGCGCCGGCGCGGGGAGAACATCTCCTCCACCGAGCTCGAGGCCGAGCTGCGCGCGCACCCGGCCATCGCCGAGGTGGCCTGCGTGCCGCACCGCCCCGAGGGCACCGTGGAGGACGAGGTGAAGGCCTGGATCGTGCCCGCCGAGGGGGCGACCCTGGACTACCCGGAGCTGCTGCGGTGGTGCGTGGGCCGGATGGCGCACTTCATGGTGCCGCGCTACTTCGAGACCGTCGACGAGCTGCCCAAGACGCCCAGCCTGCGGATCAAGAAGTTCGAGCTGCGCGAGCGCGGCAACTCCGGGCACACCTGGGACCGCGAGGAGCACGGCTTCCAGGTCAGCCGGTCAGGGTTGCGCGAGGCCCGGCCGGTGTAGCGGAGCGGGCGTGTGCGGCGAGCACCTCGGCGTACTTCTTCTCCGCCTCCGCCCGCCGGGTGGGGATGTGTTCGGCCGGCCAGAAGTCCGGGTTGCGCTCGTAGCCGCGCAACACCACCTTCGACACGGTGCGCCGGTGCACCTCGTCAGGCCCGTCGAGGATCCGGGCACCGCGGGCCCGCCGGTACATCATGGCGATCGGCATGTCGTCGGAGTAGCCGAGCGAACCGTGGACCTGCAACGCCCGGTCGACGACGTCGTGCAGGACCTTGGCGCCGAAGAACTTGATCATCGAGATGTCCGCGCGGGCCGCCTTCACCCCGACCGTGTCCATCTTCCAGGCCGCATGCAAGGTCATCAGCCGCGCGGCCTGCATCTCCGCGGCAGAGTCGGCGATCCAGTTCTGCACGGTCTGCTTGTCCGCCAGCGGGCCGTCGAACACCTTCCGCTGCAGGGCCCGCTCGCACATCGCATCGAAGGCCCGCCGCGCCTGGCCGAGCCAGCGCATGCAGTGGTGGATCCGCCCGGGGCCGAGCCGGGCCTGGGCCAGCGCGAAACCCCCGCCCCGCTCACCGAGCAGGTTCGCCTTCGGGATGCGGCAGTCCCGGTAGAACACCTCGGACTCACCGAACTCGAAGGGATGGTTCGGGACGTCGTGCAGGTTCTGGATGTTTCGGACCGGCTCGAACCCGGGGGTGCCCTTGGGCACGATGAACATCGACGCGCGCTGATGCGGCGGGGCGTCCGGATCGGTGACCGCCATGACGATCACGAAGTCGGCGACGTAACCGTGCCCGGTGAACCACTTGTGCCCGTTGATCACCCACTGGTCACCGTCAAGCACCGCGCTGGTGACCAGTCGTGTCGGGTCGGACCCGGCGGCGGGCTCGGTCATCGAGAAGCCGGACCACATCTCGCCGCGCAGCGACGGCTCCATCCAGTCCCGCTTCTGCTCCGGTGTCCCGGCCAGCGCGATGAGCTCGCTGTTTCCCGACTCCG
>Ga0310811_10007274_pt1 | contig 14165 bp, 10 predicted proteins | sample YCmetagenome_FD_207642 | JGI IMG/M metagenome (GOLD analysis project Ga0310811, IMG submission 207642) | Soil microbial communities from experimental microcosm in Duke University, North Carolina, United States - YC | ecosystem: Engineered > Artificial ecosystem > Soil microcosm > Unclassified ...
GGAGGGGTAGAGACGTAAGAGTGCGTAGCTGTGCCAGCGGTTGTCGGGTTGGAAAGCGGGTGTGGTGATGAGGCCGGGGCGCGCCTGGGACGAGTCGATGGATAATGCCTGGAGGTCGGCGTGCGTCGAGTCGGCGGTGACGGCGGGGTAGGCGCCGAGGACGGTGCGCCAGTGGGCGGGGTCCTTGGACAGCGATGCGCGGAAGGCGTCGATGGCGGCGCTGTCGGTCGCGGTGAAGGAAAGGATGTCGGCGCTGGGGTGGAGGTTGAAGCGTTCGCGGTGGCGGTCGAACCATTTATGGAGCTGGAGGGAGTCGTCGGTCGCTTTGTTCCAGACCTGGGTCTGGGTGATGGAAAACAGGAGGGTGCCTTCGGCGAATTCCTGGGCCTGGTAGCGGTAGTCGGCGTCGTAGCGGTCGAGGTTATCCTGGACCCAGGTGAGTACGGAAATGTGGAGAAAGGACCTCAAAAGGGCGGGGCTTGCGGTTACTTGTTCGCGGATGTCGCCGGTTCGCTGGTAGAGAAGGTAGCGGAACCAGTCGGTGGACGTAAAGGTTTTACCGTCCAGGGAAAAGAGGGCCGTTTCATGGACATGCTTGATAAATTCATCGCCGCCGTGATCCCGGAGGAGGGTGTCGGTGGTGCGGAACAACCAGGCGGTGTCGAAACGGAAGGCGTGGTAGCGCAGCCGGGGGAGTAGGGATTCGGCAAAGGCCGCCTTGCCCGCGTCCATCCGGTCGCTGTAAAAAACCTTTTGCTCCAGGAGGTACCAGCGTTGGTTGTCGAGGCTGTCCTTCAACGATGGCTGGAGTCCTATCCTTTTGATGATGTGATAACCATAGGACGTCTCGACGGGCCGGCTGACGGCGTTATTGTGGTCGAGGGCAAAGGCGGCTTTCTCAAAGGCGGTGTCGAAGTCGCCGCTGGTGAAATCCGGCAGGAGGCCGTCGTTGTAGTACGTCATCTTGTCGTCGCTGTAGCGGCGCACGAGGCTGTCCCAATTGCCGCCATGCATCAGCGAGTCATAAACGCGGGTTGCCGTAGCCAGCGCCTGGTCCTTTTGGGCCTGGGTCGGCCTGGGTGGAAAAGAAACCAGGATCTGCGCGGCTTTCAGGTTGCCTGGGTTGGGCCGGCGGCCCAGAGACTTAAAGATATGATAGCCCGAATGGCTCCGGTATATACCCGACCAGGCGCCATCCTTTAGTCCGTAGATGATGTTTTCGGCGGCGTAGGGCAGGGAGAAAGCCGTGATATAACCGGTATACCCGCCGGTGGCCTTGAGCTGGGGATTGGTGCCATACGTAGCGGCTACGCCGGCGAAGTCGACCCCCGCGGTAAGCTGCTGGAGGGCGGCGGTGATCCGCTGGTATGCTTCGACGGTGTCCCCGGGGCGGGTAAAGCCGACAAAAACCTGGGCGATGGCGACGTCGGTCTGGCCGCGCCGGAGGGCTTCCTGGCTCAACCGGCCGATGCCTTCCAGCCGGCGCATCGTCTGGTCGGCCAGCTGGCGGCGGAAGCTCCGCTGGTCCCGCAGGAAGTCGGCGCCGGAGTCCAGGCGGGCGTCCATGGCCGACCGGACCTTGAGCTTATAGTCGATATAAAGTGGTAGATAGGTGTTTAGCGACCTGGCGCCCGGCAAGGCGTTGTTTTTATGATAGGCCCAAAGGAACTCGTTCCTGTCGACCTTGTAGGGACCGTAGTTGAAAAGGGTTTGGGCGGAGCCCCGGAGACAACATCCAAAGAGGAGGAGGAAAGCAAATTTCTTCATCAGCGCGACACGGGATTGGAGTGGTTCAATTGCAACTTCCTTTGTATGATTTCGTCAACCTGTTCCCAGGTAAGCTTTTTACCGATGATCTTTTTTTGTTCGTCGAGGAGATAAATGGTCGGAGTCTGGTAGACGTCGTACAGCTGCCGGAAGCCCGCGCGTTTGGCGTCGATGTCGTCCTGCTTCATCGCGGGCGTCTGGTAGACGTTTACCCAATCGGTGAGGTGATGGTCCCGTATGTATGCCAGCCAGTGTGCCTTTTCGGGGACGATCTTCTGGACGTCGGTTTTGACGGTATCGATCAACACGGCGTAAATCTTTACGCCCAATTGTTTCCACCTGGCGTTGTAGATGCTATCGAGCTCGGGCACCTCCTTCTGGCAATGGCCGCAATCAGGGTCCCAGAAACAGACGACCGTAAAACGCCCCTGGACCCCATACAAGGAAGTCTTGCGGTCGCCGGAATCGAGCAGGACCATGTCCGCGGCGGGTTCGCCCAGCTGGTTGGCCATGATGCTGTAGGCCCGGTCGTAAATCGGTTTCTTTTGCGCCTCGGTCAGCCAGTCGACCTGGCCGGTTTGATAGTATTTCTCGAATATATCGAGGAAGACCGCGTCCTGGCCCATGTATTTGGGATTGGCGTAGTCGTTGGTGAACTTGGTGACGAAGTACCGGAACATGATGTTGCTGGCCCGGCTATAGAGGATCATGTTGTCGACCTCGGCCTTCACCGAATCCGGTTCCGGGGAAACGAGCCGTGCGAAGTAGTCGTTGACCTTTGGCTCGAACATGGGGGTGAACAACAGGCGGTCGTCCGAGAAAGAGATCCCGTCCCAGTAGTGCGTCTTGTAATAGCGATAGGCAAAGAGCGAATCGGGGCGCCCGTTGGCGAGCTTTGGCGGGGGCGGTATCGTGGGCTCCTGCATGAGCGCGAAAAGGTCGCTCAGAAAACCGTTGGGGTGTTGTCGGGTGAGGTTCGCCCGGTAGTCCGCGGTGGCCTTGTTGATGGCCTGGATCTGGTCGATCAGGCCGGTGGAGTCTGCGTGTATCCTGGCCGAGGCCAGGGACTGCTGGAGAGGGCGGATTCTGGCGTACTGGGCGGCGGCGTAGGTCTGGTAGGCGATAAACTGTTCGTTTTCCGGGGAACCCGTGAAACGGGTGCCTTTCACCAGGTCGGCGGAATCGGCGGCCATCGAAAAGTGCTGGTGGGCGCTACCGCTGTCGATCAGCATTTCCACCATCTGGCTTTTGCCCGGGTTGACGACCATGTAAATGCCGCCTTCCAAGGGCTCGGACCCTTTGAACACCACCTGTCCGTTGGTGAGCGGAAGGGAGTCCTTGACGTATATGGACTTGCCGAAGTAGTGGGCCAGGTAGATGAAGCCGTGGGTATACGGTTTGAAGGTGACCTTGATTTCATAGCCTTTTTGCGCCCTCAGCGCCATCGATGGCAGGCAGGCTGTAAGTAACAACAGGAGTTGGATTCGAGTCGATTTCACCACGGAAATATACGTTAAAAGTGGGAATCAACTACTTTTGCAGGGTGAGGAAAAAAACAGAAACGACGCTTCCGGCCGTACCGGTAACGGATTATGCGGCAGAAGGCAAGGCACTCGGTAAAGTCGATGGTAAGGTCATTTTTATCGAAGGCGCGGTACCCGGCGACGTGGTGGACGTTACCCTGGGAAAGAACAAAAAGGATTGGGCGGAAGGCAAGGCGACCCGCTTCCTTTCGCTATCGCCCGACAGGGTGGAGCCGTTCTGTCCGCACTTCGGTATCTGCGGCGGCTGTAAGTGGCAGATGTTGCCGTACGACCGGCAGCTGATGTACAAGGAGAGGGAGGTTATCGAGAACCTGACGCGCCTTGGCAAGGTGGAATTGCCACCGGTACAGCCGATCATGGGGGGAGAAGCCACGCGTTACTACCGCAATAAGCTCGAGTTTACGTTTAGCAATAAGCGCTACCGCACGGATGAAGAGATGCGCGCGTTCCGGGCGGCCGCACCGGCAGCGCCCGTGGGTACGCGGCCGGCTCCGCCGCCGGCGGAGCCGGCGCTGGGTTTCCACGTCCCGAGACTCTTCGACAAGGTCATCGATATCCGCGAATGCCACCTGCAGGCTGAGCCCAGCGACCATATCCGGAACACAGTGCGCGCCTTTGCCCTGGAGCAGGGATACACCTTTTACGACATCAAGCAACATACCGGCTGGCTGAGGAACCTCGTGGTCAGGGTATGTACGACCGGTGAGGTGATGGTCAACCTGGTGCTGGGTTACGAGGACAGGGCGGAGGGGCCGCGACTGATGGACCACTTGCTGCGACAGGCGCCGGAGATCTCGACCCTGCTCTATACCATCAACCCCAAGTGGAACGACAGCATACACGACCTGGAGCCCGTTACGTATTACGGTCCGGGTCACGTGATCGAGCAATTGGGAGACTACCGGTTCAAAATCAGCCCAAAGTCGTTCTTCCAGACCAATACGCGGCAGGCGGAGAGGTTGTATTCCGTCGTCCGCGACTTTGCGGGGCTGAGCGGAACCGAAACGTTGTACGACCTATATTGCGGGACCGGCAGCATCGGGATCTACCTGAGCGCGGGCGCGGCCCGGGTGGTCGGAGTGGAGGTGATCGGCGACGCGATCCGCGACGCGGAAGAGAACGCCCGGCTCAACGGTATTACGCACGCGCGGTTTTTTACCGGAGACGTGGTCGACGTTTGCAACGATGTTTTCTTCAGGGAACAGGGAAGACCGGACGTCATCATCACCGATCCACCCCGGGCGGGAATGCACGAGCAGCTGGTGCGCAAGCTACTGGAGATCGGGGCGCCGCGCGTGGTATATGTGAGCTGCAACGTGGCGACGCAGGCCAGGGACCTGCAGCTCCTCGACGAGCGGTACCGGGTCGCCCGGGTGCAACCCGTCGATCTTTTCCCGCATACGCACCACATCGAGAACGTGGTGGCGCTGGAGTTACGGTAATGCGGCGGCGCCGAAGTTGCGGCGCGGCGCGGAAATGTTATTTTTAAAGTAAAATCGGATACATGGCTAATACCAGGCGACTCGGCCTGCCGGGTTTCCCTCCTGTTGTAAGGGGTTTGATAATCATCAATTTAGTAGTCTGGCTGCTGGAGATATCCTCGGCGGCCCGGGGGCAATGGATCATACTGCACCTGGCGTTGTTCGATTTTCAGTCTCCGCTCTTCCAGCCCTATCAGTACCTGACATACATGTTCGTGCACGACAACGTTTCCTGGCAGCACGTCTTCTTCAATATGTTCGCCCTATGGATGTTCGGGAGCACCCTTGAGATCGTTTGGGGGTCCAGGCGCTTTTTTTATTTCTACATGATCTGTGGGATAGGGGCGGCAGTGCTGTATACGGGAATCATGGCCGTGTTGGGCAATCATACAGCGGGAGCCGGAGTCGACTCGGTAATGTATGGCGCCTCGGGGGCGGTGTTCGGGGTCCTGGTGGCTTTTGGCTATACCTTCCCCAATGCCGAGATGATCATCCTGCCCATCCCGTTTCCGATCAAGGCGAAGTGGCTGGTGGCGGGGTACGTGGTCGTGGAGTTCTTTTTGGGCGTGGCCAGGTTACAGGGAGACAATGTAGCCCACTTCGCCCATTTGACCGGGGCGCTGGTTGGCTTCCTGCTCGTCTACTTCCAAAACCGGAGGCTAAAGCGTCGCCGGCAGGATTTAAATTGACGGCTGTGCGCTTCCGGCCATTTTTGTAACTTTATAGCAGATTTCCACGTTAGAACCAGGAAGCACCGATTTTTATGGCAGTCACGGAAAGAAATAGCCGACGCAGGATTTTGCTGGGAGAGTCCAACAATGCCCTATTGAACCTGGTGGCGATCAACGCCATCGCATTCATCATACTGGGGTTCACCCAGCTGATATACAAATTCACGGTCTCCAACCAGACCATCGCGGTAAACCTTTTCAAAAGGGACGTGGTGGATTGGGTGGCCCTGCCGGGTTACGTCGCGCACCTGGCGTCGAGACCCTGGACGCTGATCACCGGGATGTTCATCCATACCGACCCCTGGCTGCTCCTGAGCAATATGCTCTGGCTTTGGGCTTTTGGATACATCATGCAGGAGCTGACGGGGAACCGGCAAATCATCCCCATTTATCTGTATGGCGGGCTCCTGGGTGGCGTAGTGTTTATGGCGGTTTGTAGCCTCTCTCCCAGCCTGAAGGCGACCGTCCCTCCCCTGGAGCTCATGGGAGCCAACCCCGGGATTATGGCGCTGGCGGTGGCCACCACGGTGGTTTCTCCCGATTACCGGATATTCCCGATGCTGAACGGAGGGATTCCGTTATGGATCCTGACGCTGGTCTTTGTCGTGGTCGACCTGGCGGGGCTGGGTAGCGCGCCTTATGCGTTTCATATATCACACGCGGCCGGCGCCGCCATGGGCTTCGTGTTCGTGAAGGAACTCCGCCGGGGTCGTGATTGGGGCGCGTGGATGCAGCGCTTTTACGATTGGTCGATCAACCTGTTCAACCCGAACAACATCAAGGAGAAAAAGGTTTTCAAAAAAGAATTGTTCTATAAAAACCAGGGTAATCCGCCTTATACGAAGACGCCATTGATCACCCAACAAAAAGTAGACGAGCTTCTCGACAAGATCTCGCAAAAGGGCTACCAGCACCTGACCGAAGAGGAAAGGGAGTTCCTGAAGCGGGCGAGCGAAGAAGAAGAGTTGTGATTCCCATGCGCGTGCTCCTGATCGTCGTTAACAGCCTGGTCGTCGCCCTCCTGCTGTCGGTGGCCCTTATCCCCCACGTAGACCCGAAGGTTTGGTGGCCGCTTGGGTTCATGGCCCTCGGGTTTCCGTTGTTGCTGCTGGTTACGTTCCTTTTCCTGCTCTTCTGGCTGATACGCCGGCGTTACCGCTGGATGCTGTTATCGATCGCCGGCATACTGCTGTCGCTGGGTCAGATGCGCGCTTTCATGTCCTTTCACGTGGACAACCATGCGGGTGACCCCAAGCCCCCGAACATGCTCAAGGTGATGAGCTGGAACGTGCACCTGTTCAATTTTTTCAACAACAAAAAGGATCCCGCGACCAAACAGCATATGATCGAGCTGATCCGCAAGGAAGACCCGGACGTAGCCTGTTTCCAGGAGTTTTTCTTTTCAGACAGCCTGGCCTATCCCTATTCCATCCAGAGCTTCCGGCACGCGCTCGGCTTCCCCTACTATGCCGTGGCCTACGAGCTATACGCCGACTCCCGCTATAACAACACAATCTATCACTACGGGGTCATCATCTTTTCGAAGTACCCCATCCTGCAACAGACCAATATCATCGGTAAGGACCGGAAGTACAACGACGTCTTCGAATACGCGGACATCGTCACGCCGCTGGACACCTTCCGGGTTTTCAACGTACACCTTCAGTCGCTACACTTCGACAAACAGGACTATGCCTTTCTCGACAGCCCGCCCTTATCGCAAACGGAACGGGTAAAGCAATACGGCCGGAACATCGTGGGCAAGATAAAAGCCGGGCTGCTCCGGCGCGCCGATCAGAGCGCGGTGGTCCATGAGGTCGTGGAGCATAGCCCCAACCCGGTCATCGTCTGCGGCGACTTTAACGACGTCCCCAACTCTTATGCCTACGAAACCATCGTCAAAGGCCTCAAGGACGCGTTCCGGGAAAAGGGGAACGGGTGGAGCCGTACTTTTTCCCAGATTTCGCCGACGCTCCGAATAGACTATATCCTCTTCGATCCTTCGTACAACGCTTACCAGTATTCCTGCACGCCCCGGGTGTTGAGCGACCACTTTCCCATTACGGCGACGATTTATGATCCCGGGAGCATTGATCCGGATGCGGATAGGCTGCCCGCAAAATGAGTGCGATTTGCCGCCGCCAAATGCTAAATTTGCCCCATCATGGCAGATTTGAAGGTCCATAATTCCCTGACAAGGCAAAAAGAAGTATTCGTCCCACTGATCCCCGGCAGGGTAGGCATGTATGTCTGCGGTCCGACGGTGAGCGGGGAGTCCCACCTGGGTCACGCGCGCCCCTTTATCACCTTCGACGTGGTCTACCGCTACCTGATGCACCTGGGGTATACGGTCCGGTATGTGCGGAACATCACGGACGCGGGGCACTTCGAAGAGGAAGGCAGGGAAGCGGAAGACAAAATTTCGAAGAAGGCGGTGCTCGAAAAACTCCAGCCCATGGAGCTGGTCCAGAAATATACCAACCTCTTCCACTGGGCCATGCGCAAATTCGGGAACCTCGAACCCAGCATAGAGCCGACGGCCACCGGACATATCGTGGAGCAGATCGACATGATCCGGCAAATCCTGGATGCGGGCTACGCGTACGTGGCGAACGGGTCGGTGTATTTCGACGTCGAGAAATACAACCATGACTATAAGGAAAAGGGTCAGCCGTACGGTATCCTGAGCGGCCGTATCCTGGAGGAGCTGGAAGACAGCGGCCGGGAACTGGACAACCAGGACGAAAAGCGCAACAAGGTCGACTTCGCCCTCTGGAAAAACGCGCCCCCCGAGCACATCATGCGGTGGTCGTCCCCGTGGGGCGAGGGTTTCCCGGGCTGGCACATCGAGTGCTCGGCCATGAGCACCAAATACCTGGGCGAACGGTTCGACATCCACGGCGGCGGGATGGACCTGCAATTCCCGCACCACGAGTGCGAAATAGCGCAAAGCACGGTCTGCAACCACGAGATGCCGGCCAGGTATTGGATACACAACAACATGATCACCATCAACGGGCGGAAGATGGGGAAGAGCTACAACAACGTCATTAAGCTGACGGAATTGTTCAGCGGCAACCACCCCCTCCTGGAGCAGGCGTATTCGCCGATGACGATCCGGTTCTTTATCCTCCAGACGCACTACCGGAGCACCCTCGACTTTGGGAACGAGGCGCTCAAGGCGGCGGAAAAGGGGTTGCGGCGGCTGTGGGAGGCCTATGAGGTACTGAAGCGCCTGCCAGCGCCTGCCGGGTCCGCATCCGACGCGGAGCTGGACGCCAAGGTAAACGAGCTGCTGGACGGCATGGATGAGTTCATGAGCGACGACTTCAATACCGCCAAGACGCTGGCCAATCTGTTCGAGCTGGCGCCGGTGGTCAATGGTATAAGGGACAAGCACGTGGGCGCTGACGCGCTCAGCCGCGAAACCTTCGACCGGTTACAACGCTATTTCAAGACTTACCTCGAAGACATCTTCGGTCTGCAGGATGAAAAGGGGGGGGATAACCAAGTCCTCGAAGGCGTCCTGCAGCTGCTGATCGACCTCCGCAAGGATGCCCGCGGGAAGAAAGACTATGCGACATCCGATAAGATAAGGACTCAGCTGTTGGAGCTGGGCGTCCTGCTCAAGGACGAGAAGGACGGCAGCGTCAGTATCACGTTCACCTGACGGTTGGCGTTGTCGGTTGGCGGCAAGACCTTGTCGATGGCGCTCAGCACGTCGTATTCCACACCCTTTATCCATCGGCGATAGTGTTCCGACGGCGTATAGTGGGGGATAAACTCGAGGAGCCGGTCGATCCTGAATTCGGCGTCGAATATACCGGCACCCGCCTTGACGGCGTCGCGGGCGTTGCAGAACTGTTCGAAGTGACCGCCCACGGGGATCATCAGGACGGGTTTGCCGAGGTAGAGGGCCTCGCAAACCGATTCGAAACCGGCGGTACAGACCAGGCCGCGGCAGCTGGCCATCATCGTCAGGAATTTCCGGTCATCCAGCGAATGGAAACAAAGGGTGTCGTCGTAACGCCATTTGCCTTTTACCGCCTTGCTGTCGGTAAAGCAGTGCAGCTCGGTATCCGGGTGGGCCTTATGCCAGTTGATGATGTCCTGCATATACCCGGCGTTCAGCACATAGGCCAGCAGGAAGGGTTGCGAATGGATGTCCTGCTCGAAGACCTCTTTACGGAGCAGGGGCGGGAGCACCTTGAGCTTCTGGTTGGGCCCCGGGGGCAGGGGATAGAACGACAGACCCAGCAGGGTGTCGGCGCCCATGGCGCACAGGCGCGTATAGTTCCGGATGATCAGCCGGTCCATGCGCCGGCCTTCGGGGAATTCGAATTCGGGATGGAGATAGACGTACTGGTGGGCGATGCCGATCACGCGGGTGTTACCCTGCCGGCGGCGTGAATACCAGGCGACCAGGGGCTCGTAAAAGTTGATGACGGCGTCGGGCTGGTACTGGTGGATGGTATCCTTTATAAGACGGAGGCTTTTGGCGTACTTGCGAAGGCCCTTGAGGGTCTTCCAAAGGGTGGCGCCCAGCCGGATCGATTTGTTTTTGGGGTCCGTGGTGAAATTGGGACTCTGGAAGGGGATGATCGGGACGGGGATCTTCCTTTTGAAGAACTCGGGCAATTCGCGGCGCTGGCTGGTGCCTACCAGGACGGCGTGTACCTTGAAGCCGCGGCTGACCAGCATCTCGTACACCGAAATGGCCTGCGTGAGGTGCCCTCTTCCCTCCCCCTGTACGGCAAAAATAAATGAACGGCTTTCCATACCTTCAACATCTTTAAGCGGGCTGTAAGACCCATCCCTCTGTGGCCGGTGCGATCATAGATTCGGGAGCGGGAGCGGTTTGCGATTTTATCCACTCGGAGTAAAAGATCACTTCCCAGTTTCCTGCTTCATCCTCAACAAGGGCGCTGAGCGTTTCGACCCAGTCGCCGCTGTTAAGATAGTGAATATTTCCGATCATTTTGTTGGCGGGCTGGTGAATATGTCCGCAAATGACCCCGTGGCAGCGGTTGGCCTTGGCGACCTCGGCCAGCTGCTCTTCGAAGTCGGAGATGAAGCTGACGGCCTGTTTTACCTTCTGCTTGACAACTTGGGAAAGCGAATAGTAGGGCAGGCCCTTTTTGACCCGGTAGTTGTTGTAGTGGCGGTTGAGCCAGAGGAGGAAGGTGTACCCGACATCCCCCAATTTAGCCAGCCATTTGAGCTTGGTGGTGACGGTGTCGAAGATGTCGCCATGGACGACGTAGTAGCGTTTGTCGGCGCTATGCAGGATATGGTGCTTCTTGATCGAGAAATTGCCCAGGGAGAAGGGGAGGATTTCGTCCAGGAAGTCGTCGTGGTTGCCGCGGAGATAGATGACCTTCGTGTCGTTTTTGGCAATCCACTTCATGATCAACTTGAAGAACTTGGTATGTTTGCTTTTCCAGCTACCGGATTTCTTCAATTGCCAACCGTCTATGATGTCGCCGTTGAGGATTAACGTGTCACAGCTATGGCCTTTCAGGAATTCCACCACTTCCTTTACCCTCGAGTTCTTGATGCCCAGGTGGAGGTCGGATAGGACGATCGTCTTGTAATGCTTTTTCACCAATAGAGGTTTGTCAAAGTTTGAATTCCATTGTTATCAGAATGTATAATTAATTTTAATTTATTATTACCAAAATCCCTTCAGTATGGCATCCAAACGCCCGGCTTACCTCGCCCACCTGTCCCTGGACAAACGCCTGGCGCCCTTGCTGGCGCTGGATAAGCCGGTTATCCTGGCCCCGTCGGAAGACGTCTGGCTGAACCTAACGGGGGCGATCATGTCCCAACAGCTCTCTACGCGCGTGGCTTCGGTTATCCGGGGGCGTTTTGTCGACCTCTACGGCGGAAAGCCGGAGCCCCTGCGTGTCCTGGATACGCCGCCGGAAACGCTCCGGGCGATCGGGTTGTCCGGCGCCAAGACGGGTTATGTCCAGAATATCGCGCGGTTCGCGCTTTCGGAGGGGATGGGTTTTGGGCAGTTACAGGCGATGACGGACGACGAGGTTATCTCGTATTTGACCCAGATCAAGGGAGTAGGGAGGTGGACCGTCGAGATGATCCTGATGTTCACTCTGGGGCGGCCCGACGTGTTTGCGGCCGACGACCTGGGGCTGCAGCAGGCGGTTGCCGCGATTTACCGGTTGAAGATGGAGGACAAAAAGGCCTTCCGGGAGAAGATGCTGCGCATTTCCGCGAAGTGGAGTCCTTACCGGACGTACGCGTGCATGCACCTCTGGCGGCACAAGGATGGGAAGTAACTACTCCTGCATCCGTATGGTCCCCACGTCGGTGGTATTCCCGTCGGCGACCTCGACGTTGTCCTTGATCACGTTTTTGTAGGGGGCCTTGGCTACGATAATCAGCTTGTAGGTGCCGTGGCGGACGTTCAGGAGGAACATGCCATCGGTTACCGCGGTTGTGACCGAGTCGGTGGCGGAGATAGCGACGGCGGTGACCGCGGCGTCCAGCGGGTCGACGCGGCCCTTGATGCTGGTTCCTTCGGTTTTTGTAGCCGCGGGCTGTGGCGGCATGGCCAGGTTCCCGGCCGGGGCTATGAAAGAGCAGGCGGTGGCGATCATCGCCGCGGCCAGCAGGTTATTCAGGGTGTTTTTCATAAAAATCTATATTAGGTTAACCAATAAGCAATTACAAGGCCTGTGCCAGAGCCTCTAGCCTACTGGATCGCCATACTAACGGGCGTTTTCTGCATCCACAGGATAAATGCCTGTCCCGAAAGCCATTAAGTACTAACTTTGTCGCCCTAAATGGTGCGTATGGAGCGTCAAAATGAAATTGTACAGGACGTAGTGATCAAATTCGCCGGGGATTCGGGGGATGGGATGCAGCTGACGGGGAGTCAATTTACCAACAATACAGCCCTGCTGGGGGTCGACCTGGCCACTTTCCCGGACTTTCCCGCGGAAATCCGCGCGCCCCAGGGTACGTTGCCGGGGGTAAGCGGCTTTCAGTTGCACTTTTCGAGCGATAGAATCTATACTCCTGGCGATCAATATGATGTATTGGTGGCTATGAATGCCGCCGCGGTCAAGGTCAACCTGAAAGGGCTAAAAAAGGGCGGACGGATCATCGTCAACGAAGACGGTTTCGACGCCAAGAACCTCCGGCTGGCAGGGTATCCCGACGGCGTCAACCCGCTGGAGGACGGCAGCCTGTCCAACTATGGTGTCGTGAGGATCGACGTCACCAAAATGACCCGCGAGGCCCTCAAGGAATATACCCTGGGGACCAAGGAAAAGGACCGCGCCAAGAACATGTTCGTGCTGGGGTACCTCTACTGGATGTACAACCGCAACCTGGACAGCACGATCAGCTTCCTGGAAGAGAAATTCGGCAAAAAGGAGGAGATCCTCCAAAGCAATATCAAGGCGCTCAAGGCGGGCTATCACTTCGGGGACACCTCCGAAGCCTTCACCACGCGTTACCAGGTTTCCAAGGCGCGGATGGAGCCCGGGGTCTACCGGTCGATCATGGGCAACCAGGCGTTGGCGTACGGCCTGATCGCGGCGTCGCAGAAGAGCGCTTTGCCGCTCTTCCTGGGCACGTATCCCATCACGCCTGCCTCGGATATCCTGCACGAGCTGAGCCGGTACAAGAACTTCGGGGTAAAGACCTTCCAGGCGGAAGACGAGATCGCCGGTATTACCGCGGCCATCGGCGCGAGCTATGGCGGGTCGCTTGGCGTAACGACGACGTCGGGCCCGGGGATGGCGCTGAAGTCGGAAGCCATGGGGCTGGCGGTGATGCTGGAAATCCCCCTGCTCATCATCGACGTGCAACGGGGCGGTCCGTCCACCGGTCTCCCCACCAAGACCGAACAAAGCGACCTGCTCCAGGCGTACTACGGCCGGAACGGCGAAAGTCCGATGCCGGTGATCGCCGCATCGACCCCCAGCGATTGTTTTTATGGCGTCTATGAAGCGGTCCGCGTAGCGGTCCAGCACATGACCCCGGTGATATTCCTCAGCGACGGCTACATCGCCAACGGGGCGGAGCCCTGGCGTTTCCCGCAAAGTGCGGACCTTCCCGCCATCGACGTCTCCTTCAAGACCGACCTGGCGATCGGGGAAGACAAGTTCCAGCCCTATCTGCGGGACGAAAAGCTGGTGCGGCCGTGGGCCGTCCCGGGCACGCCCGGTCTGGAGCACCGGATCGGCGGTCTGGAAAAGCAAAACGTCACCGGCGCCGTCAGCTACGATCCCGAAAACCATCAGCAGATGGTGCGTATCCGCCAGGAAAAGGTGGAAATGATTGCGGAATACATACCCGAGCAGACATTGGACGCGGGTCCCGCCAAGGGAAAGGTGCTGGTCCTGGGTTGGGGCTCCACCTATGGCGCGATCAAAAGCGCGGTCCAGGAGATGCTGGCCGAAGGCCACGCGGTGGCGCACGCGCATATCCGCTACCTGCGGCCGCTACCGCGGAACCTGGGGCATATGCTGGATCAGTACGAGACCATTTTAATCCCCGAGATAAACAATGGGCAGCTGATCAAGATCATCCGGGATAAGTACCTGGTGGATGCCAAAGGGTTTCACAAGACGATGGGGATACCTATTACCAAGGCGGAGTTGGTGGCG
>Ga0310811_10007275_pt1 | contig 14165 bp, 10 predicted proteins | sample YCmetagenome_FD_207642 | JGI IMG/M metagenome (GOLD analysis project Ga0310811, IMG submission 207642) | Soil microbial communities from experimental microcosm in Duke University, North Carolina, United States - YC | ecosystem: Engineered > Artificial ecosystem > Soil microcosm > Unclassified ...
ATACGACTTGTCTATGCTCAATATGTCTTTGCATTTTTACCAATGCTTCACCTCTGTTTTCTTGCGCTGAATTTCTCCCCATAGTTGCTGGATATCTTCCTCATTTGTGTGTATATTGCCAATTGCTATCCTCAAAGTTAATTTTCCATCAATCTTGGTATGGGAAAGAAAGAAATGCCCGTTCGCATTAATGCGGTTCATGAACGTTTCATTGAACATATTCAGCGTGTTTTCATCATCTATGTTCTGTGGATGAAGACGGAAGCAGACGAGACTGAAAAGCGTAGGTGCCATTATCTCGACCTCTGGATCTTCCGCCATCCACTGCCTGAGTAATTGCGCTAGCCGACGATGTTCACGAATACGTGCCGCTAAGCCATCTTGTCCGAAGTAACGGAGCACCATCCATAGTTTTAGTGCACGGAAGCGACGACCCAGCGCTATACCATATTCCATCAAGTTGGGGATCGACTCATCGTGTTGATCTGTGCTGCGCAGAAATTCAGGTACGAGGCTAAATGCGGCCTTTATCAGTTCAGGTTTGCGGGTATAGAGAATGCTACAATCCGCCTGGGTAAATACCCATTTGTGGGGATTGATGATCAGTGAATCGGCCTGTTCACAGCCAGCCAGCACCCAGCGCATCTCTGGATCAATTGCTGCCGCGCCTCCATAGGAAGCGTCCACGTGCAACCATAAATTGTATTTCTGGCATATAGTAACTAGAGGAGGGATTGGATCAATGCTGCTGGTCGACGTAGTGCCAATGGTTGCTATCACCGCGAATGGTCGGTAACCAGCCGCGATGTCCTGTTGGATGGTTTGTTCGAGGATTACCGGATCGAGCCGGAGGTCATCGTCGGTGGCGATTTTTCGCACATTCTCTTGTCCGATGCCAAGCACAATCGCTGCTTTATCGACGGATGAATGAGCCTCCTGAGAGGTATAAAGACATAGTCGTGGCAGCTCGGTCCGTCCAGCCATCCCCTGCTCATGGATTGCCAGGTCAGATTGTGCTTCACGCGCCGCCGCCAGCGCGACGAGGATACCAGAAGAGGCGGTATCATTGATAAAGCCAAAGAGAGGAGCTGGTAAACCAAGCATCTGACGCAGCCAATCAACCGTGACCTGTTCCAGTTCAGTCGCGGCAGGTGATGTGCGCCAGAGCATGGCATTGACGTTGAGTGCGTTGCTCAACATTTCGCCGATGATGCCGGGACCGGAACCACTCATTGAATAATATGCGAGAAAACCGGGGGCATTCCAGTGGGTAATGCCCGGCATGATGATCGTGTCAAAATCTGCCAGAATGTCTTGCATCGATTCTGGCGCGTGGGGGGCTGTTTGTGGCAGTAATTGTTGTATTTCCCCTGGTGCTACCTGTGAGAGAACAGGATACCCTCTGATATTGGTCAGGTAGTCAGCGATCCAATCAACGGCCTGATACCCATAACGACGAAATTCCTGGGGATCCATATCCCCCAATGACATGGGCTCATGTTCGGCATCAAACGATGAAGGTGATGGAATGGTCATTCTGTTTTGCCTTTCCTGCTATATTGCTAGCGTATAACCAGGGTATGGTGCAACGCTCAATGATTCGCTATCATCCACTTTATGTTCAGGCAAGCTGAAATAGTTCCAGGTATTTCGTTGTTTGTGGCAGCGGCGTAATCTTTTTATATAGTATAGTCTTAAAAACATGTAAAATGCCAGTAATAGCGAGATTGCTTGTAAATAATCCTACAGTTATTTTCTTTCTGGTCAATGCTTCTTTTCTGGTGGTGATACGTTACTAAAGTGTGAGTAAAGAATTATTTATTGATATGTTCTGTCATTGGTCACGCGTTTCCCGTATTGCAATCGAACTGTTCTTGTATACTGACTCTGATTCCCGCATTTTCTAAGGAGCAGAAGCATGTTTAAACGTATTCTTGTTCCTCTTGATGGCTCACGACGTGCGGAAAGTGCTATTCCTGTTGCTTCACGTCTGGCGCAAGCCGCTGGTGGAACAATCATCCTACTCCGGGTGCTCAGTAGTGTGAATGAACTCTGGCCACAGATGCCACCTGAGCTTTCTGATGCCTCTGAAACAGAGCGCTATCTGGATGGTTTGAAACATTCGGCTTATCTCAAAGGTCTTACAACCGAGACACTGCTTCTCACTGGCTATCCTGCTGATATCATTGTCGCGGTTGCCGAAGAGCACCATGCTGACCTGATCGTACTCTGTCGTCATGGTGAAACTGGTTTTACTCGTTGGGTTATGGGAAGTGTTGCTCAGAAAGTAGCTCGTTCCAGTACTATTCCTGTTTGCATCTTGCGTGAGGATAATTCTGGTATCCCTGTTACTTTTCCGGATCGCGATCGCACCTTCCGCGTGCTGGTTGCACTTGATGGATCGTCGTTTGCCGAACGAATGCTTGCTCCTGCTGTACAACTGGTCGCCGGGTTAAGTTCACCTGTCACGCCCGGTGTACTCCATCTTATGCAGGTTGTGAAGTTACCTTCGGAGCAGGAAGAGCGCATTTATCAGCACTATGATGTGAATATCCGTGAATATAATCGGCACGAGGCTGAGAATTACCTTCGTACTGTCAAGGCGCAGGCAGATAAGATGGTAGAGAATATGCCTGGTGTGCAGATCACTGCATCAGTGATTGAAGATAGGGATATCGCTGGCGCATTGATTCGTACCGCTGAACCGACACCGGAGCGTACTGATTATGATCTGATTGCGCTTGCTACACATGGGCGGGGTGGACTGCAACGTTGGATGGTTGGCAGTGTCGCGGAGCGGATACTGACTGGCACGCAACTGCCGCTGCTCCTGGTTCGCCCACAGGAGGTAGCAAAACCGTTGCAGGCCCAAGAGCGCAAGATTGATCAGCCAGTGCTTTAAATGGTCTTACAGATGGTAGAGCACATGCGCAGTTTCCGGCTTAGAGCATAGCACTTTGGGACCCGGAAACTGCGTCAGAGTTGTGTTCGATCATATCAGCATGGGTTCTAAAAGAAGATATTTCTGCTTTTGGCGTCTGATCTCTATCATAGTTGTATAGTGTTTATTCTGGCATTGATCAAGAAAAGAGGAAACCGATGCAAGGAGAATTAAGTCAGGAGCAGATTGATCAGCTCCTCTATGCCAGAGATATCGGGCGTATTGGTTGCTATGCGGAAGGCCGAATATACATCGTTCCCATCAATTATGTCTATGATGGTGAGAGTATTTATGCACAATCAATGCATGGTATGAAGTTGGCTATGATGCAGGCCAATCCGGAAGTCTGTTTTGAAGTGGATCAGATTGATAATGCATCAAACTGGCAGAGTATTGTTGCCTGGGGTATCTTTGAAATTTTAAAAGGTGAAGAGGCCGCGCAGGCTCTCCAATTATTGATGCAGGCAGTCACCGCCTCAATCGCGGGAGGTAAATCGCTCCATGAGATGAGAACATTGTCTGCGATGGCAGCGACTCGACCAGGGATTTCCATTTACCGCGTTCGTCTTACTGAGAAAACTGGACGTTTTGAAAAGACTATGTAGCCCGACCCATTCGTCTGACGTTCAGATATCGATGCTCTGGAAGATGTGAGCATATAGTGATGTAGTAGAAACAATGCGTGATTTGTCTGTGAGATGGTTCTCCGATAATCATAAATAGATACAATGAAACGTACAACTTTGATTGATGAGAGCATCAATACGCAGAAAGTGAGGCGTTGTGATGATGTTCTGGAGTTATGGGTACGGGTGGCCGATGTTCTGGAATATGCTGTGGTGGAGCATTGTTTTTCTTGCACTCGTCGCAATAGGAATATGGGCTGTGACGCGTTGGATGAATAGCCGACCAGATCAAAATGGTGCAAGAATATATTCGGCACCAGATGTGTCTGCTACAGAGATATTGCGGCAGCGCTATGCGCGAGGAGAAATCAATGAGGAGACTTTTGAGCGTATGAAAGCGCATCTGGATGCTCCTGTGCGGACGTTATAAGAACTGCATGACGAAAAGGCTCGGAGGTTATCTGCCCTCCGAGCCTTTTTTGTCGTATGTGTGCAGGTTTGATGAGCGGTATAAGCTGTGTTGGTTCTCAACGTATGCTGTGCGTCTAATGATGAATATGTTCTTTCTGTTGTGACTGTTTCTCCTGTGTTATTGTGGACACAGATGATTGCGATGGGCGAACAATGAGGAGGGGAAGACTGGTACCCGTCAGGACATTATCAGCGACGCTTCCCAGCATTAACCGTTGTACGCCTCCCCAGCCATGTGTTGCGAGTGCCAGCAAGTGACAGGTGGCGGGTTGTTTGCTGGCATCAGTTCGTTCTGCCATTTTGATCAGTGTTTCCGCGATATCCCGACATTCCTCTGTTGTCCAGGTGACATGCAAATTGAGTTGTGTCGCCAGACCATCGTTCGTCAACATATCAGTCACTGATTGCAGATATTTTCCTGCTGCCGTCACTGCCTGCTGACGTAGAAAATCAACATTGATACCCATATCTTGATATTCCGCGTTTTCCTTAAAGGTGGGCAATTTGACCAGACGTGTCAGGTGCAGATTGCCTTGTCCCGGTGAGCTGAGAGCTGCAACGATATGGGCCACAGGTTCGATCACAGTTTCCGCCGCAGGCGAACCATCTAAGGCGATCAATGCAGTAAATGGTCCGGTTGTTTGCTGCGATATGAGTTCTGTTTGTCTGTCATGTTCATGGAGGATCAACGTTGGCACAGAGCTATGATGTGCAATGTGTGATGCGACACTTCCCAATAACCAGCGTTTGAACTTCGTATAGCCGTGACTTGGGAGTACGATCAGATCGATCTGGTGCGTTTGCGCATAGGACAGGATTGTGGTCGCTGCAAAGCCTGGAAGGGCCGCTTTTCGGACCGTTATATCTGCGAGTTCGGGGCGCTGTATGATGCTATCAAGATAGGCATTAGCATTGGCTAGATCATATTTGATGATGGACTCTCGTTTGATTTCTGCCAGTGTAAGGTAAGGTCCATATTCAACCCCCAGTGTTGATACCTGTAGAAGGATCAGTGTACCGCCATTTTTTCTGACGATCTGAGCGGCTGTCGGGAGCGCACCTTCAGCACGTGCCGATCCATCCAATGGGACAAGAATGCGTTTTAGCATTGCGTTCCCCTTTCTCTCAGTTGCTAATAACGTCTTAATGAACACATCTTTAGCTGTACTACTGTTGTGTTGTGATCATGTTTGATTTTGTTTCGGCGAACTTCTGTTCATGGTGGATCATTGCTGGTGGGCGAACGACAAGCAGCGGCAGTTTGGTGCTACGTATGACGCGATCTGTAATACTGCCCATGGTCCAGCGAGCAAACCCTCCCAGACCATGCGTTGAGATCGCAATGATATCAAACGGTTTTGTTGCGTTCTCTCCTGTTTCCGCTATATTTACAATCTCCGATGCGATATCTTTATTGATTGCCACTGACCATGTAATTGGGATTCTCAAGCTGGCGATGACCGGAACAGCCAGACCTTCATGTAGATGCTCGGCGGTTTGTTTTAGATAGCGTTTCGCCTTTTGTTGCAGCGAGGCTTCTCGTGATGTGGTCTGTTGTTTTTCTGCGTTATGTGGAAGTGGTGGTACAACCTGGAGCAGGTGTAGTTCGGCTGCTGATGGGCTGGCGATGGCCGCAATCAGCGCAGCCGTGGGTTCTAATACAGCTCTCGCATGAGATGAACCATCGAGTGGGATAAGGATGCGTAGTGGTCGTGTCTCATCGAGTTGGGGCGTAGTGGGAATGTGGCTCTCTTCGCGACAGACAAACACCGGGATAGACGCATTGCGAATTACCTTATCTGCGACGCTGCCCATCATCCAGCGTTTGATGCCTGTATAACCCTGACTACAGAGCGCGATCAGATCGGCCCCATGTGAAGTTGCTGTTTCCAGAATCATTTTTGCGGCTGAACCCGTGAGGACCAGGCATTCCGAAGGTAATTCTTTGCAACCTTCTGAAGCGGCAATGGTGTGTAGATAGCTCTCCGCTGCTGCGTATTGGTAGTCGATAATGTCCTGTGTGACCGCTGTTTGCATAATCCATTCAGGATCAACGACTTGCAGGAAAATGAGGGAGCCGCCAGAGACGCGTGCGAGGCGACGTGCAATCGGGAGTACATGTTCGGCTCGTGTTGAGCCATCCAATGGCACGAGAATGCGTTTAAACATCACTGTTCTCCTTTGTGTATTCCTCTTCCGCGAAAAAGCAGGGAAAGAAGAGATAGTATGAACGAATAATTTTCGGCCTTATTTTTGTATTTTTCATCCTCATAAAGACAATACGTTTCTTTCTTCGCAATGACATCTCAAGTAATTCTGCAAATGTCACAACAAGGTCACAGGTCGCTGGATTGGTTTTACCCTTGATCCTGTGACTTTATTGTGATCCTTTTTTTCGTTCAGCGATCTTGTTGTGATATCTGTAGCGTAATCTCGTGAATAAGATCTTCGCAGGTATGTGAATGCTGAACTTTGCTGTGAAACCATGTTGTTTATCCGGTGGTTCATTTAGTCGATTGCATAGCATGGGATTGGTATGCTATGTGTGATGCGTGAGGCTGTAAAAATGGATCAGTTTTGGTGATCGGCGTGAAAAAGGTCAGTGTATGTGCAACCTGAAATGGTATTTTGGGCATTAAATAAGTAGAGGGATGGAAACGGCGCTATGTCATTACAACTCCCCTTGACCTATCAGCAGAGCAATGAACATGGTTTGACCGAAGATGAAGCTTGTAAGAGATATGCTGAATATGGACCAAACGAGCCTGTGCATGCCAGAAACATATCAGGCGTGGCGCAGTTTTTGCGACTCTTTCTGAATCCGCTGGTTATTATTCTGTTGTTGGCGAGTCTGGTTTCGATCTTGCTTGGTGATGTCACCAGCGCAAGTATTATCATTACCATTGTGCTTGTCAGTAACCTGATCAATTTTGTGCAGACGTACCGTTCACAGGCGGCGATTGAAAAATTGCGAACGGGGATTGCGCCAAAGGCCACTGTCTGTCGTGATGGGCAGTGGCGTGATCTTCCTCGTAGAGAACTGGTGCCCGGCGATCTTATTCGTCTGCGCGCCGGAGATATGATTCCTGCTGATGCTCGGCTCGTCACCGCGCTTGATTTGCACGTCCAGCAGGCTGCGTTAACAGGCGAATCGATGCCGGTCGAAAAATATGCTGAAGATGGGAAGACGTCCGATGAGCATGATGCTGAGACTGCGAATCGTATTTTTCTTGGCACATCGGTCGTAAGTGGAACGGCGGAGGCAGTGATTACCGCAACAGGCAAGAACACCGCATTTGGGGATATCGCCGCTCATTTGGTGAGCCATCCGCCTGAGACGGCATTTGAGCGTGGCATTCGTCAGTTCAGCTTGCTGATTACGCAGACAGTTTTTTTTCTGGTGATATTTATCTTTCTGGTTGGTATTATTGCCAGACATGCGCCGTTTGAAACGATCTTTTTTGCTATCGCCCTTGCTGTGGGTTTGACGCCTGAATTTTTGCCGATGATTACGACGGTTACTTTGGGGCAGGGTGCGCTACGGATGTCGAAGCAGAAAGTCATCGTGAAGCACCTGGAAGCGATTCAGAATTTTGGGAGTATTGATGTTCTGTGCAGTGATAAGACGGGCACGTTAACCAGTGGTCAGACGCGACTGGAGGCGTATCGCGATCTGAATGATCAACCATCGGCGCGGGTACTCTTGTTCGCTCGTTTGAATAGTCTGTTGGAGTCTGGCTTGAAGAGTCCTCTGGATGAGGCGATCCTTCAGTATTCGAACGAAATAGTACAGACGGATGGATATGAGAAGCGTGGAGAAATCCCGTTTGATTTTGAGCGTCGTTGTCTTTCCATCGTGGTCCAGCATGGGGATGAGACACTGCTGATCACTAAAGGAGCGCCTGAACATGTGCTTGAGATATGTTCTGCATATGAGCTTGAAGGAACCTGTCAGTCACTTGATATGGTTGGCAGTCAGCAGCGCCAGCGGTACCAGACCCTGTATCGTGATTTGAGTGCGCAAGGTTATCGTGTGCTGGCGCTTGCCTATCGACGCATCGGGCAACAGGATTCGTATCGCCGCTCGGATGAGCAACAGATGGTCTTATTGGGTTTTCTGTTATTCGCTGATCCACCGAAGCTAGATGTGCGAGAGGTGTTGCAGCGCCTTTTGCAGGATGGAGTACGTGTCAAGATTTTGACGGGTGATAATGAACTGGTGACGAAACATGTCTGTGCGCAGGTCGGATTGGAGAGCGAGCGGACGGTGTTGGGGAGTGAGATAGATCATATGACGGATACTGCGCTGGCACAGGTGGCGGAGCAGGTAAACATTTTTGCGCGTATCTCGCCCGCGCAGAAAAATCGTATTATTCTGGCGCTTAAGAGTCGTAAACACGTCGTTGGTTATATGGGTGATGGCATTAATGATGCACCATCTTTGCACGCAGCGGATGTGGGTATCTCTGTTGCTTCAGCCGTTGATGTTGCCAGGGATGCAGCTTCTATTATCCTGCTTGAGCAAAGTTTGCAGGTCTTGCATCAGGGCATTCTGGAGGGACGCAGAGCTTTCGGTAATGTCATCAAATACCTCTTAATGGGGACCAGTTCAAACTTTGGCAATATGTTTAGCATGGCCGGAGCATATGCGTTTCTGCCATTTCTGCCGATGTTGCCAACGCAGATCTTGCTCAATAATTTTCTCTATGATATGGCACAGATCACGATACCTACGGATATCGTTGACCAATCCTTCATGAAAAAGCCACAGCATTGGGATATCTCGCTCATCCGGAGATTCATGATCTTTATCGGGCCAATTAGCTCGGCCTTTGATTTCCTGACCTTCTTTTTACTGTTATCTGTTTTCCATGCGGGGGCAGTCTTTTTTCACACGGGCTGGTTTGTGGAGTCATTAGCGACCCAGACGCTTGTCCTGTTTATCATTCGGACAGTAGGCAATCCATTGCGCAGTCGCCCCAGTGTACCGTTAACGGTGACAACGCTGTTTATTGTGCTGGTGGCCCTGATACTGCCGTTCTCACCACTGGCGAAACCGTTAGGTTTCACGGCGTTGCCTGCGTTCTACTTTGTTTTGTTGATTGGCATGACGGTAACGTACCTTTTTCTGGTACAAATTGTGAAAGTTCGTTTATTCAAAAGCTTTGTACGCTAGGATGACTACGTTCTGGTTGCAGGTAGCAGGGAAAAGGAGAATGTGTATATGATGTCTCGTTCGCGGCAGACACAAATCGTGCCACAGCCCGCTCCCAATCCGACAGAGAGACAGAACAATGGAGCGTCATCACAGGTACAAATGCCTCAGCAAGGATTGGCGCACCACCTGAGAAGGGCGCTCGTGCAGTATCCTCTTCCCAGCAGCACTATCTTGCTGCTGCTGGTGAGTGGTGTTTTCTGGCTAAGTGGGCAACACGCGATGGCGCAGTGGGTTTTGATCGGTATTATCTTACTGGGTGGTATCCCGCTGTTGTGGGAAATGTTGAGCCAGATGTTCCATAAAGTGTTCAGCATTGATATCATTGCGATTCTTGCGATCAGTGGCTCGCTCTGGTTAGGAGAATATCTTGCGGGTGCGATTATTGTCCTGATGCTCTCTGGTGGGAAGGCATTGGAGGCGTATGCATTGCGTAAAGCGCAAAGTTCTCTCTCGACACTGGCTGAGCGTGCTCCGCGCACGGCACATATCTGGCATGGTGAACAATTGATCGATGTGCCTGCTGATACTGTCGAGATTGGGGGCATCGTCGTTGTGAAGCCGGGGGAGGTTATTCCTATTGATGGTGTTGTGCTTGAGGGAAGTGCGAGTGTCAGTGAAGCTGATCTGACCGGAGAGCCAGTTCCGGTGAGAAAGACACCCGGCATGGTCGTGTTTTCTGGCAGCAATACGCTTGATGGTATGTTGACTGTTCGAGCGAGTAAGCGGAGCAGTGACAGTAAGTATGCGCAGATTGTACATCTTGTCAAAGAAGCACAGGAGCATAAAGCCCCTATTCATCGTCTGGCGGATCGCTATAGTATTGTCTTCACGTTTGTGACGCTGATTGTTGCGAGTGCGGCTTGGTTTTTCTCCAGGGATGCTGTAAATGCGTTGGCGGTGCTGGTTGTTGCGACGCCTTGCCCGTTGATTCTGGCGACACCGATTGCGATCATGTCGGGGATAGATAGTACTGCGCGGCGTGCTATCATTGTCAAAAGTGGTGCTGCGGTTGAACAACTGGGAGAAGTTGATGTTGCTGTATTTGATAAGACAGGTACATTGACGTTAGGTATCCCACGGGTAACAGGGCTTGTGTTGGTCGAAGATCTGACCGGAGAGGAGCGGCGGCAGCGGGAGGATGAACTATTAGCAATTACTGCTTCCGTTGAGCAATTGTCGTCGCATGTACTGGCGCGAGCTGTTGTTGATGCGGCGCAGGAGCGGCAGTTACGGCTCTATCCAGCAAGCGATTTTGAGGAGATTTTCGGGAAAGGGATTCGTGGTTGTGTGCCAGTGGCCTGTCAGTCCACACAAGAAGAACATCCGGAGCTGACTGACGAAAAGTTTTCCTGTGAAGTAGCGATTGGGAATCGTACTTTTATGCGGCAAATGGGTATTGCTTTACCACCTGAGCTTGTCGCCGAGCGGGAGCAGCGTAAAGCGCGGGGACAGATCGGAAGTTTTGTCGCGCTTGATGGTGAGGTGAAGGGATTGCTCGTGCTGGAAGATGTGCCTCGCGCGGACCTTCCTCGTCTCACCAGGGACCTGAAGGCGCAGGGTGTTCGGCAAACGGTTTTGCTGACGGGGGATAGTGAGGAGGTCGCGCAACAAATCGGAAAGTTAGCTGGTGTTGATAGGATTGTGGCGCATTGTCTGCCAGAAGAAAAAGTGCGAGTCGTACGCGAACTGGTACAGAGTGGACACCGTGTGTTGATGGTAGGGGATGGGGTCAATGACGCGCCAGCCCTCGCGGCGGCGACGGTTGGTATCGCTTTAGGGGCGCAAGGTCTTACAGCAGCCGCCAGTGTGGCTGATGCAGTGCTACTGTCGACGGATATTCTACGTGTCGTCTCTGCCGTGCGTATCGGTCGTCATGTGATGCGTGTCGCTCGACAGGGTATCTGGATTGGTATGGGATTGAGTGCGATTGCCATGTTGTTTGCTGCCTATGGATACATTATTCCTGCGCTCGGCGCAATTTTGCAGGAAGGTATCGATGTACTGGTAATCTTGAATGCCTTGCGTGCCGCTCAGATAGGAAAAGATCCTGTGTAGAGAGGGGAAATCGTGCAATGACAGCCAGGGGAAGGTACTGATGAGAATATGTTTTGTTTCTCAGTGGCTTGAAGAGCGAGACGTTATGGAGACATGAGGAGCATCCTTGCTTGATACGGACCTGTTTATTGATTCCCTCTACGATGGTTGTTAGCAATATGGATGTGATGTGGCTGTCTTAGACTTTCAGTATCGCTACGATTTGTTCACCATCTGGAATTTGATGTGCATCCAGAGCATAGACCGTGCCATCATGAAGCATCGTTTGTGCTGCCGTGCGATCCAGTAGTTCATCATCGTCCCATTTCGCTGTTTTGTGGATTTGCACTGTGTTTGAAGCTTCATCAAAAGTGCCCCATTGCTCTCCGTTTGCAGCGATGAAGAGTGTGTCGATATGACCATGATAGGCTGCTGGCACAATTTCCTGCATGTTGTTTGTGGTCAATCTTGTGCCTTTGAATTCCAGGTACTTTGTGCGCGCATTCTGCTGAGCTTGCTGGTGATGGGGAGCGGCAAGATGCCAGGATTTTTGATGTAGTACATCTAATCCGAGCTGATCAGGTGTGCCTGAGATACCTTGCGGGAGCAAGTAAGGATACGAATTGGCCTGATGATAGAGTGGGAAGAGATGGTCCACACCAGCTAAGATGAGTGGTGCTTTTTCTATACGCAAGATCTGGTGCAAACCCATATCTACTTGCTGAAGATAATGCAGCAAATACTTTCTTGTACTGTCGATTTCCTCTGCGGTATCAGGCAAAAGCACACTGTACCGTTCGTTTGCTGGCATGTTGTGAAATTGTATTTGCCGTTCTGGTTGGTGCGTGGAAACGATATCCATAAAGTATTCAGGGATACGGACTGGAAGAGGAATTTCACGGATAGTATGCCGTGTTCCTTCAAAAAGTCTATCCATAGTATATGAGAGTGATAGGATATAAAAAAGACTATTATAAGTGAACATAGGCAGGAGTGGTTTCAGGTAAAAGTGTGATGCTATAAGCATCTGTTCCTTTAATTGTGTGGGTAAGAAATAGGCCCGGAACATATCGGCTGAACGGAATATTGCCAGGCCGCCTTCACGTTGCTGCCAGAACTGTTCATCATCGAGGAGCGCTTCCAATGGTTTCAACAGGTGTTCCCGTTGGATAGTGGGTATTTCTTGCAGACGAACGCGATGTTCTACTTCTTGTACCAGTTGCCGATAGCGTCCTACCGTTTGTTGTACGTTGTCTGTGCTTTGATTTATGGGCATATACAGTGAAATGCATGGCTCTGAACTATGTCTCATCAGCGCCTTTAATTCAAATGAAGATGGCAATTGCATACAGGCACGCTCCTTTGGCCGTTTCAAAGTATAGTAAGAGATGGTCCTTTCTCAAAGGATTGATTTATTCTAAGTATATCGAGTGATAATCAAAATTGTGTCTCATAGTCAATGTATTGTCTCACAAAAATCTCACGAACTTTCTTCTCTATCAGTAGTTTACTGTCTATATATAGGGTTTGCAAGTGTGGAAGGCTGGAAGGTGATGGTTGCAACAGTTGAGTTGATTAGCATATTTTGCATATGATTATAGAAGAATATATATTTTATGCTTGTATATAGATTGAAAAACGTAAAACAAGCTGTGACAAAAATGTGATGTACATTCAATGTTGAGAGAGTATCCTGTGACACCTCGAAATTATCATTAGTGTGTGAAGTGAAAGGAAAAACGAGACTGATAGCGTTTTGAAAGGATAGATGGTATGTTTCAGCACATTCTTGTTCCGCTTGATGGATCGGCATGTTCAGAACAGGCGCTTCCTCTGGCCGCACAGATTGCACGCTCAACTGGATCGAAAGTAACGCTGATGCGTGTCGCGCAATTTCCAGGTGACTATTATGCTTTTGTCTACAGTAGTCCGTTGTGGAGCGAAGATTTTTTGCAGGTTACTGAAGATGAAGCTCAGGATTATCTGGATCGGATGCGTACAGATTCCATCTTGAGTAATATTCCCGTTGAGACAGAGGTTATCGCTGGTGGACCGACAGCAAGTGTCCTTGTAAAGAACTCTCAAATACAGAATGTTGACCTTATTGTGATGTGTTGTCATGGGTATACCGGATTAAAGCAATTTATTATTGGTAGCATCGCGCATCAGGTAACACGTCATAGCATGATTCCGATTCTGGTCCTGCATGAGGATCATACTGGTACACAGGCATACAGGCGTATCTCTCATCCATTCCCTGTCCTGGTTGCTCTGGATGGATCTCGTTTAGCTGAAACAGCACTCCTTCCTGCGGCGACATTGAGTACGATCTTATCGGCCCCCCAATCTGGAAGCATGCATCTGTTACGTGTGGTTCAACCTGTGTTCACCTCGATTGTCTCAACGCGGCAGGCGGTAAAACGAGCGAATGATGCAGCCATTGAGGCAGCAAAAGATTATCTGACAGCGGTAGAAGAGAAGATTAAGCAGAAAGAACTCATATCTGTTCCGCTTGAAATCAGCTCATCGGTCTGTTTGGCTGATCATGTGGCGAGTACGCTGGTAGAGGCAGCGGAGCAAGGCGATATGCCGTTTAGTGCATTAGCTGTTGCAACGCATGGTCGGAATGGGATCACACGCTGGCTATCAGGCAGTGTAACCGAGTCGGTGCTCAACCATACAAAATTGCCTTTACTGATTGTGCGGCAACAGCAGCAAAAAGAAGTGAATACGGTGAAAATACAAGATAAGGATGTGGTAGGAAGCAAAAATACGTATTCGCCCTTTGCTATGTATTGATTTTGAGCAGAAGATGGTGTGTGTTTCCAAATGGGTGTGTTGAAGGAAAGAACATACAGGGTAAAAGCGATTTAAA
>Ga0310811_10007276_pt1 | contig 14164 bp, 8 predicted proteins | sample YCmetagenome_FD_207642 | JGI IMG/M metagenome (GOLD analysis project Ga0310811, IMG submission 207642) | Soil microbial communities from experimental microcosm in Duke University, North Carolina, United States - YC | ecosystem: Engineered > Artificial ecosystem > Soil microcosm > Unclassified ...
TTGAGCTTCGTACATCCCTTTAACAGCAGGTCTGCCTCCCCTGCATCGAATTTACCGCGGATGTTGCTCTCCCGGCTCGTTATATTGAAGAGGCTCAGTTCATAGATGACGTTGAAGACCCTCCGGTTACCCCAGATATCCTTTCCATAAAAATTCCCGAAAAAAATATCGAAGATCAGCCGGCGGGTCTGCTTCAGGTTGATGTCCAGCAGCAGGCTCAGCATAGAGCCTAACCGGGTTTTCAGTATTTGCTCCAGCACGCCGATACGGGCGCCTTTCAGGTATTTTACCATCGAGCCCAGGGCCGCATCGGAAAAATTAGCAATGGCCGGCGTCCCGGCCTTTAAGGATGCGATGAGCTCTTTGTCCGAAGCTGCCAGGGATCCTGTCAGTCTTCCGATCATAGGATTCCCTTCTTTATAGCCTATGGCCAGCGCCACCAGCACCAACGCCAGGATGGCAGGCGACAGCAGGAGAAAGCCAAGATTCATCCAGCCTCCGGGTTCCGCAAAAACCAACAGCATGATGGCCAGGACCAGCAGCACCATGGAGACGATACCGGTGATCTTCAGGATCGAGCTCAGCCTGGCGACAGCCTTCCTCAATCCCCCTCCTATACTGGCCACATTCTTTTTGCGATAGCTGCCTGTCTCCACGGAAGGGGGCGGCACATAAGGGTCCATGAAATAACTGGCCACATCCGAAACGATCATCAGGTCGAACCCGCTGGCAGGGTCGTTCAGCCTCCTTCTCTTGTCCGCCAGCATGGCGCTGTAAACACCCTGGTTATCGTCGACACCGCCATCCATCAGCCCGATGGGAGTATCCAGCAGTCTGGGTCGATTATTGTAATCCGTTATGATCATCGCCTGCTCTAACGTATTGCAGTCAAGCCCCTTCTTTTTCTTCACATCATCCCGTGCGGGATAACTGAAGTCACGGGGATAGATAATGGGCTCAAAGCCGGCGGGGAAACAGGAAGAGGAGGCCATAATATCCCCCAGCTTGATCTGCTTCAGAGTTTCCAGGGCCGTCTTATCGATCTTGTTAAAGTATATATACTGATTGCCCGTCTTGCCATCCACAGAGGTACCACCCGGCGAGACCGATACCGGACCTCCCGCCTGCCAGCGAAAAGACAGGCCCCTGTAGAATTCCGTCGCATTAAAACAAACTTCCACATCCTGTCGGTCGACGGGCTGGGCGGGTCCGACGGGCTGCCTGGATTCGACGGGCTGGCCGGGCTGGCCTGGTTCAGCTGTTAAACCGGGTTCAGCGGGTTGACCCGGTTCAGCGGGGAGACCCTCTCCCCAATAGACCCCGAAGGTCTCTCCCCTGAATAATTTCCGGTCATAGATCTTGGCAAATGCATTGATGAAATTTCTGCTCTTGTCTTCATCCTCCCATTCCTTATCCTCATTCATGATAGCCAGTACTTCTTCCAGCAACGTCTCCCCATTCATAAAGGTCCGTATGTCCTTATATACTGTTTCAAAAGGAAGCCCTTTCTTCCGGTAGGACGAAAACAATATAGCGGGGAAAGTCCCGCCGGAAGCGGAGGAGATAAATTCCACATTGTCCAGCAGGCTTCTTTCCTTTCCTGCGGGATCCTTATATTTCAGGTGATGGAGATAACTCATGGTGCCGATGCTGAAGGAGGCGGCCCGGAAGCCTCCCCCCGACAGGGCCAGGGCAATTTTAGCAAACGGGGTCTTCAACGGAGTGGCATGCAGTTGATTTTTATCTGTCTGCTCCGCCGTACGATCGCCCGGCAGGGTTGCTGTCACAACAGGGGTTAGCTGCTCTTCCATAAAGATGAGATTAGGTTGTTACGGACATCAATATATTGATTTTTTATCATGCAAAAAAAAGGTGTTTGTGTGGATTTACTTTTCCCCGTTACCTTTATTCAAACTCTGCTATATGAATGGCTTCCTGACGATGCTGTTGTTCATACCCTTCTTACCCATCCCGGGCGTCTTTAAGCTCTACGATCCCTATCCCGTTTATACGGGCAATGATCTGGGCCTCCGTTATACAAAGACCGAAGCCCGGTTCCGGATCTGGAGCCCTCCGGCCGAGGCCGCAGAAATTTTGCTTTATAAGGCAGGCAGCGACCCCTTACCCTTTAAAACGGCCGAACTAAAAAAAGGGAAGGCCGGTGACTGGTCTGTCCGGCTAACGGGAGACTGGAAAGGGACCTTTTATACTTTCCGCGTAAAGATCGGCGGAGCCTGGAGTGAGGAGGTCCCCGATCCCTATGCCAGGGCAGTGGGAATTAATGGAAAGAAGGCCCAGGTGGTGGACCTGAAAGATACGGATCCACCGGGGTGGGCAGAGGATAAAAGCCCCCGGTTCTCAAAGAACAACCGGCCGACGGATGCCATTATCTATGAATTACATATCCGCGACGCCAGCATCCACTCCCATTCCGGTATCCGCCACAAGGGAAAATTTTCCGGGCTGCGGGAAGAAGGCACGGTAAATATAGACGGGCTGTCCACCGGGCTGGGGCATTTGAAGGAGCTGGGTGTCACTCATATCCACCTGCTACCCTTCTTCGACTATAATTCCGTGGATGAGAGTAAGCCCGACAGCCTGCAATACAACTGGGGTTATGATCCCCTCAATTATAATGCGCCGGAAGGTTCGTATAGCGACAACCCCTATGACGGAACCGCCCGGATAAAAGAACTCAAACGCCTTATTGCCTCCTTTCATCACCATGGACTACGGGTGATCATGGATGTTGTATATAATCATACGGCCCTCACCGGCCGATCCAATTTTAATCAACTCGTACCCGGTTACTATTACCGTCATAACAAGGACGGGAGCTTTTCCAACGCCACGGCCTGCGGGAACGAGACAGCCAGCGAAATGCCCATGATGCGCAAATTCATCCTGGAAAGCGTTGCGTATTGGGCCCGGGAATATCATATCGATGGTTTCCGTTTCGACCTGATGGGAGTGCATGATATCGGGACGATGAACCGGATAGCAGATACCCTTCATAAAATAAACCCCTCTATCCTCCTCTATGGGGAAGGCTGGACGGCTGGCGATTCCCCCTTGCCGGATTCGTTGCGGGCTATTAAAAAGAATGTCGGGCAGCTACGTGGCATCGCCGTGTTCGGCGATGAAATGCGGGATGGTATAAAAGGCAGTGTTTTTGATGTACATGACAAAGGATTTGCCAGTGGCAAGGCAGGCATGGAAGAATCCGTGAAATTCGGCATCGTTGCAGCCTGCCCACACCCTCAAATCGATTATTCCAAAGTCAACTATTCAAAAATTCCATATGCCAACGATCCGGGAGAAGTGATCACGTATTGCGAATGCCACGATAACAATACACTTTGGGACAAATGGGCATTATCCTGTCCCGATGCAACAGGGGAACAACGGGAGAAAATGCAGCTGCTCGCCCTGACAATCGTGCTTACGTCCCAGGGCATTCCCTTTCTGCACGCCGGATCAGAATTCCTCCGCTCCAAAAAGGGAGTGGAGAACTCCTATAATGCCCCCGACAGCATCAATGCCCTTAACTGGGACCTGAAAAGAAAGAATTCCTCCGTTGTACAGTATGTAGAAAGGCTGATTCGTCTCCGGAGGCAACACGCTGCTTTCCGGATGACAACAGGCAAACAGATCGCAGAGAATATCCGGTTTGATGAACAGGCACCTGCCGGCACCATCATTTACACTATCAATGGGGCGGCTCTCGGGGATTCCTGGAAGAAGATCCGCATTGCTTTCAACGGTGGCAATACTGAAAAAGTGTTGCCCCTGCCTGACGGCAGGTGGAGAGCCGGCCTACTTCCCCAGGCCCCATTTCCTCACCAGGCCGGATCGGATGCCGGAACTTATTCCGGGAATATTCACCTCCCGGCCTATAGCGCAATAATTCTCTATCAATAAGATCAGGTCTTTCTCCGCTAAACGTTAAGAATTAGTGATATTATGTCCAAAAAAACGGGAATCCCAGCTTTCTAACCTACCTTTTACGTCTATGCTCAAACACGTCGCAGACCTAAAGACATTGCTGTACCTCGCACTTACTACCGCTATTTTTTTTGTACAATGGAATACCGGCTTTTACTGGCCGGTATATATTCTATCCTTATACTTTGCCATTACCGTCGCGGTGATTGCCCATAACCACAACCATGTTCCCATGTGGAAGTCTTCCCTGCTCAACCACGTCATGGACAACTGGATCACGCTGTTGTATGGATTTCCCGCTTTCGCCTGGACACCGACGCACAATAAAAATCACCATAAATTCAATAACCGTGAGGGGGATTATACGATCACCTACCGCTACAGCGAACGGAACAATCTGTTTACGCTGCTCTCCTACCCTTCCATCAGCAGTTATTTTCAGCAAAGCCCGGTCATGGGCCATCTCCGGCACCTGTATGCCAATAAAAGGAATAAGTTCTACCTGGCCATCCTGCAATATGTAACGCTGGGACTTTTCATCGGGATCACCTTATGGCTGGACTGGCGGAAATCCCTGCTGTATGTCGTCATTCCCCAGCAGATAGCCTTATTCACGGTCATGATCTTTAATTATATCCAACATGTTCATGCGGATGAAGAGTCAAAATTCGACCATTCCCGGAATTTTGTCAGCCGGTTTACCAATTTCATGATGTTCAACAATGGCTATCATACGGCCCACCATAATAAAGCCAGCCTTCATTGGAGCGACCTTCCCCAGGCCCATGCCCGTATCGCCCATCTTATCGCCCCGCAGCTGAATCAGAAGGTCATTCTCATCTATCTTTTTAAGACCTACATCATCGCCCCTTTCGGGGCTGCTTACAAAAAGACGAATTCCATGCGGCTGCAGCGCAAGTCGAAGGAAGGGGAACCGCAAGACCCTATCCCCCACTAATAAAACACAAAGGGGCCGCCATATTCCCAATTCACCTTACATTTAAACATTCAAAACCAATCGCCTCGTTATGAATGTCTTTTCCGCCAATCGTCGCGCTGCTGGCAGCGCCAAGCCAACTTCCGCATTCCGCGCCGCCGGCCTCGTACTGTTATCCGGCCTGCTGCTGACGGCATTTACCTGCCCGGCGCAAAAGATCCTGCGGGTGGGTGTAGCAGGGCTGACACATGACCACGTACACAATATCATGCACCAATTCAAGAAGGGGGAAGTCATCATAGCCGGCATTGCAGAGGCGGATGAGCAACTGGTGGCACGTTATAAAAAGACCTACCAGCTACCGGACTCCCTTTTCTTCAAGAGTCTCCCGGCGCTGCTGGAACATACCCGGCCGGATGCCGTACTGGCCTATAACGCCATCTCCGAACACCTGGGAGTAGTAGAGATCTGCGCCCCCAGGGGTATCTCCGTCATGGTGGAAAAACCCCTGGCCACCACGGTAAAGGATGCCGACAGGATAGCCGCCTTAGCCAGGCAATACCATATCCACGTCCTCACCAATTATGAGACCACCTGGTATAATACCAATCAACAGATCAACGAACTGGTCAATACGCAGCACGCTATCGGGGACGTGAGGAAAATGATCGTACACGATGGACACCAGGGCCCCAAAGAGATCGGCTGCAGCCCGGATTTCCTCAACTGGTTGACCGACCCGGTGAAAAATGGGGGCGGGGCGCTGCGGGATTTCGGCTGTTACGGCGCCAACCTGATGACCTGGCTGATGAAAGGGAAGGCTCCTATCTCCGTTACTGCCATCACCCATCATATCAAACCAGCTATTTATCCCAAAGTGGAAGACGATGCCACCATCCTGCTGGAATATGCCGACGCGACGGGCATTATCGAGGCTTCCTGGAACTGGCCTTTTAGCATCAAGGACTGGGAAGTATTCGGCGTGTCCGGTTACCTGCATGCCCTCAATGACAAGAACCTGGAGGAAAGGACCAAAAGATCTTATGACAGCATCACCGTTAAACCGGCCGCTTACCAGGACAATCTTCCTTACCTGGCAGACGTCCTGAGTGGAAAGACGGACCCGGCAGGGGATTGCTCCTCCCTGGAGAACAACCTCATCGTGGTGCGTATTCTGGCCGCGGCCACTAAGTCCGCCGCCGAAGGAAAGAAGATCGTGCTGTAAATGGTATCTTTGGGCATGCAATTGACCAGGAAAGTTATTGGTGAAGAGCTAAATCTTTTCGAAGACCATTTCAAAGAAGCCGTCAGGAGTCATGTTCCCCTTTTAAACGGGATCATGAATTACATCATCTCTCGCAAAGGCAAACAAATGCGGCCCATGTTCGTATTGTTATGCGCACGCCTGGGAGGCCCCATCAATGACAGCAGTTACCGGGCAGCCTTGTTTGTGGAAATATTGCATACCTCCACCCTGATACACGACGACCTGGTAGATGAGTCGCTGGAAAGAAGAGGCGCCTGGTCCATCAATGCCTTATGGAAGAACCGGACCGCCGTCTTTGCAGGAGATAATCTTTTTACCAAAAGTATTTTACTGTTATTATCGCAAGGGGACCACATTATCCTGAAAATTTATTCGGACGCCATCGGGAAAGTCATCGAAGGGGAACTGCTGCAGATGGAGAAATCCCATAAGCTCAACCAGCAAGAGGACGTTTATTATGACATTATAAAAGGCAAAACGGCCACGCTGCTGGCAGCCTGCTGCGCAGCGGGAGCCGCCTCCACTTTTGAAGATCAGGGGTCCATCCGCAAACTCTATCAGTTCGGTGAGACGGTCGGCATCGCTTTTCAAATAAAGGACGATCTGCTGGATTATGGCAATACCGACATCGGCAAGCCGACAGGGAATGATATCAAGGAGAAGAAAATCACCCTCCCCCTCATTTATACCTTGAATACCTGCCCACCCCCACTGAAGAAAAAACTATTGGACATCGTCAAACACCATCATGCCGATAAGGAAAAAGTGCAATTTGTCGTTGCGGAAGTCATCAAAGCCGGCGGCATTCGCTACGCGGAAGAGAAGATGCTGTACTACCGGGACGAAGCCCTGAAGCTATTATTTGAGTTCCCTCCTTCGGATGTCCGGGCAGCACTGGAAGAGTTGGTGAGGTATACTACTGATAGAAGTTATTAGGGAGCGGCCCTTCGGCCCTACAGTCCTCAGTTCCGGGTCTGATGATGGCCCTGGCGGGCATAACGCCCTTGGCGTTATTGGTTGGACGCCATGTATTCCTGCAGGGTGATCTTTCCACTCATCAGCTGGACATATAATACTTCCGGGCTCAAATTTCTTTCTTTGATCTGAACCACTAACTCTTTGTCGAAAAAGAGGTTTTTTAAGATAGATTTCATAGTTGTAATCTTTAATTGTTACTGTAAAATTACCATGGGAATTTCATGCCTGCCAGACAAGTTAGGGCCCTTCCTATTATCCCAAACCTGTTAAAAAAACAGCAAAACCCTTGCTGACAGCGGATTTAGCCGGGATTCTGCTATGAACGCCAATAGCGAACGGACGGAGTATCAAAAGCGAACAGTCAATAGGAGAGGGATATTGTAATGCACTGATTATCAATTTTGTAAAATCCGGCATATTTTAGGATGTCCCATCGGGAAGAAACCTAACTATGCTTACAAATTACTTCCGGATCGCCTACAGGAATCTTGTAAAAAACAAAGCCCATTCTTTTATCAACATTGCAGGCTTGTCTGCCGGCATGGCCATCGCCATGCTGATCGGCCTCTGGATCGCCGATGAATGGGCCTTCGACAGGAACTTCGAAAACTATGACCATATCGCCACCGTCTGGCAAAACAATTCCGACAATGGCAGTATCCTCACAGGAACCAATGTCCCCTTCCCCCTGGGAGCCGAACTCCGTAATACTTTCGGCGGCGACTTCAAAGAGGTAGCCATGTCCAGCTTTGATCAGACCCATATCTTCGCAGTGGGAGATAAACGACTGAGCCCGGTAGGCCGCTATTTCGAGCCGGCCATCACAAAAATATTATCGCTGAAAATGCTGGCCGGCAGCGGTGACGCCCTGAACGACCCACATTCCGTCCTGTTATCAGCATCCCTGGCCAAAGCTTGCTTCGGCAATGCGGACCCGATGAACAAGACTCTCAAAATGGATAACCATACCAACCTTACCGTGGCAGGGGTGTACCAGGATATACCTTATAGCTCTTCTTTTAAAACCATTACTTTTTTGCTGCCCTGGTCACTCCGTGTCCAGGACGGGGGATTGGATAAGAACAACTGGAGGGCCAACGGTTTCCAGGTCTTTGTACAGACGGCCGGGCATACCTCCATGGAGAAGGTGTCGGCGAAGATCAAAGACGTCACACTGCAGCACCTTGCTGCCAACGACCGTGCATCACACCCTCAATTATTCCTCCACCCCTTATCGCACTGGCATCTGTATTCCGAATTTAAAAATGGAGTCAATGTCGGCGGGGCCATCCAATATGTCTGGTTGTTTGGCATCAGCGGCTTATTTGTCCTGTTGCTGGCCTGTATCAATTTTATGAATCTCAGCACGGCCCGAAGCGAACGGCGGGCCAAAGAAGTGGGCATCCGCAAGACCATCGGCTCCCGGCGGGTACAACTGATCGGCCAGTTCTTTTACGAATCTATCCTGATGGCGCTGCTGGCGCTGGCAGTCGCCCTGGTCCTTGTACAGCTGCTGCTACCCTTCTTCAACGAACTGGCCGGAAAGAAAATAGCCATTCTATGGGGAAGCCCCTTATTCTGGTTAAGCTGTCTGAGTTTCAGCTTGATCACCGGCCTCATCGCAGGCAGTTATCCAGCCCTCTATTTATCTTCTTTCCGTCCGGTGAAAGTGTTGAAAGGGACTTTCCGGGCAGGCCGGGCGGCGGCCACGCCACGAAAAGTATTGGTGGTATTGCAATTCACCGTTTCCATTATTCTCATCATCGGCACCATCGTCGTCTTCCGGCAGATCCGGTTTGCGCAGGACCGCCCCATCGGATATGACCGTGACGGGCTGATCATGGTCCCGATGAATACATACGATATCCATGATCACTATGATGTTGTCCGGGAGGACCTGAAGGCAACCGGGGCCGTAAAGGAAATGGCGGAATCCTGGAGTCCCCTCACCGCCGTCTGGAATACTTCCGGCGGGTTTGCCTGGGAAGGTAAAGACCCGGGACTTTCCCTCGACTTCCCTCTCGACTGGGTCTCCTACGAATATGGCAAGACCGTCGGCTGGCAGTTCATCGCCGGAAGGGATTTCTCCCGATCCTTCAAGACAGATTCCACCGCCTTTGTCATCAACGAGACCGCCGCCCGGTTCATGGGATTGAAAGATCCCGCAGGCAAGACGATCTTCTGGCAAGGCCATCCTTATACGATCATCGGCGTTATAAAAGATATGCTGGCAGAGTCGCCCTATGAACCCGTCCGGCCTTCCTTATTTCATTTGTCGACAGACCCGGGCACGCGTATGATCGTAAAGATCAATCCTGCTGTCAATACCCGCGAAGCCCTGGAGAAAATAGAAGGGGTTTTTAAAAAATATGCGCCCGAACAACCTTTTAATTATGAATTTGCCGACCAGGAATATGCGAAAAAATTCGGGGACGAACAACGTATAGGTCGTATCGCGGTGGTATTCGCCCTGCTCGCAATTTTTATCAGTTGCCTGGGGCTGTTCGGAATGGCCTCTTTTATGGCGGAACAACGTACCAAGGAGATCGGGGTGAGAAAAGTGCTGGGCGCCTCCCTGCTGAGCCTGTGGCGGCTGTTGTCCACGGATTTCGTAGAGCTGGTCCTTCTCTCCCTCTGCATCGCCATCCCCCTGTCCTGGTATTTTATGACCAGCTGGTTGCAACATTATGCCTATCACTCCCCTCTTTCCTGGTGGATCTTCGCGGCAGCGGGGCTGGGGGCTTTGCTGATCACCTTGTTCACGGTCAGCTTCCAGGCCATCCGGGCGGCAATGGTTAACCCGGCGAAGAGTTTGAAAACGGAATAAAAACAACTGCCATGATAAAAAATTATTTCAAAATCGCCTGGCGCAATCTTATAAAGAACAAAGTCTCCTCCATTATCAATATCGGAGGTCTGGCGGTAGGCATGTCCGTGGCCATCCTCATTGGCTGCTGGATCTGGGACGAACTGTCTTTTGACAAGTACAATTCCAACTACGAGCGGATTGCCCAGGTGATGCAGCATGCGACCATGAACGGGGAGAAAGGCACCGGCATGACCATCCCCTATCCCATAGGGGAAGCCCTCCGGAAAGAGTATGGCGGGGATTTCAGCCAGGTGCTCATGTCCACCTGGAATAGCAAACACGTACTGTCTTATGGTGACAAAAAACTCAATGCCTATGGCACCTTTATCGAGCCGGGGGTTACCAGCATGCTCGATCTGAAGATGTTAAAGGGAAGCCGGGATGGGCTGAAGGATCCTGCTTCGATCTTATTGTCCGCCTCTCAGGCAAAAGCCTGGTTCGGAGATGCCGATCCTATGAACCGGATTATGAAGATCGATAATGACAACCGGCTGAGTGCAAAGGTGACGGGGGTCTATGAAGACCTTCCGGAGAACTCCTCTTTTGCCGGCATGTCTTTCATCGCCCCCTGGGACCTCTTCTTTAATAACTCGGACTGGATCAAAGGAATGAAGGATACCTGGCGCTGCAACTGCTTTTTATCCTATGTCCAGGTGGCTGACCATGCGGACATGGAGAAGGTCTCCCGGGAGATAAAAGATATAAAATTAGACAAGGTCAATAAGAGCGAACTGAAGGGGAAGCCAGAGGTTTTCCTGCAACCGATGAATAAATGGCATTTGTTTTCGGATTTTAAGAATGGCGTTAATACCGGGGGACGGATACAATATGTCTGGTTATTTGGGATCATTGGTCTGTTTGTCCTGCTGCTGGCTTGTATCAACTTCATGAACCTGAGTACGGCCCGTTCCGAACGAAGGGCCAAAGAAGTAGGTATCCGCAAAGCCGTCGGTTCCTTACGGGTACAGCTGATCGGGCAGTTCTTTTGCGAATCCTTACTGGTAGCCTTTCTAGCCTTTTTATTGTCCCTGCTGCTGGTGGAGCTGAGCCTGCCGCTCTTCAACGAGGTAGCCGGGAAAAAAATGACCCTGTTCTGGGGCAGCCCCTGGTTCTGGCTTCTGGGGATCGGGTTCACCTTGCTGACCGGCATCATTGCCGGCAGTTATCCGGCCTTATATCTGTCGTCCTTTCAGCCGGTCAAAGTGTTAAAGGGGGTCTTCAAGGCTGGCCGCCTGGCGGCGCTGCCGAGGCAGGTGCTGGTCGTACTGCAATTCACCGTTTCCGTGATCCTCATCATTGGCACCGGCGTGGTATTCCGCCAGATCCGGTTTGCCAAAGACCGCCCGATAGGCTATAGCAGGGATGGGCTGGTGTCGATGCCCATGGGTACCCCAGCCATCCATAATCATTTTGCCGTCGTGCGGGATGAGCTGGTGAAAGAAGGCGCCATCAGTATTATGGCCGAGTCCGCCAGTGAGACCACCGGTGTCAACTCCACCAATGCCGGCTTCGACTGGAAAGGCAAAGACCCGGGGCTGTCCGTCGAATTCCCCAATACGGATGTATCTGTGGATTACGGAAAGACAATAGGCTGGCAATTCCTGGATGGGCGTGATTTTTCGAAAGACCTGGCTACCGACTCCCTCGCCTTTGTCATCAATGAGTCGGCGGCAAAATACATGGGGTTGACTCATCCCGTGGGAGCAATCGTTCGGTGGGACTCTATCCCCTATACCGTGATCGGGGTGATCAGGGATGTCATTGCCGAATCTCCCTTTGAGCCCGTCAGACCCTCTTTATATCACCTGGCCAAAGGCGGCCAGGATTATGTCATCGCCCGCATCAATCCCCATAGCAGCGCCCATGAAGCCATGAATAAGATCCAGGCCCTGTTTACAAAAATCAACCCCGATCAGCCTTTTGAATATCAGTTCGTGGATGCCGCCTACTCCGAAAAGTTCGGTTATGAAGAGCGAATCGGCCATCTGGCCGCTGTCTTCGCCGGTCTCGCCATCTTCATCAGCTGTTTGGGCTTGTTTGGCATGGCCTCCTTTATGGCGGAGCAAAGGACCAAGGAGATCGGGGTAAGAAAGGTGTTGGGCGCCTCCGTCTTCCAACTATGGCGTCTGTTGTCCAGGGACTTCGTCTTGTTGGTGATCCTCTCCCTGCTCATCGCCACACCGATTGCTTATTTTGCCATGCACAGCTGGTTACAGAATTACCATTACCGCGCGGAAATCTCCTGGTGGATCTTTGCCCTGGCGGGCTTGGGGGCCTTGCTCATCACCCTCCTCACGGTAAGCTATCAGTCCATCCGGGCCGCGACCAGTGATCCCGTTAAAAGTTTGAGAACGGAGTAAGGGAAGTTTCTACGATCTTTTGTACCTTCCAACCCCGGGCAATGCCCGGGGATTCAAAATACTATGACCATGTTTAGCCAACTTTTTCAATTTGCCTTATTGCTGCTGCCTCTGGGCGCCTTCGCGCAAAAAGATCACGAGTCATCGCCTTCCCATCCAGGGGTCGTCTCTTATACGTATCGGAAATCCTTTGAAAAAGATATTCCCTCCACCCTGGACATCATCAAAGGAAATGGCATCACCGACATCGAGTTCTCCAACCTCTTTGGCAAGACAGCCGCCGACCTCCGCAAAATGATCGATGAGAAAGGAATCTACTGTTCCTCCTTCGGAGTAAGCTATGATGACCTGGTGAACAAGACAGCGGAAGTAGCGCAAAACGCCAAAACGCTCGGTGCAAGTTATGTACGGGTGGCAGGGATTCCTCATCCCGCGCCGGGAGGAACCGGGTCGGGAGTATTTACCCTGGAAGAAGCACAGAAGGCCATCGATGATTTCAACCGGGTGGGCAAGATCCTAAAAGAAGAATATGGGCTGGGTTTCATCTACCACAATCATGGTTTTGAATTTCAGCCTTACGGGGACGGAACGTTATACGATCTTATCGTCACGAAGACAGACCCGAAATATGTCAGCTTTGAAATGGATATCCTCTGGGCTTTTTTCCCGGGGCAGGATCCTGCCGGGCTGTTACGCAAGTACGGGAGCCGGTATAAGGCCCTGCACCTGAAAGACCTGCGCAAAGGCGTAAAGGGAGACCTATCCGGCGGCACCTCCTCCGACAATGATGTGGTGCTGGGCACGGGGCAGATCGACCTGCCGGCCGTACTGAAAGCGGCCCGGGCCGCGGGCATCCGGCATTATTATATCGAAGATGAGAGCAATGCCGTGATGGAGCAGGTGCCGCAGAGCATCGCTTATCTGAAAAAATTTAAATAAGCCAGACGGCGGGCCGGCAGCATTGAGCCCGTTGGCCCTATCCGGCCCAGGGCTGGACAAGTTCCGGCGCCGTCCTTTTGGGCCCTGCCTGTTCAAAGCTATAAGCCAGGCTCAATAATTCCCCTTCCCGGTAAGCCCCTGCTATAAATGAGAGGCCGATCGGCAGTCCCTGCACCATTCCCATCGGGACCGTGATATGAGGGTATCCCGCCATGGCAGCCGGTGAGGAAAAAGAGAAGCCGGTATCATAATCCCCATTGATCAGGTCGATACAGCAGGCGACACCGTTAGTGGTAGCGCAAATGGCATCCAGTTTGTATTGGCTGATCAGGTCGTCGATGATCTTACGCGCGCCGGTGGTCTTTTTGACTGCGTCCTTATATTCCTTATTGTCCAGTCCGGCTTTCTCCTGGCTGCTCAACAGGGTCTCCTGTTTGAAGAAGGGCATGGCCTTCGCCTCATGGGCCTTGTTGAACGTGATGATGTCGACCAGCGATTTGGGGCCTGCTCCGGCAGCGGCCAGATAGCGGTTAAGCCCATCCTTAAATTCGTATTGCAGCACGAGGAATTCGTCTTTCCCCAGCGGATTAATATGTTTCATCAGCTCCACTTCCACCACGGTAGCGCCCTGTTTCTTCAATACCCCGATAGCGTCTTCATATAACCCTACCACTCCTTCGTGCCCCTTCAGGAAAGCTTTTTCAATACCGATGCGTTTGCCCTTTAACCCATTCGGATCCAGGAAACGGCTATAGTCCGTAAAGGAATGACTGGCACTTTTTTGGGTGACCGGGTCTTTCTCATCGACGCCGGTAAGGGCACCCAATAAGATGGCGGCATCTCTCACCGTCCGCGCCATCGGGCCCGCC
>Ga0310811_10007277_pt1 | contig 14163 bp, 11 predicted proteins | sample YCmetagenome_FD_207642 | JGI IMG/M metagenome (GOLD analysis project Ga0310811, IMG submission 207642) | Soil microbial communities from experimental microcosm in Duke University, North Carolina, United States - YC | ecosystem: Engineered > Artificial ecosystem > Soil microcosm > Unclassified ...
TGCGTACGAGTCCTTTTACCACAAAGTTCATATATTGTTCGACTTCCCCGGCCCGGACGAGCTGATGTCTCCTGTCGAGGTTTCTGACCACAATCTTATCTGCCAAAAAAGTAAATTCTTCATTGGTCAATGCTACGTACCCCGACACATATTGCCGTAACATGTCTAACATAGGCAGATAGTTAAGTGCTCCGGGAATAGGTTATCCCTACGCAAACATACTAAAAAAACCATGCCTTAGGGGATGGAAATCTGGGGTATATCCCTTACGTTTGCTATCCTTTGAACGTAAAAAAGCAGAAATATGGCCAAAAAAATTAAAGTTGCGAATCCGGTTGTAGAACTGGATGGGGATGAAATGACCCGCATAATCTGGAAGTTTATTAAAGACAAGCTGATCTTACCTTATCTCGACATCGACATCAAATATTATGATCTTGGTGTTGAATACCGTGATCAAACAGACGATCAGGTAACCATTGACGCAGCCAATGCCATCAAACAATATGGCGTAGGGATCAAATGCGCCACCATCACTCCCGACGAAGCGCGTGTGACCGAGTTCAAGCTGAAGCAGATGTGGAAGAGCCCTAACGGGACGATCCGCAACATCCTGGATGGCACTGTCTTCCGCGAGCCCATCGTCATGAGCAATGTGCCCCGGCTGGTGACCAACTGGACGGCGCCCATCATCGTCGGCCGTCATGCATTTGGCGATCAGTATCGGGCTACCGACACTGTTATCAAAGGAAAAGGCAAGCTGACCATGACCTTTACTCCTGAGGACGGCGGCGCCCCCCAGATCTTTGAAGTGTTCAATTTCAAGGGTGACGGCGTTGCGCTGAGCATGTACAATACAGACGAGTCCATCAAGGGTTTTGCAAGAAGCTGTTTCAACATGGCGCTGAGCAAAAAGTGGCCCCTGTATCTGTCTACAAAGAACACCATCCTGAAGAAATACGATGGCCGTTTCAAAGACATTTTTGAAGATATCTATCAGAAGGAGTTCAAGCAAAAATTCCAGGAAGCGGGTATCGTATACGAACATCGCCTGATCGATGACATGGTCGCCAGCGCGCTGAAATGGAACGGCAATTTCGTCTGGGCCTGTAAGAACTATGACGGGGATGTACAAAGCGATTCTGTCGCCCAGGGTTTTGGTTCATTAGGTCTCATGACCTCCGTGCTGATCACCCCTGATGGAAAGATCATGGAAGCGGAAGCAGCACATGGTACGGTAACGCGTCACTATCGCGATCACCAGGCCGGCAAGCCTACGTCCACTAATCCCATAGCCAGCATCTTTGCATGGACCCGTGGTCTTGCATTCCGGGGCAAGCTGGATGGCAATAAGGATCTCATCGACTTTGCCAATGCCCTGGAAGCGGTGTGTATCGAAACAGTTGAGAGCGGCAAAATGACCAAGGACCTGGCTGTTTGCGTACATGGAAACAAGGTGGAGCACGGCAAACACTTCCTGTATACGGAAGAGTTCCTGGACGCCATCGACCAGAATTTACAGAAGAAGCTGAATTGATATTGTGAAATCAGAATATTAAAAAAACCGCGGCTTCAGTCGCGGTTTTTTATTATAACGTATTGTAATTCCTGAAGGCTTCCGTCCTGTCGATGGTCAGGGACCTCGTGCGCCCTTGTCTGAAAAGGGTCTGGAGGCGATGGTCTGTAGCGAGCTTATCCCGGTAAATATCAAACGCTGCGGCCAATCCCGTGGCGGTATAAATGCCGCAAAATGGCTGAAAGAACCCGTCTTCCTGGTATGCGTAGTGATCAAATGGGCCGTTCTCTTTATACGCCCTGATCACTTTATCGATGGTTGCTGCATCCAGGTCGATCATGTCACAGGCCAGCAGCAGGATATCCATTTTGGGAAGGCGCTGGTGCAGGCTGAACAAGCCATTCAGCGGCCCCGGAAGATCCAGCATATCTACGACCAGGTGTCGTGAAGGCAGGATCGCCTTATAGGCTGTCTGCTGTGTCTTGTTGATGGAATAAAATACAGGCATCTTCCAGGGGCTCAATTTCTCTCCCATGTGCAAGGCCCATGGGATACCGTCTTTCAACAGCAGTCCCTTGTCACTACCCATGCGCCGGCTTTCGCCGCCGCAAAGCACAAGACCAAGAAGCTTATCCATTCGGCTGTTGTTTATCCTGCTGTTGGTAATCCGCCTGTTCTCCATCCGGCTGCTGTCTATCCGGCTGCTGTCTATCCGTCCGTTCTCTATCCGGCTGTTGTCTATCGGAATGCCCGAGACTCTTCTGTGGGCTGACCTTGTCCCGGACCAGCTGCTTAAGCTCTTTGATCTCGGGGAAACGGCCTTCGCGACGGCGGTCGAAGAGTAATTCGCCGTCTATGGAAATGAGATAGGTGCCGGCAAGCGTCGCGGGTTGGAGACTTACGGAATGGATGTCGCCGGTGAAAGTGGTAAGCAGCTCCTGCGCCATATAAGCGGCCCGGAGCATCCAGCCGCATTGCGGGCAGTATTCGATGGTTATAATGGGTTTCATCAGGTCACTATGTCTTTTATAGGTCAGATGGATCCTGCGATCTATTGAGTCTCGTAAATATGTTTGCTGACATCTCCGGTAACGGAATGACAATTACAATTGTTGCCCCATTCCTGCGAGCCATCTGCATAATGCTCGCATTTCCAGATAGGGGCTTCATGTTTGATCCGATCGATGATATACCGGTTCGCGGCATAGGCTTCACTGCGATGGGCCGAAGCCGTGATCACAATGACAGCGGTATCCCCTACGGCGACTTTGCCGACGCGGTGCTGCGCGATGGCGATATGAAGCTGCCATTTCCCGCGGGCTTCCTCCAGTATCTCTTTTATGAGCTGTGTAGCAAGGGGGATATAGGCTTCGTACTCGAGAAAATCTACGGCAAGCCCCTTGTTGCTGTTGCGAACTTCCCCGCTGAAGAGGACGACGGCCCCTGCACCGGGATGATGGGCGCCTGCCAGCAGGCCAACGAGATCCAGCGGTTCGGCGGAGATATGACTAACCTCCGCTGCTGGGGGGTATGATGACGACTGTGTCATGTGCTTTCAATTTAAAATCCTTGTCAATAAAACCCTCTTCCACTGCAAAACGACAGGAAGACAGCAATTCGTCGGCGCCTCCATTCATCTTCACCAGCACGGCTCTCAGCTCATCGGTATTGCCTATCGTTTCCAGGAGCTCGAACTCCGGCTGAAAATAGTCTTTCAGCTTTGCGTAGACGTGAATTTTCATGCTTTGTATTTTTATTGATCCTTTTAGCCACCTATATGTAACATGCTCAGATCGCTGCCGGTAAATCGCAGGGATTGCTTCTGCTCCATTGCCGACTGCAGCTTCGCCCCCCACTCTTCTTCGTTCTCTCCGAGCGAGAGCCGGATCGGATGATTACTGCTAAGACAGCCATAGATATTACCGCTGCTGTCCAGCCGAAGCCGGTTGCAGTCGCGGCAAAATGGCTGACTTTCGTTGGCGATGATCCCGACGACCTGTCCTTCTTCCGTTTTCCAGTACCGGGCGGTAGCCGAGGCCGTCCGGTCCAGTGGGGTCAGGGTATATCGTTGCGAAAGAATAGCAAGGATCTCATCCTGTGTCATCAGATAACGGTCTGCGTGGTCAAACAGATGCCCCATCGCCATTATTTCGAGAAACCGGATCCTGATCCCACGCGACGCCGCCAACTCTGCAAGGGGCAACACCTGGGAATCATTGATCCCCTTCATGATCACGGCATTCATCTTGACGGCAAGTCCCGCGGCCAGGGCCGCATCTATACCCCGGATGATCCGGTCAGCCGAATGGCGTCTGCTCATCCGGAAGAAGGCTTCTTCTTCTACGGCGTCCAAAGAGACATTGATCGACTGAAGACCGGCCTCTTTCAGGGGCAGAGCCAGCCTTTCCAGTAAAAAACCGTTCGTCGTCAGTTTGATATGAGGTGCCTGTCTGGAGCCGGCCCCATTATCAGACTCACCCAACACCTTTATCCCTTTAATAAGCTGAACCAGCCCGGGGTAAAGCAGCGGTTCTCCCCCGGTCAGCCGGATAGTGTGCAGTTGCAGCCGGGTATGAAGCCGGCCGATCATCGCCAGCAGGTGTTCTGCGGACAGTGAATCTCCTTTACCCGAGACGTTGGCCTGCTTCAGCTCCCCCTCCCCTGCGACGCAATATACGCAGCCCAGGTTACAGTGGTGCAACAGGCTAACCCGCAGGGTACTGAATGTTCTTCCATATTTATCGGCGATGACGTCCATATTGTTATCTTCAAAGGTACGATAGTCGTCAGTGAATTGCCGTGGATTTTTCCAGCCTGCGGAAATCAGCTTTAGGCCCTCCGCAGAGCGGGCAGCTGTAGTCCGGTGAAACCTGTTCAAAGCTGGTGCCGGGCCTGATCCCACTCTCCGGATCACCATATTGCTGATCGTACTGGGTCAGACAATGGCGGCAGCTGTATACTACCTTTTCTGCCACGGTGGCATTTGCCGCCGGTGTAACGATGGGGTCCTGCTGGTTCTGCAGCTGGTAGAACTCCTTACACAAAGATACCAGGTAAGGGAATATATTCTCTTTTTCAAGATCTTTCCGGAACAGGATGTAGTCTTTGGAATGTGGATTAAACCCGGCCGTATGCCAGATCTCATAACGGTCTAATAATTTCAGCTGTCCGGGCCGGATGACCTCCTGTTTGCGGATGATGACCGATCCCGACAGTCCCGAGCCCCTGCGGGTCTTGATCGAAAAGGTCAGACCTTCCGTGCGGATGTCATCCTGGTCCAGTAACCTGACGAGATAACGCTTTAACCGAAGGCCTTCGGGGCAAAAGTCTTCCATCTGCCAGTTGAGCTCGCCCGATGCATGACGGATATTCATTCGGAACTTACCGAGAGCAAACTCCCAGAGGGGCAGATCCGGCTCTTCGATGTCTTTTATAAGCAGGGATTTCCAGGGCGTAGTATAAAGCTGGCCTATTTTGGTTTGCAGACAGATCAAAGAGACGGTCTTCAGAAAAGGCAGGGGGAATAATTCTTCGCGGCGATAGATACCCAGCCAGCTCTTATTGCCATAACGGTTAAATCCTTCGTAATAGGGTACGTTGAAAGACGGCAGCTGCAGTGTCGGCAGGATTGGCCCGTCGGGGATGAGTCCCCTGGATCGTACAGCGGCGAAAAGCAGCTCGCCCCAATTGACGCCGCAGTCACGGTGAGGGGTATTTGCAACAAGATGGCCTGCCGCACCAGGATGATTAGCCGCATCCGGATGACTAGCTCCACCAGCATGGTCAGCCGCATCCGGTTCGGCCATTGACGACAGCAGGTGTTGTTCGATCAGTCGGCTAAGCCGGGAGATATCCGGAGAATAGACTCCTGTCTTCCAGCCATACATATCGTTGGTTCCGGGCCGGCGGACATAGAGGTGCCAGTGATTGTTCACTGCCGAGCTGACAAAATTGAGATGACCGGTAAAGAAGGGGATCAGGGACTGGCTGCTCTCCACGAGGTTGATCTTTAGCCTGGGGCGGAAATCAAAGCCAGCCAGGATATCTTTATACAGGCCCTCGCTAATCCATTGGGACTTTCCGAAGACGGATTCGGTCACATAGGAGCTGATGATATTGGGGTGGGTCTCCTTCTCCGTCTCGAAAAAGATCCCGGCCTGTTCCAGCTCCCGGAAAAAGACTGAACCATAGCGGTCGGCTACCTTGCAATACAGCTGCTGACGGGCGCCGAACTGCATGTCGGGGACCTTCGCCCGTTCCGCCGCCTCTACGATGGTGTAGAGGTCGCCGGCCGCGATGATGCCGCCGGGGAGATTGATCTTTACGATGTGATTTTTGCGGAACATTCTTCCAGTATTTTTTTTATTTCCGGCCGGCAGCTTCCGCATCCCGCTCCGGCTCCAGTGGCGGCAGAAAGCGCTGCGACATCGGTAAATCCTTCTTCTATCTTTTTTATCAAATTTCCGCTTCCCACATTGTTACAGCTGCAGACCAGGCGCCCAAGCACCGGTTCGGCCTTTGTACCGCTGCGGAGCAGGTTGATCCGTTTGTCACTGAGCTCGGTTCCGGCGATGATCCATTCCCGGAACTCCCGAAACTCTTCTTTGTCGCCGACCAGGATGGCCCCGACGAGCCGGTCCTGGTGGATGATACATTTTTTATAGTAACGTCTTGCCTTATCGATAAAAACGATCTCTTCGTATTCGCGGGAATTGGGGCTTTCGGGCAGGCCGATGCTACAAAGATCGAAGCCGTGGATCTTGATGATATTCATGGGTACGCTGCCGCTGTAGTGACTGGCGATGTCGCCGTTGAGATAACGGGCCAGCACATCCGCCTGCTGTTCGGCAGCTGCGGTGAACCCATACAGGTTGCCGTCGAACTCGGCTATTTCCCCGATGGCATGGATGGAGGCATCGCTGGTCTGAAGATAACCGTTGATCACCAGTCCGCGCCGATAGTCGAGCCCGCAGGCTTTCCCGATCTCTATATTGGGTACCGTGCCGATAGCAAAAACGAGCGTATCGCAATCCAGCACGCGGCCGCTGCGCAGACGTATGCCCGAGAGCTGCGACTGACCATAAAAAAGCTGGACCTCATCGGAATAATAGATCTCGCAGCCAAGGTCGACGATCTCTTCGTGGAGCAGCTGGCTGCCAAGCGTATCGAGCTGGCGGTCGAGAAAACGCGAGCTGCGGTGGATGATAGAGACCCGGATAGCCATTTCGCGAAGGGATGCGGCCAACTCAAGTCCCAGCAACCCCCCGCCCACTACGACGACATGTCCGCCGGCAGGCACCTGTTCCCTGAACCGGTCGGCATCTGCACGGCTTCGCAGTGTGAAAATACCATCCAGGGCCGGCACATTTTTGGGCAGGGCCGCACGGCTGCCTGTCGCGAGGATAAGGCGATCATAGTGTGTAGTGACCCCTGTAGAATCGATGACGTATTTGCCTTCGCGGTTGATGGACTCGATACTGACGCCTCGGCGTAATTCGATGTCGTTATCAGTCTCCTCTTCATCGGTCATGCGTACCAGTTCCTTCCAGCTCTGTGTCCCGCTGATATAATCCGGTAATTGCACGCGATTGTAAAAGGGCTGATCTTCCTTGTTAAAGATCACTATCTCGTCGTCCTGGTTGAGGGCGCGGTAGCTCCGGACAAAGCCATGCGCCCCGGCTCCAGCGCCTACGATAACGATGCGTTCCTTTTTCTTTTTATACCGTGAGACGGCTACGGCGCAGAATTTAAAATCAGGTTCTTTGGAAACAGGGTCGACCAGGTTATTGGTCAGATTATTGACCCGGTTGAGATCGTTGCCCAGTATCGTTCCCCAGTGCATGGGCAGAAAGACCGTCCCTTTCTTTACATTGTCGGTCAGTCTGGCCGGCACCCGCACTTCCCCACGGCGGGAACGGACCTCGACAATGTCATCTGTCGTCAATCCCAGGGCGCGGGCATCTTCGGAATGGATCTCCAGGAACGCCCGGGGGATATGCTGTTTCAGCTTGTTGACCTTCCCCGTCCTTGTCATGGTATGCCACTGATCGCGGATACGGCCTGTCGTAAGGATCAGGGGATAATCGGGGTCCGGCAGCTCGCTGCGTATCCCATCATCGGCAGCATGAAAGACGGCCCTGCCGGAAGGTGTATGGAATTTCTTATCGAGGAAAAGGCGGGCAGTGCCTGCTTCCCGTTTGCCCATCGCATCATGGTGGATACCTTCCAGGTAAGGCCATTGTACCGAGCGGCGTCGGCGAAGGATCCCGTAATCCAGACCGCTGATATCGATAGAGGTGCCGGCGGTCAGTAGAGCGTGCTCCCTGAAGATAGCCGCGGGTCCGCTGTAGTCAAAACCCGGGAAACCCATCTTCTGCGCCAGTCTGCACAGGATCGTAGCATCGGGCAGCGCCTCGCCGGGAGCATCGAGCACTTTGTCCAGCAGGCTGATCCTTCTTTCGGAATTGGTCATCGTCCCTTCCTTCTCTGCCCAGGTGGCTGCAGGCAGGATCAGGTCGGCATAGGCGAGCGTCTCGGGTTTGTTGCTGACCTCCTGTACGACGACGAATTTTGCTTTCTTAAGCGCGGCCTCGGCCTGGCGGACGTCGGGCAGGCTGACCAGGGGATTGGTCCCCATTATCCAGATGGCTTTTAGCCGGCCTTCGGCCAGGGCTTCGAACATCCCTGTTGCAGTGAGCCCCGGTTCCGCCGAGATGGGGCCGCTGCCCCAGTATTCCTGTACCTGCCGGCGATGTTCGGGGTTGGAAAGATCCCGATGTGCGGGCAGGAGATTGGCCAGGCCGCCTACTTCCCGGCCGCCCATGGCGTTGGGTTGCCCGGTCAGGGAAAAAGGGCCGGCGCCGGGCCGGCCTATCTGTCCGGTCAGCAGGTGAAGGTCGATCAGAGAAAGTACTTTGTTCACTCCGCTGACACTCTGGTTCAATCCCATTGTCCAGAAGCTGATATATCCACCGGACTCTCCTATCCAGGCCGCAGCCTGCCGGATATCCGTTTCAGACAGTCCGCAGACAAGGGCCGCCTCTTCCACTGACCGGGCGAATACCCGTTGCCGGTAGTCTTCGAATTTCTCGGTATGATCACGAATGAATTCGGGGCTAAAGGTCCCCTGCTCGATGAGGATGCGGCCGATGGCATAATGGAGGGTCATGTCCGTGCCGGGGTTGAGGGGCAGGTGGAGATCGGCTATGACGCAGCTGTCGGTTCGGCGCGGATCGGCTACGATGATCTTTACGTCGGGATGAGCTGCTTTATGCGCTTCCACGCGCCGCCAAAGAATGGGATGGCACCAGGCAGGATTTGCGCCGGTAACAAAAAAACAGTCGGCCAGCTCGATGTCCGCATAACTGACCGGAACACTGTCCTCGCCGAGCGCCATCTTATAGGCTGCAACGGCGCTGCTCATACACAGCCTGGAATTACTATCGATGTTGTTGCTTCCGATAAATCCCTTCATCAGCTTGTTGACCACATAATATTCTTCGGTGAGGCATTGCCCGGAAATGTAAAAGGCAACGGAATCAGGGCCATATTTCCCGATAAGCGTCGCAAAGACCGCTGCAGCCCTGTCCAGCGCCTCTTCCCAGCCGACGCGCTGCAGTGGCATATGCCGGGCGGGGCGCATCTGCGGGAAGAGCAGGCGGTCACTGCGGTCATTGGAGGTATGATGGAGATTCAGCCCCTTGCCGCATAACATTCCTTTGTTCACCGGGTAGTCGGCGCTGCCTTCTACGGAGATCCTGCCCTTTTTATCTTTGTGTACGGTGACGCCGCAGCCTACGCCGCAATAACAGCAGGTAGAGAAGTAACGTTCGGAGTGACGAGGGTTGACAGACATTAGTGGATCAATTTTTTTAGGCCGCTGCAGCGGTTCGGGCTTTGCACTGGCGATGGCTCTGGCCTCGCTCACGCCGTTGCCGGCGCCGTCATTTCCGGCACAGGAGCCGGCGACTCCTTTCTAAACCGGGTAATCGACACGATAGCAGCGATAATTACCACCGTTAACCCGATATAGGTAAAGGCTTCGCCATAGGTGATGGACTCGGACTTGAACAGGAAACCAAACAACATCCCGCCCAGATTACCGCCGGCACCTACTACCCCGCTGATAAGACCTACATTTTTTTCGTTGATAAAAGGAACGATACCATATACAGCGCCATTGGCCATCTTCAGAAAGAGGGCAAAGGTCAGCATGAACGCAATAGCAATGGGAAAGCTGGGGGCATGTGCAAAGGCGATGAGTCCCAATCCTTCGAGCAGCAGGGCTGCAGCCAGCAGGCTTCCCTTTCCGCGCATGCCCCAGCGGAAGCCGGCCCGGTCGGAGAAATATCCGCCCAGCGCGCGGGCGAACAGGTTCATAAAGCCGAAGAGACCTGCCCAGAAGCCGGCACTATGCTGCGACAGATGGAAGGTGTCTACGAAGTGCAGCGAAGCTACATTGTCGAAGGTGATCTCCATGCCAAAGCACATGGCATAGGCCAACGTCAGCGCGATTATCCGCCAGTCGGCAAGGACAGACCAGTCCGTGGAGCGCGAGGCCCCTGAGCCTGCAATAGAACCGGTTGCCCCCGATGATCCAAAAGAGGCGGCTGAGCCCGCGGGATTAGCCGAACCATCAGCAGCGACCGTGCCGATCTCCGAATAATTCCCCGCCGGAGTATCCTTTGTATACCTGTAATATAAAAATGCCACTATCCACATCATGACAGCCGGCACGATCATGGCATAACGCCAGGCCATATGTGGTGCATACCCGAATCCTACGATAGCCGAGAAGATGATGGGCATGACCATATTGGTCACTCCCCCGCCCAGGTTACCCCAGCCGCCGGTAATGGCATTGGCGGTACCTTTTATATTCGAGGCGAACATCATCGAAGTATGGAATTGAGTAATGACAAACGATCCGCCTATAACACCGATGGCCAGTCGAAATAAGAGGAAGCTGGTATAGTCGGTCGCCAATCCGGCCAGGAGTACGGGTATCGAACCAACGAGCAGAAGTCGCACAGCCGTCTTGCGGGGTCCAAGCCGGTCGCACAATTTGCCGATAAGCAGGCGGGCGATAATGGTCGACGAGACGGACGCAATAATAGTGTTCCCGACCTGAGCTTTTGATAACCCCAGGTCCGCGCGGATGGCAGGCATCAGGGGAGCGAGGCCGAACCAGCCGAAGAAGCAGACAAAGAACATGAGCCAGGTGATGTGGAAGGTGCGCATCTGCACCGTATTGAGAGAGAAAAGGCGGATGCGGTCGAGGGGACCTGCGGATGTCAGCGGCAGAGCAGCATTTGCCGGTCCATGGGCATTAGCGGATGCTGTAGTGATCAACCGTGATGGAATTGTGCTCTTCATATCAGTTAGTTTATTTGGTCAGGAAATCAGGTCTTATATTTAATTGCAGATAGGCCCAGGTGGCATTGAGCCTGGCAGTTCCGGGGCTGATCCCTTTGGCGTACTCCATGCTGCGGGAAGCCGCCAAACCGCAGAAGCCGGTTTCCAGCGTGACTACCTTATTCAGCTGGTAGTCCGCGATCAGGTCGGCTTCGCAGCCAAGATAACGGGACAGGGCATTGCCTTTCAGATCCTTTTGTGAGGCAGCAAGGCCAAAATAATGAAACGCCAGCTCAAGGGTCAGGCGACTGTTGCGGGAGCTGTATTTTTCTTTTGCAAAGGGGTTGTTCAGGCCGCCGGCAGCGGAACCTGTGCCGGCATAGAAAAAGTCCATAGCGCCCCAGAACTTGTGCGGTGTCCCATAGAGGGGATCGAAGCGGTGGCTGGTGGTGGAAGAAGAGAAGGCGTTGTTCCCTGAAAGATAATCCCAGCCAAGGGTCGTGGAAAATAATTTTCGGCTATATGTAAGAGATAGTGTCGACGTATAGGCTGACAGGTTCAGGCCATCCCGGTCCCGGCCGCCCTGGTAATAAAATCCGGCCTGCAGGCGCCAGTCATTGCGGCGGCTTAAGGGCGTGTTCAGCAGCACCCCGGCTGTGATGCGGACGTTGACACCCGGTCGGTTGAAATGCCTTCCATAAATATATCCTGTGTCGGAACCGGCGATGTTACGGACAGAATCCAGCCGGTATTTTCCAAATTCATCGGCAAAGACCAGGCCTGTGAGCCGGGCGCGGCGGATGGAGCGGCCGACATAGAGGTACTGCATGGACTTGTAATCCTGGTTAGCACCATTGGTGCCGGGAGCCGCGGCCAGGGCCGGGTTGCCATTCCGGGCGCTGAGACCGGCCGCATTCGTAAGAGGTATAAAAGCTGCGGGTACAGGCGCCAGGTTGCCCCTGCTGTCCTTGATATAAGGCGGCAGGTTGGCCGGCGTATAGTAGGTGCCATTGTAATTAAAGGCGTCGGTGTTCTGATTGAAGGCCGCCCCCAGATCGGCCTGCCATGGGCCATGTTGAAACCGGAAGACGATGGCGTCGTGACGACGGCCCTGCTGCAGCCAGTCCAGGTTGCCCAGGAGACGCTGGTCATCGTATACCAGTTCCTGCCTGCCGATGCGAACGCTGAAATAGTCCACGGGAGAATGAGCAAAAGAGCTGTCGGCCTTATTCGCCAGGACGATCTCCGCCCATGCTTCATGCACGCCAAGACGGGCGCCGTCGGCATTGCTGATGGTGGAAGCATCGGCGCCCCAGACGCGGACGTCCTGTACGGAAGCCTGAAAGATCACCCGGGAAGAGCGATAGTTAAAGTTAAGCCGGGCCCGCTGGGAGGTAAGAAACGCGGGTTTGGAACCGGTGGTCTCGAGCGTGCCATAGCCGTCGCGGAGTTCGGTCCGTGTCCGGAGCTGTCCTGTCAGCGTCAGCTGAGCACGGGAGGACAGGGAAAGGCCTGATAAAATGAGGATACTCATCACTTTTGAGAGTTGGTGCTGATACATAAGACTTGTCGTTTTGGTTACAGGAAGTTCAAATGGCAGCAACCGGGATGGATGGCAATCGGAGACAGTTGGCAGCGAAACAATATATTAAAATATAATTAATTTAATATCAAAACATCAACACTCGAAAAAAATACTATAATTATATTATCTATGTAATAAAAATAAGGAAATAAATCAAATTTTGCTCTACTCGGATGCAATTATATTATATATTTATTTTATCAATATAATATAATTAAGGCTTATCACATCGAATTTGCGTTTATAAAACTAATTTGCGTGATATACGCATCAAGCTTAATAGATGAAGAAGAAAAACAACAACTGCGACCTGAAGAGCTGTTTTCTTTGCCAGCGGTGTTTGCCCGAATGGCTGCCCGCAGTACAGGCGGAACGGAAGAATCTGCATTTTAAGAAGGGGGAGCTGATCTTCCGGGAGGGAGAAGAAGTAAAGGGTATTTACTTTGTGTACAGCGGGACGGTGAAGGTTCATAAGAAATGGGGGACGGAAAAAGAGCTGATCATACGTTTTGCCCAAAAGGGAGACATATTCGGCCATAGGGGTCTCGGCCAGGAACATCATTATCCTATTTCTGCGACAGCTGTCGAACCGGTCAGTGCCTGTTACGTCAACCTGGAATTTTTTCAGACATCCCTCAAAGTGAACCAGGAATTCATGTATGGTCTGCTGCTTTTTTTTGCCGACGAATTACAGGAGTCGGAGCGCAAGATGCGCAACCTGGCGCATATGCAGGTGAAGGGAAGAGTTGCCCAGGCATTATTAAGCCTGGAGGAAAAATTTGGACGTTCACCGGAAGGTCATATCGGCATTACGCTGAGCCGCCAGGACCTGGCGTCCCTCGTGGGCGCCACCTATGAGACTGTGTTCCGAATCATCAACGAGCTCGCGCAGGAAGAGCTGATCGGGCTCGATGCAAAGAATATCACCATAATCGATGCCGTCAAATTAACCGATTACACAAAAGAATAACAAAGGACCTCATCCCCTTCTCCAAGGTCTCCGCTGGCGGCAGGGTGCAGAACAAGGGTATTGGCTTGTCTGCCAAGACGGATATCACCCGAGCCATTGATGGTGACGGGTGTGAGCCGGGCCGGAGCGCCAGACAGGTGTGCGGGAAAGAATTCATCCAGCGGCGTTCGTTTCTTTCTGGGTTCTCCCATTGGCAGCCCCTGCGGTTCGGGAGCCGGAAGGCCAAAACAGACCTGTAAATAGGGTTGTATAAGCAGGATGGTGTTGACGAGGCAGGAAAAGGGATTACCTGGCAGGGCAAAGATCATGGAGTTGCGCGGCTCAGGGGCGGAAGAGGAGGCGCCGGCATAAATACCACACCAGGTGGGCTTGCCCGGACGGATCGCCATTTTGTGAAACAATTTTTTTACCCCCAGGTCTTCGAGTACGCCGGGTACATAGTCTGCATCCCCGGCGGAAACGCCGCCGCAGAGGATCACGATATCACTTGGCAGGGTCGGGCCGGGTGACTGCGCGGCGCCGGCGACGGATGCCGGACTGCCCGCCAGGGCCTGCTCCAGGTGCTGGCGCAACAATACCTGGTCATCGGGCACATGCGCAATGGCCGCCAGGCCGATGCCTTCTTTTTTTAAAGCTGCTTCGATCAGCCAGCGATTGCTGTTGCGGATCTGCACGGCGCTGATCGCCGCTTCTACGGGCACAACTTCATTGCCTGTGGTCAATAGCGTTATCCGGGGC